>JABUBO010000380.1_pt1 | contig 14247 bp, 9 predicted proteins | sample 7240361 | NCBI WGS metagenome assembly JABUBO01 (sample SAMN07256346, study PRJNA390944) | subsurface metagenome | isolation source: Methane hydrate marine sediment | place: Pacific Ocean: Eastern North Pacific, ODP site
TGTTTCGACAATACTTGGAGAAAAATATGAGCATTCTTCTGCATTGAAATTAAGTTTTTTAATGTCTGTTCCTGTAGCTATTGCTTCCATTGGAGTAGATATTATATTCGGAGAGGGATCTATCTTGGGAACTTTAGATCCGATAATTATAATTCTATCAACATTGATTAGTTTTGGAGTCGGATACTTATTTATCGAATTATTACTCAAGCTTTCCCAAAAGATACAATTTGGATACTTTTGTATTTTATATGGGATAATTGCTATTGCAATAATAATTCCACTATTGATAGCATCTTCAATTTAGGAAGGTGATATATGCTATCTTGTACTTTGGATAAATGATCTTTCCTTCTTTTGTTCCTTTTCCCATTTTTTACGTTCTGAACGTAATTTGAAGAGATCAATATCTTTATATATCAAACCTTCTTCTTTTGCTGGAATAATTCTTTCAGTACGATCTTTTTCGGGAGTATATATTAAAGATTCGCCGAATTCAGCAACATTTGCAAAAAAACAGTAGGCGTATATAGATCTCCGAGCATCGAAGTGTATTGCCTTAAAATCAGCAGTCACAGGCGTGAAAGCAGGATTTAAAATAATATCTACAGCAGGTTCAAAATTTTTTAATTCTACTCTTAAATCCATATCAAGAAAGTCGCGACAAATTGCAATTGCGATTCTACCAAACTCTGTATTACAAACAAAAACATTTCGGGGAAGCTTTCCTACATCTATACTTTCTTTAAATTTTCTCCCTTTATGTTGTATAATTGCTGGTATATGTTTTTCTTGTTCCCAGAGGATGCCATCTGGTCCAAAAACCATAGTAATATTTCTTTTTGTTTCTTGATCATGAAACGAGCCTGGAATTATGTACATCTCATATAATTTGGCAAGATCAGAAATATCTTCTAATAGTTCACCGTAATTGAGATCAATTGTCATTTCTGGGAAGACTAAAATATTGACGCTATCATTATGAGCATTTTCTATCATTTTTTTAACCTTTGATCTTATGCTTTCAACTTTATCTTCTCGAAGGCTTAAAAGACCTGAAATCTTCATCTCATAGAATTCACTAAAGATGTCTCCGGTTTTAGATATGCCTATTTGAGCAATCCCTACCCTACATTCTCTTTTCTGAACTCTAGGATATTCTTTAAATAAATCTCTATAAATAATTTGATATTTCTTTTTAGTTATTCTTTCTTCTATAACTCTTCTCTCTTCTTCGGTGAACTGATATACTTCACTCAATCTAGGTGATTGACTAGTCTCTAAGGAACAAGCAGGAGCAATTATACCAGTTGTACTACTAGATATCGAGGGTTTTTTAATAGTGTTTAAGGCGGAAACTAATATTTTTTCTTCCTGTTCTATTCTTTTTAACCGTCCTAATATTTCCCTTTCCTTATCTTTATAACCCGACATACTGAAAAGGTCTGCCGCAGATTTTAGATAATTAGCTCCAATATCTAAGAGTTTTTTTTTATTCTCGATCTCTAACTCTTCATCTGCTCTTATTAAATGCCATACCGCATCGAAATAAGTCGAAGTAGCTAAAGCCCAGTCACCCCCATTTTTAAAACCTCCTTTCTCATAGGAGGAAGCTGCTGTTCTTAACATCGATTTGATTTTTGGATACAATTGAGCTTTAAGTTCTGTTTCATACGTCTCGTCAAACTGACATCCGAGTTGTAATGCTTGGCAAAAAGAGGAATTACCTGATGCCAATAATTTCAATTTACTATCTGTGAAAAGATTACTTGCTTTTATAAATAAGTTAGCTGATTCTAAAAATCTCTCATGATCTTCATATTTTTCAGCAAGTTCCATGCTTTCCCAAGCTCTACATAAATAATATACTGCTTCTAATTCTACTCGTTCTTGCTCGGTTTTAAAGAGATTACAAACGTATTTAAACTGAGAAGCTGCTGAAGCAAATAATTCTGCTGCTGTTATATGTTCTCCTTTCTTTGCTAAAATTCTTCCATTTTCAACATCTATTCGAGCAGTACAATAGGTTATCCTTAATTTTGCTACTTTTACAAGTTTCTCAATTCTTTCTACTTCCATTTTTTCTTTGGATTGATTTAAGCGTCTTTCCAAGGTTTTAATTGCATTTTCAAATGTTTCTTTAGTTATATTATATTGCTCAATAGCTTCTCTGTGTTTTTCTTGTTTGCTGAGTTGTTCTGCAACTTCTTGAGAAGCCCAAGCAGAGTAATAATTAGCTTCATAATTAAAGTTTGTAAGATTTTCTAGAATTGCACAAGCACTATTGTAACTCTCTTTTGCTTTTAAATTATCTTCCCTTCTATGATGCGTTTTTGCATTTTCAATTAAATTCCACGCTTTAACATAATTTAACTTCTCATTGATTCTCTTTTTTAACAGTTTATATTCTACATTTTCTAATGAGGCAGCATAAGCATTTTGTGCTTTTTCATAATATTTCGCTGAAGCTGTATGATTACCAAGGCGATCTTCAATACGAGCCAGATATTCAAATGTAGCAGCTGCGTATGATTGATAACCTCTTTCAAGACTTTCCTTGATAGCATCTAGGAATATCTCTTTAGATTCTGCTAATGTATCGTTGTTTAATGTTAAAATGCCAATTTCTTCGTATAAAAGCCCTAATCGCATTTGAGCTGCAATAATACCGGTTCGAGACTCTATAGGATGGTCCATATAATTCTTAGATGCATTTGCAGCGATTTTTAACATTTTAATTCTCTCTTGCTTGCTCTTCGCAAAATTGGCGAGAGTCTTATAAGCTATATATAAAGAATTATAACTCATGGCTCGAACAACTCCTCCTTCGTACTGTTCTCCAATTTTATTGGCATGATTCGCATACTCAAGCATCTTCTTTATATGATTTACCTGCTCATCCTTTATGTTTATAAGAGTCGCTAGTTGTGAGTGTGATATAGTTAATGATAGATAGGAATATACAGAATAAGGTATAGAGGGAAAATCCTTTAAACCTTCATTAGCATATTTAATCCCTTGTTCAGCGAAAGATTTCCTTTGGTTTGGGGTAAAAAATTTCCATTGTGCCATATTGGCATAATACAGTGCTGGAAAATGGTTTACAAAAAAGCGTCCGACAGGGAAGCTTGAAAATATCTTTCCTATCTCTGAAACTTCATTAAGATCAAGAAAGATTCTTTTCTGAAGGTATTGAATTCTGCGTGCAAGAAGAGCCCACAAATCCAAATATAATATGGATAATAATAGCATAAATTTATCGTTTGCCTTTCTGGCAAAATCTACACTCCTTTCTATTAATTTTAATCCCCTGTCCAAAAATTCCTTTTGTTTACTTTCTTCTTTAACATAATGCATTCCATATTCGCAATTTACAAAACCAGCACAAAAATATATCATCCCTGAAGATCTGTGATCTCCATGATCTTCAGAAAGATTTATACATTCATTGCACTTTAATAACAATTTATCAAGGTACTCTCGCCAAAAATCATCTTTAATAAAAGATTTAATATTTGTTTGGATCAAAACTAAAACGACTTCACCCTGTAATAATTCAGCTAGATATTGAATATTTCCAATTTTTCTTGATATATTCCAAGCTTTCTCCATGATATCAATATTTTTTTGAAAAACCTTTTCGATCTTTGTAGGAACATTTAAAAAAATTGCAAAACTGGATGAAATATACACTGCACGACTTAACGTCCTAGCAGTACTCTCTTGATCATCCTCATTAGAATAATGCTTACTTGCTTCAATTAATAATTCAATCGATTTAGATGCCTTATCTTCTTGATCCGCCTGAGAATCTTCAATAAACGCATTTAAATAGAGAATTTCCGCTCTGCATTCTAATTCTTTAGATTTATTGCCTGTTTGTTTAAAGAGATTTTTAGCTTTTTCAAATGTGTCAACTGAGTTATTAATTTGTTTGAAAAAATCTTCTGATGTTTCTGTTGCTAAACTAGAAATATAACTCATATGACCATACTTCTTGTATTTTTCAGCAGCTTTTTCCAACAAATTTTTTTTCAAAAAACTTTCAGCAACACGTTTGTATAATTTAGCTGCTTCCAACCAATTATAAGTTTTTTCTTCTGCAAGTGCCTTTTCCAGTAAAGCTGCTTCTTCTTCCATCTTGATCATCTACCATGAATAATTAAAAAGTTTTTTATATTTTCACTGCTAGGGTTTCTCATATTAATTTTTTAGAATGAATAATAATTTATTATTTCAATTTATAATTTTTTACTAATTTGTGGGAAGGAAATTTTATTATTGTATAATCTTAGTTTAAACATTTTGACATGAAACAAAATTTATAAAAACACACTTGCTATAATGTATTATAACCTAATTTATTTTAACGATTTTGGTATAAAATGACTCAAGATAAAAATAGGACTGAAATTTCAATTAAAGAACAAATAAAAAAATTTGCAATAAAAGGTATTTTAGGATTTCAAACCGTTGTTTTATTTAGAATGGGAAGGTAACTAGGTATTTTTGATTATCTTTATGAAAAGGCAAAGTCTTCATCTAGTGGTGGGAGAATTTCTTCGGTAACATTTACTCCCGATGAAATATCTAAAAAATTAAATTTAAATTCCAGATATTTAGATGCCTGGCTTCATTTGGCACTCGAATGCGGTATATTTGAGATTGATGTTTCTTGCGACAGATGTCTGAAAACTGCACCTCATGTCTACGATTTACTAGTTGACCGTAGCAATATCTCTTACGTCGGAAATGGTATAGGATTATTTTCATTGATGATTCCATTCTATGATTATTTTTTAGAGTATTTCAAAACGGGGCAGGTTATAGATGCTTCTGATTTCCCCGAAGAGCTTGTTTCATCTATCACAAAAGAAGCGCATCAAATGAGTGGAACAATGGGAAAAATAGTAGAAAGATTATTTTCTAAGCATTGTAAGGAACATAAAAGAATTTTACGAAACCAAGGTAATCTTCTTGAAGTTGGATGTGGTTACGGATTTAATCTTGAAAATTGGGCAAAAAAGTATAAACACGCACGAATTGTAGGAATAGATATGGATCCCAAGGCTGTTGAATTCACAAGAAAAAGCGTAGATCAAAATAATTGGAATGACCGGATTGAAGTTATGAACACCACGATTAATGAATATGCGCTCGCCAATAATAGTAAATTTGATGTGATAATATTGAATCAAACTCTCCATGAAATGGATCCAGATGAAAATTACAGAAAAAGAGTACTTGAGGATTTATATGTTATGTTGAAAGACGATGGTCTTTTGGTTGTCGGAGAATCTATGATTCCTAGTATATTTGTTCCGAAACAAAAAGTTCAAATTTTTGAAGTTATGCACAAGTGGCTTGAAGTAATCTTTGGCTCGCATTTTTACGAAGAGAAAAGCTTTAAAGAGTTGATTTATTCAGCGTCATTTAAGAATGTTGAACAAATAAGAGATGGTTGTGACTATTTCTGGGCAGTAAGAAAATAAAGAATGGACCTTAAGAATATATTCTAATTTTACTCTAAATCTTTTTCCAATTATAGAAGAAATAAATTCTCAAAATGATCAACGCTTTATTTCAGTTTAAATAATAATAATTATTCTTAGATATACTAATATTCTGCGTAATAAAAGATGAGCAGTGAAACTTTTGAGAGTGTTAAAAAAGGTTCATTTCGCGAGATCGGAAATTTTGAGAAAGAACTCAGACAAAAACTTCATGGTGAGACGAATCATTCTCCTTTATATGCGATGATGGTTGCTATTTATAAGGGAGAAAACACCCGTGAGAAGATTTATCTTTATTTTAAATATTTTTACAGCACTGATATGAGATATATTAAGTTATCTCAGGATATGTTAGATGGAATTTTACAAACTGGATTAAATGAGGGTTTAATTCAAGAAAAGGATGGCATCCTTTCATTAACCAAATATGGTAACAATATTATTATAAAAGCAAGATAAACAATCTTAGCTCATGCTAGAGCCGCAAAACTCATATTTAATGAGAAAATCGTTTTAATAATCTCTTTAATTTCTTTAATTTTATTATCCTCCTTGAAGATTTTAATTGGATTAAATAATGGAAGTGATGCTTTATTTAATGAGGGTATTGAAAATTTTACAGATATCATAAAGGTTATTATAATCTCTCTTAGTATCAAATTTGCAAAGGACAAAATTGGTTCAATTGTAATTATTATTTTAATGCTATTCACGGGTATCTCCCTTGCAATATCTTCTATCTTCTCTCTTATAATGAACGAAACTATTAAACTGGATTTCTATGCTTTTATTTTAATGTTAATCTCTATTATTTTGAATTATTTATTGATGTTTTACAAGAGTATAGTTGGCAAATTAGCAGGAAATTTCTCTTTATTAAGTGATGCGAAGGATAATTTAAATAATATAAGGATATCATTAGGTGTTATAATTGGTTTAACTTTTGCAATATTTCATATTTATATTATGGATGCTCTTATTGGTCTCTTTATTTCCTTTTTAATTATCTACGATGGTGCTATTACACTAAAAGAATTAATTGTTTCAGGTGATGAAATCGAAATAGACATATTTAAATTAAAAATTGATGAAATATTTGAAAATCGGATTAGTTACTGGATTTTGATTACAATTCATGAAGAAGGATTGTCAAAGGAAGAAATTAATAATAGATTTATTGAAGCAGTTGAAAAAGGATATGAAATTTACGATATATTCGCTATTTTCGGATTCTATAACATTCAAAAAAACGGAATTATTAAAATTTTGAATATGATGGAAAAAGATGAGTTATTCATTCAAAAAAATAAAAAAACTCATTTAACTAATAAAGGAATTTCACGTTATTATAAAGCTCGAGCCTTTGAATTTAAAGAGATTTCTAAAGAATATGAAGCATATCGTAAAGAAAGAAAAATCGGAATTGGTCCCTGGAAATGTATTTTATTAATAATTATAATATTTATTCTTATATATTTTGGACCAATTATTAATGAATTTTTAAGCCAGCTATAATAAAGAAGACTAATACTCTTTTTTTAATTTTTTAGTTAAAGCTTCGAGTCCTTTCGATAATTCTAATTTAAAAAGGTTTAATTGCTCTAATTTTTTATATTCTTCAGGCAATTTCTCCATGTTTTTAAAATAAAATTGTTGAATCTCATCCAATGATGGTAAATTATATATTAATTCCCCTTTTTTCATAATTGGGATCAGAAATGGTTCTAATTTTTCAGGTGGAGTTTCATTTTCTAACATTAGAATATCTTTTTTAAATTTTCCATCCTCATCATATACTCTATAAATTTGTTTTTTTCCAGGATATGTGATTTTCTCTTCGCTAATTTTAATTTTTGGCTGTCCATTATGTTCTATTAATTTATAAACACTATTTACAACAGGATCGTCTCGGCTTGTTACCATTTCAGTTCCCACTCCAAATGCGTCTACGGGTGCCCCCTTTTCAATTAATTCTTTTATTTTATACTCATTTAAATCGCTACTTAATGCAATAATTGCATTCTTAAGACCATTTTCATCTAAAATTTTTCTCACTATTTTTGAATTTTCTACGAGATCACCTGAGTCAATCCTCACACCTCCTATATCTTTCGCTGTCTTACACGCATTTAATGCACCTTTTTTAATATCATATGTATCTATGAGAAGAATTGAATTCTTTCCATATAATTTATAAAACTCCTTAAAACTCTCTAACTCATTAGCGAATCTTTGAACCCATGAATGAGCCATTGTTCCAGATGCTTTAATACCCAACTCCAAATCAGCCACACAGTTGCTCGTACCATTAAATCCTGCAATATAACTTGCACGGGCAGCATAAACTCCTGCTAATGGGCTATGAGAACGTCTCGTCCCAAAATCTACTATTATTCGATTTCCAGCTATATTTCGTATTCTAGATGCTTTAGATGCTACTACAGTTTGATAAGTAATCACATTCAGTATGTATGTTTCAGCTAACTGTGCTTGAAATGTAGGCCCTTCAATTCTCATGATTGGCTCATTTGGGAAAAAGAATTGTCCTTCTGGGATTGACCACACATCGAGATCAAATTTAAAATTAGGTAAATACTCGTCGAAAAATTTAGGATTTATATTTTTAAAATCTTCTCTACTTCGGAAATATTCAATCGTTCTTTCATTAAATCGTGCATTTTGTAAATAATGTATGACTTGTTCAAGCCCAGCAAAAATTAGATAATTTCTGTTTCGAGGTAATTTTCTTACAAATAATTCAAAAGTTGATGTGTCATTTTGATCATCAATAGAATTCTCTAAATTATATTGAAAATATCCGGCAATCATTGTTAATTCGTAAAAATCAGTCGCTAAAATAATATTATTATCAGTTAAAAAACCACTTTTTGGGTTAATCACTAATCAAATCCTTTTTTCAATTTTCTTAAAATATCTAGAGGCTTTTAAATAAAAAAAGTTATTTATTTATAGATCTTTCCTGCTCCTCCATGTGTGAGTTTTTCATCTAATGCTAAGCGTACTAAATTGCTAATGATGTAGGGTTCCAATCCTTGGGCTTTTGCTCTACTTCTAAGGCTAAGAACACATAAGGGACATAAGAAAACCATTGCTTCAGCTCCCGCTTCCTTCGCATCCATAATATTGCTCATTCGCCATTTATGTGATTTTTCTTTACCTAAATTCAACATTACTGCCATAACTCCACCACAGCAAAGGGCACCAACTCGATCGTAATTCCTTTTTACCCTTACAACCCCTATAAGTTGAAATAGTTCATCTAGTATTTTGTCATTTTCTTCAAATGCATACCTTGAAGCACAAGGTTGTTGATAGGCTACTTTTATGTTTAATTTCTTTATCTGGTCATTATGTTCCTTAACATAATCTCGTAAATATTTTAATATATGAATCGGTTTAAATGGCAAATCTATTCCGAATTCTTTAACTTTATTGGTTAGCATCGCATAGCAATCATCATGATAACATATTATTTCCTCAGCACCAATCTTAGCGAGATTATCTACAAAAATTTGGGCATTCTCACTAACCATACTTGGTTTTCCTGCATGCACCCAACCAAAATAACAAAAATAATCACCTCCTTTAAGAAGTGTCATTCCATCGAAGAGCTGCCCTTCAATAACTCCGGGAAGTATATCTCCTACTGAACAGAGATTCATAATTGGTTTTTCAGGATCACCTTTAATAACTTTGGATGGCATTTTTGACGCCATTTTCATCATTCTGATCCATTCATCGGTAACTTTAAATGTTCCAGTTTCTTCTTGCCTATCGTTAATTAAATCAAAAGGATTAGCTCCTTCAGGACAGAACATGTTACACGCAGCACATGTAATACACTCCGCAGTTATTGAAGTAGGCTCACCATCTATCAATTTTTTGAACTCTTCCTTAGCCTTTTCCTCTGAATATGCCAAATAGGGGCATTTCATCAAACATTCTCCACAAAGATTACATTTTTCACGATAAAACATTATTATTCCTCCTTAATAATTCATTAATTGATGTTAGATTATTTAAAATTATTAATTAGATTAGGAGAGAATGCTTTATAATTTTTAATTTACTTTTTTTGAATTTTTGTTACTCGTTTTAATACAAGAGCATCCAAAAAATTGTCTTTAGTAAGGGAACCATTTAAAGATATTATATCTCCTACCTTTAAATTTGCACCAATATGCTTTTTTTCGCTGATTCTTGCTTTAATCTCTTCAAACTCTTCTAATTGATTTTCATTAAAATCTGATTTTTTCTTAATTTGTGGCCCTAACTTACCATTTTTTAGTGTTGCAATATAATATCTAGTAATATTGCCTTGAAAATCGTCCTCCTTAAACTCTAAATCGGTGACAGTTCCATCATATATAGTTATTCTTGAATTTAAAAATTTTAAAAGTCTTACATCATCAGAAGTTACATCAAAAATCCTTAGTTGTTCTATTGATTTATCTTTTGATATAGTAGAAATTTGAATATTTTTTAATTGCTCTTTAAAATCTTTAGGTATTTTTGTAGTAGTCCAAATTTTCAAATCAAAAAATCCTTTTTTTAAGGAAACAATAAATCCAACCCAAAAATGGGGACAAAAACCTCCAGCGGAGCCAATTCTACATTCACAAATTCTCTCTGGATCGAAAATATTTGTGTCTTTAATACTAAGGTACAATTCATTCGTCCACCTAAAGCCCTTAAATTTAATCTCAATTTCATGTTCCTTAGGGTTTATTATCTTAATATTTTGCACGGATTCACGTTCATCACCTCTAATGATATTAAATGCTCTATCTATTTCCCTAGAAATAATATCCATCTCTCTTTCTTTTAGTAATTCCGCTACTTCTTCTTCAGCTAAACTATCAATTAAAAAATTAGTTAAATCTTCCTTACCAAACTTTGAAAAACCTTTTATATTAAAAGATCTACATATCTCTTTTAATTCATCTTTATTTAAGGATAATAAAAGATATTTTAAATAAACTTCATCAGATATTTTGCGAGACATTTTTGCTATTATTAGATTTTGTTTATATTGATTTAATTATTGTCATTATCAATTTTAATTTCTTTCTATAAAATGAATGTTAAGATTTCTTTCCCTTGCAAGTTGAATTGCCCATACATCGTGAACAATAACTGTATCAATATCTGGAGCCGTTGCCTGATCCAATACTTGGGAAAGAACCTCTATTTTATTTTCATAAATAATAACACTACAGCAAAAATTAACAAAAAAAAAAAGGAAAAAAAGATTAATTTCTTATTTAAAGTTCAGTACCACAATTACTACAAAATTTCTCTTTATCGCTTATTTTAGTTCCACACATAGGACAAAAAGAAGTAGTAATTTCCACTTTTTGAACTTTATCGGGCGTTGCCTCTTGGGGAAATATTTCTCGTGGCTTTTCTGGTATTATTTCCCCTTTTTTTGGTGGTCTACGATGCATTATCATAGCAGCTATTATTATTCCAACAGAAAGTGAAGCTATAATAGCTATAATAATAAGAATTGGCCAGGGTGACACATATCCTTTATTGACTGTAACCGATTTAGATGCCGTATTATCAGCATTGTCTCTCGCATAAAAGGTGATGATGACATCACCATTCTCTAATTCACTCCATTCTGTTGCATCAATAGTACCATTTGATATAAAAATATTATTTTCACCTCCATTAAGAGTATACCACATAGTATTTACTCCACTGCTATCAGTTATCATAACAGTGTAATGAGGTGTAGTTTCCCCAAATGAATCAATAGAAATAGGTGAATTAATTACAATAGTAGGTGCCTCAATATCTTTTCTAACTATAACCGATTTAGATGCTACATTACTAGCATTGTCATTCGCATAGAAAGTAATTATAACAGTGCCATTTGGCATATTTCCCCATTCTGTTGAACTAAAAGTACCATTATCTTCAAAAAGGAAATTTGTTCCTCCATTTAGATCATACCACATCGTATTTACTTCAATATTATCAGTTATCCTAACATTGTAATCAGGTGTAGTTTGCCCAAATAAATCATTAGAAACAGGTGAATTAATTATAATGGTAGGTGCCTTAACATCACCAATTGTAAAAATTCTTATGTCAGACCAATAATTTATTCCCACCGAATCGTTTCCAAACACTTGAATTGAATGTGTGCCACAATCTGGCAAAGGAATAGTAGTGTTTCCCATAATTGTAATTTTATCTTGTGTATCTAACGAATAACCAATCCAATTTAATTTTACATTTGATATAAAATTAAGAAATAATCCTTCTTCAGTGTTGTTTCCAATATTATAGTTCGAATCCCAAGAATATCCGACAGCATTAATATAGAAAGAGTAATCCCTGTGGGAATACCATGTATTCAATCTAAAAAAACTAAGAGCACTTCTCTTATACCTAAATTTTGCATTATCAGCTAGCAAAACTCCATCAATATACCAATCAAAAGAATTATTACTGCAATTAAATACAATTTTATGATGATACCATTGGTCTGGATTTACTAATATGATAGTATGACTAGTTCCGCTTAAATCATCATATTGCAATTGATTATTAATTGACCATCTTAAAGTTGGACCATCCCCAATAATAACATGACTTGCAACACCACTACTTGATTGCCGCCACCACCACTCAATTGTCCCAGATGTCTGTGGTAAAAAATTATTATATATTTTTGAATATCCAGAATTATTTTTGTCCCACAATTCTAAAACTTTTTTATGTCCATCAAGCTCAGAAATAACTTTAGTTCCACATCCAGCATGTGAATAATCAGTCCATCCAACAGGCACATTACCATTTTTATCATTTTCAAATCCATAAGTAGATGGGTAATAGCCGCTCATCGGTTCAGTATAAGTTTTATTTTCTGGTGTAGTTATATTGATATTTTGATTGTTCAGTTTTGGTAAAATTTCTTCCTTAAAATCTGGGTCAATATAATTGATTTCAAGATGGACAAATAATATAAGACCGCTTAAGCAAAGAAGAAAAATAACCCCTAAAATTACACACTTATTTTTTAAATTCTTCAAATAATTTCGCCATAAAAATTAATTAGCTTTTTTATTTTAAATTTTAAAATTAAATAAATTGATATTTAACACTTAGGTATGAGTGATATTTAATTCTTTCTTCAATTGAATTTTTTAGATTTCAAAAAGAGATAAAATAATTTTCTTTTTTATATAAGTTGGAAGAGGAAAAAAATGAAACATTTTATAATTTACGGGACTCCAACCCATATTGGTCCAACCCAAGCAGCATAACCACTGGTATCACGAGTTCTAATATAATAGTAATCAAAGCCACCGGTATTTAATTCATCTGGGTTGACCGATTTTAATGAATTTTGGTGTATATACCACTCACCATCGTCTTTTTGGATGCAGTTATCATAGCTGGTACCAGTGATTGTTTTATTGTCTAAAATTGACATTTTAAAGAATATATCATTAATTGATTTATTAGAATACCATAATTCTGAATTTTTGTAAATCTCAACCTCTGAGATGTTATTGATATTATTTGGGCCAAAAGATACTCCATCAGCACAAATTAAAATATTAATCCACCGATGAGTATCATTAGATGGGACATTTAAAGTTGAATTATTATCTCCTACTGTAGTTCCATTAATATTAAATTCAATATATGGGCGACTCACACCTGTAGTTGCAAAGCAAGATTTTGTTTTTAATGCTTTAAAGACCGATTTTCTTGTTAAATTAGATGCAAAAATACCTGTTAAGCCGTTTGGGTGAGGATGACCTAGTCTATATCCTGCTAACGTGTAAGGATATTGATTATAAGCAGAAGCTTTTGTATGACTAATACTATGCCCAAGTCGACCATCATGAGTATCTCCTGAAGCCATAAACCCAAAGCGCCTGCCCATCTTTAGAGCATCTCTCACAGAATACCCTGGTTCATTGGTTGGAATTTTAGATACTTCTTCAAAATAAGTATCATTTCCTATTGTCTCACATGAACCATGAACCGAGTAAATTTCAATTAAAGTATTTATATCCTCGTGATAAAATGCATAATCCGATGCATAATCCTTTCTTATTGTGTGATGAGTCCATGAAATAAAGTCATCATCACTATTTTCTTCAAGGTATTCAAATAACACGTCAGGTGTAAGATGCGTAAAAGTAGAAAAGAAAGGCATGTTATCTCCCTCAAAATATACGTTTAAATGGCCAAAAACAATACCTGCACCCCTTACTACATAACGAGGTGTCCATTCTAAAGCAACAATTGTAACAAATTTTTCTGGTTCATTAAAGCTATTAGTTGTTTGAATGTAATTATCGAAAATATTGAAAATATCAATGTCGCCCATCCTTGGGAAGTGTTCACAATGATCTGTTAAGGCTGCAAAATCTAATAATGAAACATCACGAGCAATTTGATATGATTCAACGGGTAAACCAGATCCATCTGAAAAAAGCGTATGACCGTGAAGATCGCCCCAATATAATTTCAAATATGAATCTCCTTTTGATTTGACTATTGTTGGATTACTCCTATATCGATTATGATTATTTTTCTCCTCTACTACAACGTAATGAATTCCGGGAGTAGAAATTTTCATGTTAAACGTTTTTTTTCCATTATCAGCGCCAGGTATTATATAAGCAGGCAAAATGCCACTCCATATAAAATTAGAACTGAATATATAGTCAGCTGGTAATGT
>JABUBO010000381.1_pt1 | contig 14242 bp, 13 predicted proteins | sample 7240361 | NCBI WGS metagenome assembly JABUBO01 (sample SAMN07256346, study PRJNA390944) | subsurface metagenome | isolation source: Methane hydrate marine sediment | place: Pacific Ocean: Eastern North Pacific, ODP site
CAATAAGGAGGGGGTAAATGAAAAAGCGGAGTATCTTAACTTCTATCGATGTTGGTACCACTAAGGTATGCACCACTATAGCAGATGTGGATGATGGGGGTAGTATCCGAGTTGTAGGAGTGGGTGTTACTCCATCCGTAGGGTTGCACAAGGGACTGGTGGTCAACATCAATGAGGCCAAAGAATCGGTCCGTGAATCAGTGAGGAAAGCGGAGCAAGCTAGCGGTTACAAAGTGGAATCAGCCTACGTCGGTGTAACCGGGAGGCATGTCAGCTCGCTGAATAACCGGGCAGTGGTAGCCATTACTCGTAATGACCGGCTGGTGCGTTCTGATGACCTGAGACGAGTCCTAACAACTGCCCGGAGCGTTAAAATTCCTGTCGATAGAAGGCTACTCCATGTTATTCCTCGTGGCTATGTTGTTGATGGTCAATCAGGAGTCAAGAACCCGATAGGAATGCATGGCTTCAGACTGGATGTGGAGGCACATATCATCACCGCCGCCATAACTTCTGTTCAGAATCTAGTAAAGTGCATCCGGGGCATTGGCCTGTAGCCGGCTACCAAATCACCAGAGATGTTGCTATCGGTTTGGGGCTGCCGTTCGATGTGGCAGAGGAGATGAAGAAAAAGTATGGCAATGTCAGTCCAGCTTACGAGACAAAGAGGGCTAGAGACAACGATACCCTAACTACAAATGGACACGGCGTCTCTCACCAAGACCTGTGTGACATTATCCGAGCTAGGGTAGAGGAAATCCTGAGGCTTATTGTGCTTGAAATGCCAAACTCTGAATATGAAACATTAGTCCCTGATGGTATAGTGCTCACCGGCGGCAGTGCTAACCTTGCTGGTATAGAAGCACTGGGGCGCAATACATTGCAACTCCCGGTAAGGGTAGGCATTCCCAGCAATATATATGGCATCGCTGATACCCTTCATGACCCGGCATATGCCACCAGCGTTGGTCTGTTGCTCTGGGGAGCAAAACATAGGGAAATGCAAACCTGGCAGCGTCACGGCTTTGGCTCAGGTTTGCGACGCTTTGTTTCCCGAATTTTTAATCTGTTCCACTAGCTGTAATTTCTCAGCAATAAGTGGTAAAGAAAGGAGGGGAAAATGGCAAAAACAACCTTCAGTCCTAACCCGGCTAAAATTAAGGTTATCGGCTTGGGTGGTGGTGGCTGTAACGCTATAACCCGCATGGTCAGGGAGCAAATTCAAGGGGTAGATTTCATTGGCATGAATACCGATGCCCAAGCTCTGTCTATTACCGAAGCCCCTATCCGTGTCCAGCTTGGAGAGAGGCTCACCAAGGGATTAGGAGTAGGCGGCGACCATGTCATGGGTCAGAAGGCAGCCGAAGAAACCCGTGACGAAATCAGTGAACTTATCTCAGGGGCTGATATGGTGTTTATCACCTGCGGTATGGGTGGTGGCACCGGCACCGGGGCTGCCCCGGTGGTAGCTGAGATAAGTAAGCAAACTGGGGCTCTGACCATTGCTGTAGTCACCAAACCCTTCACCTTTGAAGGTATCCACCGCACTGAGGTGTCAGACGAGGGCATTGTTCGCCTCTTGGGCAAGGTTGACACCCTTATCATTATCCCTAACGACCGCTTGCTTGACCTCTGTGACCAGAAGACAGTGGTGGATAATGCCTTTAAGCTAGCTGATGATGTGCTGCGCCACGGGGTTCAGGCTATTGCTGAAGTTATCACTGTCCCTGGGCTGATTAATCTTGACTTTGCCGATGTTAAGGCAGTGATGAAGGACGCTGGTCCAGCTTGGATGTCCATGGGCGTGGGTTCAAGTAAGAACCGAGCTGTCGATGCGGCTACTGAAGCCCTGGCTAGCCCCTTGTTAGATGTTTCTGTTGATGGGGCAAAGGGTGTGTTATTCAATGTCGCTGGCGGCACTGGCCTTACCCTGTTTGAGGTTAATGAAGCGGCTGATGTAATAAAGCAAGCCGTAGACCCTGAGGCTAACATCATTTTTGGCGTGGTTCAGGACCCTAGTATGGGGGAGGAGATAAGGATAACCTTAATTGCCACTGGCTTCGCTTCCAAGTTAGGATTGGCAGGAGTCAGCCGAGAAGAGGAGTTTACCGAATTGCTTAGGGGCTTGAAGGGCAAGGAGGAGGAACTGGACGTTCCTGCTTTCCTGCGTCGTCCACTATTTAGCCATCGGCGTCAAGCAATAACCCAGTCAACTAGGCTTATCCAGACCCAGCCTGGCGTATCCCGGCGGTAGAGTTCCTGGGAGTCTGCTAAACCCCGCGGTAGAACTCCTTGGGAATCTACTAACCCCCAGGCTAAAGGCTGTAGGGTTTTGGTGCTCTACAGCCTTTTTGTTTGTCTGACAATCTTGGACTAAATGGGCTAAAAATACTTGACAAATACTATATATTGTGGTATGTTAATTTTATTACACAATATAATGTAGTAATTGCTGATGAATTGTCCCTATTGTGGTTGTCAAGATTGCAAGGTTATAGATTCTCGTGAGGTGAACGACGGGATACGCCGTCGGCGTCAGTGCCTAGGCTGTGGCTCTCGTTTCACTACCTATGAACGATTGCAACCAGCTAGCCTCTTTGTGATTAAGAAAGATGAGAGACGGGAGGAATTCAACAGGAACAAGCTGCTAACCGGTATTCGTAAGGCTTGTGAAAAACGACCACTGCCTACTGGTATTGTTGATAAGCTGGTCGATGATATAGAGGCTGAGCTTTACCACTGGGGCAAGGCGGAGATACCCAGTGCTGTCATTGGTGACATGGTAATGGAACGGCTCAAAAGCCTGGACCACATTGCCTATATCCGTTTCGCCAGCGTCTACCGGGAATTTGCTGACATCACTGCACTAAAACAAGAGGTAGATACCCTACTCAGTACTGGAGCCGAAACATCTCGCCCTTCCAGCCAGCTGCCCTTACTGCCCACTGAGGAATTAGCTGGAGCAATTAAGGGTCGCAGGACAAGCCGGGGGAGGGGTAGAGCTAAGTTAAGACAGGGAGTCAGACATGAGCCCAGCTAATCAATCAGTGAACAAACCACTGGTCAATCGCACTGAAATTCTCAGGGTTGTTGTTGCCGATGCTGAGTCAATTGGTATACGTGATAGAAACAAGATAGAGCAACTCACCGCTCAGGTGATTGAACGGCTGGAGCAGCCCCAGACCTTACCCGGAATGGAACACCTTGTGCCCAAGCCTCACCGACCAAAACGCCTGCCCAGCGATGCTGAAATTCAAGCTATGGTCAAAGAAATCTTGATGGCTGAAGAGCCAGCTAAGCGAGAGGAGGTCCAGCCCCAGATGGAATCAACCACTGTAGTCAAGCCCAAGGTTCAGCCTACCCCTGGCATCAATCTCACCGAAAACGCAGTTCATGTTTTAGAAAGAAGGTATCTGAAGAAGGATAAACAAGGGCGAGTCATTGAAACCCCAGAGGAGATGTTTCGTCGTGTGGCACAAACTATTGCCTCTGCTGAGCTTATTTATGACCCCAAGGCAGATGTGAAGGCAAGGGAAGAGGAATTCTACCGGTTGATGGCCAATTTGGAGTTCCTGCCTAACTCGCCTACCCTGATGAATGCTGGGCGGGAGTTAGGTCAGCTATCAGCCTGCTTTGTCCTTCCTGTTGAGGACTCGATGGAGTCTATATTTGATGCAGTAAAAAATACCGCTCTCATCCACAAGAGCGGTGGTGGGACTGGATTCTCCTTCTCCAGACTGAGGCCGGAGAAAGATAGGGTCGGCTCTACGGGAGGAGTAGCCAGTGGTCCGGTTTCCTTTATGAGAGCCTTTGATATTGCTACCGATGTCATTAAGCAGGGAGGGATGCGCCGTGGGGCAAACATGGCTATCCTCGATATTGACCACCCTGATATTATGAACTTCATAACAGCTAAGGATGACCCTACTGCCCTTACCAACTTTAATATCTCGGTAGCGGCAACCACTGAGTTTATGGAAGCAGTCAAGGCTGGCACTGACTACAATTTGGTAAATCCTCGCACCAAAGAGGTGGTGGCTAAGCGCAATGCCGAGGAGTTGTTCGACAGGATAGTGGATATGGCGTGGAAAACGGGCGACCCCGGCATTGTCTTCCTCGACCAGATAAATAAAGATAACCCCACCCCACAATTAGGCAAGATTGAATCTACCAACCCCTGCGGTGAGCAGCCCCTACTTCCTTATGAGTCATGTAATCTGGGTTCTATAAATCTAGCCAGAATGCTACGAACCACCAATGGAACTACTGAGATTGATTATCCCAAGCTGGCTGAGACAGTGAGAATTGCGGCGAGGTTTTTAGATAATGTCATTGATGTCAATAAATTCCCCCTACCTCAGATAGAGGAGATGACCAGGAAATCCAGGAAGATAGGGCTTGGGGTGATGGGTTTTGCCGATATGTTAATCGAGCTGGGTATCCCCTATGATTCAGAGGAGGCGCTACAGATTGCCTCCGATATCATGCATTTTATAAATGAGCAGGCGTATAAAACCTCGGTGGAGTTAGCCGATGAGCGCGGCGTCTTTCCTGCCTTCGGTGGTAGCATCTATGATGTGCCTGGTGGTCTAAGGGTGAGAAATGCCTCCTGCACCACCATCGCTCCCACCGGCACCCTGAGCATAATTGCTGGTTGCTCCAGTGGCATTGAGCCCCTTTTTGCCCTCAGCTATATAAGAAATATCCTTGATGGCGCCCAGCTAGTTGAGGTAAACCCCTATTTTGAGGAAGTAGCCAGGAGCCAGGGCTTTTACTCTGATGAGCTCATGAAGCAGCTAGCCGCTGGAGCTCACTTGCGTGATATTGACGGAGTCCCGGATAAAATCAAGCGGTTATTTGTTACCGCCCACGAAATAATCCCGGAATGGCATGTCAGGATGCAGGCAGCCTTCCAGAAGTCCACGAACAATGCTGTTTCCAAAACAGTCAACTTCCCCCAGGAAGCTACCAGAGAAGACATAGCCAAGGTTTATATGACGGCTTATGAACAGGGACTGAAGGGAATAACCATCTACCGGGATAGGAGCCGTGAAGCACAGGTATTGACCACCGGCAGGGAAGAGAAGGTTGAAGGTGCCGTGCTTACCCCCAGGAGGAGGTCAAAGATAACCTCTGGAGTAACCGAAAGGGTAACCACTGGTTGCGGCTATATCTATGTAACGGTGAACTCCGATGACCAAGGGATATGCGAGGTCTTCTCCAGCCTGGGCAAGGCGGGAGGCTGTGCCTCAGCCCAGCTTGAAGCCACCTGCCGACTTATCTCCCTGGCGTTAAGGTCCGGGGTAGATGTTGCCTCGGTAGTGAGGCAGCTTCGTGGTATCCGCTGCCCGTCCATCGCCTGGGAGGAAGGCAAGTCCATCCTCTCCTGCGCCGATGCCATTGCCAGCGTTCTGGAAAAGCACATAGGTGGCGATGCAGCTAAGCCCAAGCTAGAGGACTACGGCTTAGCCAAGAACCTGGCTGGGCAGTGCCCTGAGTGTGGCAACCTGCTCGTCTATCAGGAAGGGTGCTTCATCTGCCCCACCTGTGGGTATACCAAGTGCTGATGTTGAATATATGCCGTTCTTAATTTAGGTAATTACTGGATGGTGTAGCCAAAGCTCGATTTTGACAGTATAGTTTGTAGCAGCAAGAGTCGTTACACCAAATTGCATAACATCGTTACCGAGTATTGAGGGTATCCCTAAAGGTGTGCTTAGCTCGGCTATATCAACCACTATAGGAATCCAGCAGGTACGCTCGTTAGGCAAAAGCAACCCTATAGCAGCCTCCTCCTGAAAGAAGGTAGTAAAGCCTCCTATCCCTTGTACTTTGTGCTGCTCCCCCAATTGTGAGAATTGTGGTTCTTCTAATAACAATAAGCTATCTTGCGGTTGCAATGTTGTAATATCAGCGCCACTATCGACAAGCATGTCTACTTGCCTAACCACGCTAAATCTAGGTAGAGCCACTGCCACCCGCACAAAGGGACGCTGAGGACCACCTGGATACCCTGGCCGATAAAAGCCGTGGATTTCAAACTTCTGGCTATCGGAGAATAACCTAGAGAAGGATGGGGTTCTTTTCACTTGTTAGCAGCTCCACTGCTACGTGTTCTAAGCGTTTCCCACTTTTGCGAATGGTATTTATTAGATTCTGTAAGTCTTTGTCAGTTGCAAGTACCTGCTTTTCATATACTGCAACCCAACAATTAGGGCATTGCTTCAGTAATTCTTCCCAGTTAGCATCTATAAATGACCGAGAGCGCTCAAACACCGCTGCTGATTCATGTAATCTACTTTGGTCAGCGATACTCTTTAGTTTTTGTGCAAACTCATCCATACTAGTCATAAACTACCTCCTCCTCCGTCCACTGATTTAACCCTGCCTACTATCATTCTAGCATACTTGCTAAAGTGCTACAATGCTGCAATTTTACTACAGAGGCTATCTTTCTGCTTCATCCCTAAACCCCCAGTATCTGATGATATTGCCTATTGCCTTAGCCGCCCGCTCAAAGCTGGGATAGACTGGGATGCTGGCTTCTAAAAGCCTCCCCTCCACCTCCACCCGCTCCTTCTCATGTATTCCACCCGGCGGTGATATCACTACCAGAGGCTTTTTATCGCTACGCTTGAAGTCCACCAGCACGTCATTTATGGCTTGAAGCTCAGCCTTTGATACCAGCGCCAGCAGAAAGGTAGGTCGCTCGTTGAGCATTATTAAATCAATATCAGCAAGACCAGCTAGTAGTTCCAGCACCTTCCGCAACAGTGCCGGCTGACGACCCACTAGGCTCAAGTCCAGGGGGTTGCGCAGGATGCTGCCGGGAGCGTTGATTATGGATTTGAGCTTATCTTTTATCTCCCCGGGAAAGGGTGGTAGCTCCAGACCGAGACTGGTGCAGACATCGGCGGCTAGGACCCCAGCCCCGCCAGCCCCACCTCCCAACTGGGAGACGATGGCTATCCTATTGCCGGTTATAGGTGGTAGCTCCTGGAGAGCCATTAGCGTATCTGCCATCTCCTCAAGGGTATTTACTTCAATAGCTCCCGCCTGTTTCATGGCTGCCTTCCATACCGCTGCTGAGCCAGCCAGGGAGCCAGTGTGGGACATAGCCATTTCTCTCCCCGCTTCGGTTCTGCCTCCCTTTAGTAGCACCACCGGCTTGATTGGGGAGATTTCGGCTAGCAGTTGATATAGCCGGCGACCATCGGTGATACCCTCCAGATAGAGGGCTATAATCCTGGTCTCCGGGTCTTCCTTCAGATACTCCAGAAAGTCTATGGCATTGAGGTCGCAGGCATTACCAAAGCTGATGAGCTTGCTGAAGCAAATATCACGGCTTAATCCTGCACTGGCTAGAGTCTCAGTATGCCCTCCGCTCTGAGCCAGTATGGCGATATCCCCGGGTTGTCCCACGACCCCCGTGGTCTCCACTGGTATCCGCTTAGCCGGAACCGAAATACCCACACAGTTAGGACCAAGGAGGCGAATGCCAGCTCGCCTGGCTCGAACCACCATCTCCCTCTCCAATCTTATCGGTTCCGCCTCCCCGGTCTCGGAAAAACCGGCAGTGAATAGCTGAACCACCTTCACCCTCTTGGCAGCACAATCGTCGATTACCCCCAGGACCACCGCTGCCGGAACCATTATAATGGCATAGTCCACCGGCTCTGGTATCTCCCTGACGTTGGGATAAGCCTTAAGCCCCAGGATTTCTCTCTCGGTGGGGTTTACCGGAAAGATTTTGCCCTTGTAGCCGGAGAGCTGGAGATTACGAACTACCACCCCACCTATTTTCCTCCCTGAGGAAGCCCCAACTACGGCGATGGACTGGGGATTGAACATAGCCTCGAACTCCTTGAGCTTGTCCTTATTCAACTACTCCTCCGCAAACAAAGCTATCTGGCATTTTATCATCGTTCCCAGCCGGCTGTCTATGACATCAACAATCGCAATTTTACTCCAGAGACTATATAATGAGACAGCATGGATGGAAATGGTCAGCATAGGCGTGAACTAATGAAAGTGGCTTTGGGGGAGGCTGAGGCTGATTCGGCTATAGTTAACGGGTCTATAGCGAATGTTTACACCGGGGAGGTGCTCGAAGGAGATACCGTCCTTATTAAAGGTGACAAAATAGCCTATGTAGGCAAGGATGTCGGTAAAGCTATTGGTTCCTCAACCAAGGTCATTGACGCTGCCGGCAAGACACTGATACCCGGGCTTATCGATGGTCACACCCATATAGACTGCGCCTATTCTATAGGTGAGGTATTAAGGTATGCTATCAAGGGGGGCACTACCACTATTATCACCGAGACTTCCAACATTGCCTCCGTTCTGGGGTATGAGGGGGTTATTCAATTTTTGAGGTCTGCCAAAAACCAACCGATAAAAGTCTTTATTACCGCTCCACCGATGGTTACCTTAAGCCCGGTGACTGAAGAACATGCCATCACCGTCGATGAACTGCGCAAACTACTCGGACGAAGGGGGGTTATCGGCTTAGGTGAGCCTTACTGGTCTGGGGTGGTTGGTGGCAACCGAAGAATCCTTGACCTTATCACTGAGACAATAAAGTGGGGTAAGAAGGTTGATGGGCACAGCTCTGGTGCCAGGGGCAGCAAGCTGCAAGCCTATATTTCATCTGGCGTCTCTTCCTGCCATGAGCCAATCAGCGCTGAAGAGGTTATGGAAAGGCTAAGGTTGGGGCTGTTTGTATTGATACGGGAAGGCGAAATAAGAAGGGAGCTGGAAGCCATTTCTCAGATAAGGAATGAAAATATCGATTTCACACGGCTGGCACTATCAACCGACGGAGTAGGACCGTGGCAGTTTATCAGCGATGGATATATGGAATTCGTGGTGCAAAAAGCAATTGACCTCGGCTTCAGTCCTATTCAGGCTATACAGATGGCAACCATAAATACCGCCCAGCACTTCGCTATAGATGACATTATCGGTGGCATCGCCCCCGGCAAGTATGCTGATATTGTTATTATCCCAGACCTAGGGACTATCCAGGCTGAATATGTTATCAGTAACGGGCAGGTTGTTGCCCAAAATGGTCAACCAGTCGTCTTGCCCAGAAAACACAATTACCCCAAATCAATCCAAAATAGCATACATCTAGCCAAGGATTTTGCCGCCAGCGACTTTGCTATCCCGGTGGAAAGCAGCCGCAGTCAGGTAAAAGTCAGGCTGATAGACCAGGTGACCAATTTAGTCACCAGGGAAGAGTTCATCGATATGCCGGTGTCAGACGGTCAGCTCAAGCCCGATACCAGTAAAGGTATATTAAAGGTAGCCGCTATCGAAAGGTCTTACCGGACAGGGAAGAACTTCGTCGGCTTAATTAGAGGGATTGGACTTAAACAGGGGGCTATTGCCACCAGTGCTGTCTGGGATTGTAGCGATATTATAGCGGTCGGTGCCAGTGAAAGCGATATGGCGCAGGCAGTAAACAGGGTTAAGCAATTAGGCGGGGGCATTGTGGTGTGTGCTGGCAATAGAATATTGGCTGAAATATCGCTTCCGGTGGCAGGAATAATCTCCGCTCAACCTATGGAGACTATAGCTGGCGAACTTCATAATATCCAGCAGGCAGCCACCAACCTGGGCTGCAATTTTCCTGATATACGTATTACTCTGGCTATTCTCTCTACCCCGGCTATAGCCCACCTGCGAATATGCGAATACGGACTGTTTAATCTCAGGCAAAACAGTTTCGTTGACCTAATGGTGGGGTAAACCAGCTTATGGCTTGGGATGAAATCAAAAAAGCCAGGCGGCGGCTCTCCAGAGAACAGGGCACCATCATCAAAGACTGGGGAGGCAGAATCCCTATCGCCCTTATCTATCCCAACTCCTATCATGTAGGTATGTCCAACCTGGGAGTTCATGCCATCTACAGCCTGCTCAATAGCTATAGTGAGGTTGTTTGTGAACGAGCCTTCTGGGAAAGAGAAAATAGGGCTCACCGCTCGCCTAGTCTGTGCTTAGAATCTCAGCGACCGCTCTCCGACTTTGCTGTCCTCGCCTTTTCCATCTCCTATGAGCTTGACTACTTCAATGTAGTCCATATTCTCAAAGCCAGTGGCATACCCTTATATTCTGCTGACCGTGATGAGAGGCATCCCCTGGTTATAGCCGGTGGTCCCTGCATCATAGCTAATCCCGTTCCATTGTCTCCCTTCTTTGATTGCCTGTGTATCGGTGAGGCAGAGCCGATAATCCCGGCTATACTGCCCATCATAGCTGAGGGTATCTTGGGCAGGCGAAGTGACCTGCTCAAGGCGCTAGCCTCGCTGCCCGGCATCTATGTCCCGCAATACTATTCGGGAAAGCCTGTAGTTCGTCAATGGGCAGAAAACCTGGATGACTTCCCCGTTGCCTCTATCGTACTCACCCCGGACACCGAGCTAGGCAACTTATACCTCATTGAGGTGGAGCGGGGCTGCAACTGGGGCTGCCGCTTTTGCCTTGTCAGTAAAGCCTTCCGTCCTATGCGCTATCGCTCTATAGACAAGCTAATATCACAGGCTGAGCAAGGACTCAAATACAGGAAGCGCCTGGGGTTAGTGGGACCTGCTGTCTCCGACCATCCCCAGCTCGAGGAGCTACTGCTCAAGCTAGGTCAAATGGGGGCTGAGCTCTCTATCAGCTCACTGCGAGTGAGCCCCCTTTCTCGCATAGTATTGAGAGAGCTGGCTAAAGGAGGAGCCCGAACCATTTCCCTTGCCCCTGAGGCTGGCTCCCAGCGCCTGCGCCAGGTTATTAAAAAGAGCATCTCTGAGGACGATATCCTGGAATCAATGGATAAGGTGGCTGAGCAAGGAATAAGACTGCTCAAGCTCTATTTTATGATTGGCTTACCCACGGAGACGGATGAGGATATAGAGGAAATCAGAAACCTGACCCTTAGATATAAGAATATCCTTGATAGGCGGAAAACTGGCTGCCGCATCACCGTCACCATTTCCACTTTTGTGCCCAAGGCGGGCACACCCTTCCAATGGCTACCTATGACCCAGCCCTCTATCCTGAATCGCCGTTTGTCCTCGCTCAAAAACAGCCTGATGCCAAAAGGAATCAAGCTTAAGTGGGAAAGCCCGGCCTGGAGTCAGGTTCAGGGGGTATTAGCCCGCGGAGACATAAGATTAGCCGAGGTGTTGGCTGATATGGAAGAGGTATCGCTATCTGGCTGGCGTAAAGCAGTAGAAAAATGCCATTTAGATGTTGATTTCTATGTTCATCAAAGGTGGGATACTGAGCAAAGACTACCCTGGGAAATACTGGACTTAGGCACCAAACCCGGTCACCTTGAGCTTGAGCTGGGAAAGGCTTTACCAAAATGAATCTGGTACCGCTCTGAAAAACACTCCTCTCCAAGCAAAAAAATGGTAAAACTACCCCCAATTAGCCTGAAAAGGTATTGACAGTTAATGATTATAATCATATATTCATAAAAATGAAAAAGCCACAAACAAACTGCGCGTTCATTGACGGTATCAACCTTCATCGAACTATGCAAGAGGTAGGTTGGGATTTAGACTACCGCCGATTCAGAATATACTTGAGTGAGCATTACGGTGTTGGTAAGGCATATTACTTCATTGGCTATATGCCGGAGAATACGCCTCTTTATACCTTCTTGCAGTCTGTGGGCTATGTGATAATATTCAAGCCCATTCTAAAAACACCAGACGGCAAGGTTAAAGGCAATTGTGACGCTGAGTTAGTGCTACAAGCTATGATAGACTTGGACAGTTACGAAAAGGCGGTAATAGTAAGCAGCGATGGGGACTTTTACTGTCTAGTAAACTACTTGCGCGAGAAGAACAAGTTAAAATGTGTGTTAGCGCCATGTAAAGTGGGCCTTTCACATTTACTAGATGTAGCATCTAAAGGGCGAGTAGCATATTTAGACGATTTGCGCAGGAATTTGGAATTTAAAAAGAAAAACCCCCTGTAAGGACAGAACCTCACAGGGTGCTTTTCGTCGTGATTCTGTATGAAGTCTATCATAAATGCTATATTTTGTCAAGAGGAATTTGGCAAAGGATTAAAATGAAAACCACAGCTACCTATTGCAGAGTAAGCAATACTACATTTGCAGCAGTTCGGTTACTACCGCATTTATCTCTCGCCCATCGGCTCTGCCTTTGAGCTGAGCGATGAGCTTAGGCATAACCTTTCCTTTATCGCTTAGTCCCTGCGCCCCAATCTCCTCAATAACTCGGCGGGCTTCAGCTATAACCTCCTCCCGAGTCATCTGCTGAGGTAAATATTCCTGAAGAATAGCTAGTTCCGCCTCTTCCTTAGCCGCTAGGTCTGGGCGGTCTCCTTGCTTAAAGGCTTCAATGCTCTCCTTGCGCTGCCTGACCTCCTTGGCGATAATGCCCAGGATATCGGCATCTTCTAAAGCGGCCTGGCGAGCGATTTCAGCATTCTTAATGGCTGCCATCGCCAAACGGATGACCGAGCGCCTCACCTTATCCCCATCCCTCATCGCCTGCTTAAGGTCATCCGTCAGCTTTTGTTTTAATGTGGGTGCTTTCTGTTCCATAATATTTAGTATCTTCTCGGCATTCTGGAACTCTTGCGTCTCTTGGCTGCTCCCTTTCGCTTGCGCTTAACGCTAGGCTTCTCGTAGTGTTCTCGACGGCGCACCTCAGCTAAAATACCTTCTTGTTGCACCCTTTTGTTAAACCGCCGGAGCAAACTCTCAAAGTTCTCATTGTCTGCAGCTACTACATTAGCCACATAGCATCCTCCTCCTTCTCATAACCTTGCCTGTAATTCTTTTTATACCATCACATTTTAGTCGGCTCAAACCGTCCTGTCAACCAGCGGCAGGCAGATGACACCCTCCTCGGTTTCACCACATAGCTCTGTTTTGCCCTGATAGTGGAGAAAGGCAGTGTAAGCAGCTAGTGGCTGGTTCTCCTCGATATCTCACGTGCTGCCACCACACCAGAAACTGACGCCTGGATTAAGCCTCGGCTAACGCCAGCTCCATCACCAACAGCAAACATGTTGCTGACCTCGGTCTCTAAGCTGGGGCTGAGTTGAGGTCGGCAGGAATAGAATTTGACCTCTATGCCGTAAAGCAAGGTATGGTGTGAAGCAACACCTGGAGCCAGCTTATCCATTGCCTGAAGCATCTCCACTATCCCCGTGAGGTAACGATAGGGAAGGGCGAAGCTGAGGTCACCGGGGGTGGCATTCTTCAAGGTAGGTTGAGTTAAGCCCTGCTCAATGCGGGCTGGGGTAGAGCGCTGGCCCTCCATCAGGTCACCCAGGCGCTGCACCAGAACCCCACCGCTGAGAATATTAGCTAGCCTAGCCAGATATTTGCCGTAGGCAATGGGCTGGTTAAAAGGCTTGGTGAAAGTCGTGCTCACCAATAGAGCAAAATTGGTGTTGCCGCTTCTGCGGTCGGCGTAGCTATGCCCGTTAACCGTGATTACCGGGTCACAACCCCCGGTAGACTCCATGATGACCTCACCCCCAGGACACATACAGAAGGTTCTAACCCGGTCGTCAAAGCTCTTTGACAGGAACTCCAGCTTTGACTCATAGAGCACATTAGTCAGCTCCTCCATTACTGCCACTGGCACCTCAACCCTAACCCCAACATCAATAGGGTTACTATGCATGGTTAGATGGAGTCGGTCAGCTTCTTTGGATAACCAATCCGCTCCCTCTCTGCCCGGAGCCAGAATTAGGTAACGACAGTCAAGGCTATCCCCAGCCTCGGTTTCAATCCCTTTAACCTCGCCATTGTCAACAGTGATAGTGGAAACCGCTGTCTCAAGCCTGAATTCTATATGTGGGCTGAGGTAATCCCACATAGCCTTAAGCACAGAGCGACAATGCTCGGTGCCCAGGTGCCGGATAGGCATCTGCACCAGCCTCAATCCAGCCAGGTCAGCCTTGCCACGTAATTCATCAACCTTTCCCTCAATGCCATATAGCTTATCTGGGGCGCCAAACTTGAGGTATACATCATCCACGTACTTAATCAGGGCTTCAGCATCACTCTCCCCGAGGTAATTGCTGAGCCTACCGCCGACCTGCGATGATAGGGTTAGCTTACCATCACTGAAAGCGCCAGCCCCGCCCAGACCACAGACCAGATTACAAGGTGAGCATGGAGGGCAAGGCTCGCCTGTGTCTCGAGCCGGGCATTGACGCTTATCAATGTCCTTCCCCTTCTCTATAAGCAGAATAT
>JABUBO010000382.1_pt1 | contig 14238 bp, 12 predicted proteins | sample 7240361 | NCBI WGS metagenome assembly JABUBO01 (sample SAMN07256346, study PRJNA390944) | subsurface metagenome | isolation source: Methane hydrate marine sediment | place: Pacific Ocean: Eastern North Pacific, ODP site
TAAGGAAAATTACCAATAACGTTTCCTAAGAAATTATCTGATTCGCCGGCGCATGTATCAACAAGAACTTATCCTGGTAATGAAAAAGTTTATTATGATGAAGGTATTTTTGTTGGATATCGCCATTTTGATACGAAGAATATTGAACCTCTCTTTCCTTTTGGTTATGGTTTATCCTATACTACTTACACATATGATAATCTTAAAATCGACAAGAAAACGATATCCGGAGATGATAAATTCACCGTGTCAGTTGATATCACAAACTCTGGTGATCACGCTGGAGCGGAGGTTGTCCAATTATATGTTCAAGATGTTGAGTGCAGTGTAGAAAGACCATTAAAAGAATTAAAAGGTTTTAAGAAAGTTCAGTTGGATTCTGGTGAAAAAAAGACCGTCGTATTCGAACTAGAAAAAAGAGATCTCTCCTTTTTTGAAGAAAAAAATAGTTCTTGGATAGTTGAAAAGGGATTTTTTAATATTCTTGTTGGAAGTTCGTCGAAAGATATCCATCAAAAAGGAGAAATTGAATATATAGAGTAAATAAATCTAAAATTTAGGTGAAAATAAATATGGATAAAGATTTGTCTAAAGAAGATATTGCAAAACTACCTTTTAAGGATAGCAACCTAGATCTGGAAAAAAGAGTAGAAAATCTCTTAGGACGATTAACTTTAGAAGAAAAATTCAAAATATGTTCTGGAACAAGACTTTTTTTTACTAAAAAAATAAAAAGATTAAATCTCCCAAAATTCAAAATGACTGATGGACCCCATGGTGTAGGAGCTTTAGGAACATTCTTTATAAAAAAAACTACTTACTTCCCTACTGCCATTTGTAGGACTGCTACTTGGAACCCAGAGTTATCTGAACAATTCGGAGCAGCCATAGCGCAAGAAGTAAGAGATGTCGGATATCATATGCTCCTTGCTCCAGGTATAAATATAGATCGAACTCCGCTCAATGGAAGAACTTTTGAATATCAGACAGAGGATCCTTATTTAAACATTAAAATGGCTGTTCCCGTTGTTAAAGGAATTCAAAGTCAGAGAATTGCGGCATGTGTGAAGCATTATGTATGTAATAATCAAGAATTTAGTAGATTTAAAGTCAGTGCTGAAGTAAGTGAAAGAGCGCTTCAAGAGATATATCTCCCCGGATTTGAGGCTGTTGTTCGGGAAGCGGATGTATGGTCTATTATGGCTTGCTACAATAAAGTTAATGGTATATTTGGCTGTGAAAATAAAAATCTATTAAAAGAAAGATTAATGGAAGAATGGGGTTTTAGGGGTTTTGTAGTCAGTGACTGGTTTGCAACAAGACATATTTTAAAAACCGAAAGCTGTATTAACGCAGGGATGACACTCGAGATGCCACACCCCATCAAATATAAGGTAAAAAGATTAAAAGAGGCGCTTATAGCGGAAAATTTTACGGAAGATTCACTTGATGAGAATGTGAAAAGATTACTGAGGGTAATGTTTCTTACCGGTCTTTTTAATGATGAGAATACAATCCCACCGGGCAGTAGAAATACCGCTGAACATCAGATTGTAGCCCGAAAAATAGCTGAAGAAGGAATAGTGCTTCTAAAGAACAAGGAAAATCTATTGCCCTTAGATATCGAAAAGATCAAAAAGTTGGCTGTTCTAGGACCTAATGCAGATAAAAAAATGGCCTTTGGGGGCGGCAGCTCAATGATACGAACTTTATATGAAATCACACCAATTCAAGGACTGAAGGAAAAATGTAAAGATAAAGTGGAAATTATAGATATTCCGTCAGAGGCAGATGTAGCCATTGTTTTTGCTGGGCTCAATCACAAAAAATATGGAGATAGAGAAAATAAAGACAAGATTAAACTTGAACTCTCTTATAAGCAAATTGAACTGATTAACAAGACTGCTCAAGAAAATCCAAAAACAATAGTCGTTCTTATTAACGGTAGTCCTATCGCTATGGATGGCTGGATAGAAAATGTATCTACCATTGTTGAGGCTTGGTATGCAGGACAAGAAGCAGGAAATGCAATTGCAGATATCATATTTGGAGATATTAATCCATCAGGAAAACTTCCAATAACATTTCCTAAGAAACTTTCAGATTCCCCTGCACATGTTTCAAAAAGAACTTATCCTGGCAACGATAAGGTTTATTATGATGAAGGAATCTTAGTTGGATACCGATATTTTGACACAAAAAAGATTGATCCTCTCTTTCCTTTTGGCCATGGTTTATCCTATACAACTTTTACCTATGATAATCTTAAAATCGATAAAAAAAAGGTATTAGAAGACGATAAATTTACGGTGTCAGTCGATATTACTAACTCAGATGATCATGCTGGGGCAGAGGTTGTTCAATTATATGTTCAAGATGTTGAATGCAGTGTAGATAGACCGTTAAAAGAATTAAAAGGATTTAAGAAAATTAAACTGGAACTGGGTGAAAAAAAGACCGTTATATTTGAATTAGAAAAGAGAGATCTTTCTTTTTTTGACGAGATAGACAACTGCTGGAAAGCAGAGAAGGGAATCTTTAATGTTCTTGTTGGAAGCTCATCAAAAGATATCCTCCTTAAAGCCGAAATAGAATATCTGGGATAAAATAAACTCTAAATTGAATTTCTATTAATAATTTTTAATTTTTTTTAAAAAATTTTTAAAAGAATTTATTACTCAATGCCTAAAAGTTTCGCAGCATTACTATATAACCATTTCTTTTTAACTTCTTCCTTTAAAGGCAATTCCATAACACCATCCGCTAACTGTTTAATTGACATGCCCATGAAAAGCCAAGTTGAACCAAACAAAATCCTATCTTGTAGAATTGAATTTCCTAAATTAATAAGTGGTTCCCAGCCCGTTCCTTTCATACCTAGATACTTAGGAACGTAAGAAGCAATGTCAATATACATATTTGGATTGCGCCATGCAACAGCAACCAGTTCATTCACCCAAGGCCAATCACCATGTCCCGCAATAATTTTTAATTCAGGAAAATCCTGACAAACTATATCTAAATAGATCGGTCTCTCGACTTCCATTGAATTAGTCGAAAAATTTATAGAAAGATGAAACCAAATAGGTATATCAAGCTCTACGCATGTAGAATAAATTGGATACATTTTCGCGTGAGTCGGTGGTATCTGGAACATAAATGGCCGAACAGCCACACCTCTAAGACCCAAATCATAAGATCTTCTAATCTCTCTTACAGCATCTATTCATTTTAAAGGATCAATGCCGGCAAATCCAATGAATTTATTAGGATACTCTTTGACAATCCTAGCATAATAATCATTTGGAAGACCAGCAATCCCACTGGGTGTCTCTTCATCTAGATTAAAAATGACCGCTTTTTCAACTCCCATTTTATCGAGTTGCACGACAAAATCATCTAAAGTTGAAGTTAATTTCCGTATTTTCGGTAAATAAGGTTTAAGGGCGCTTTTAAGTTCAACTGCATTCATTGATGTCTTCATATTATAAAGCTCTTCCGCCAAAATACCTAATAGTGGAGCAACCCTTGGGCCAAAGACATCTCTTAAATATCTTGCCATCTGAGGGGGCAATGATATTAAAAGGTCCAAAAAAACTTCTTCAGTCGGGACATAACACAAAGAATCGATTATTTTATACTAAACTACATTCATGCTTTTCACTGAATAATTTCTATTTAAAATAAAAGACTTATTACTAAAAAAAATTAATTAAAACATAAATTTTTAAATCTTCTTAATTGTTCAAAAAATTTAATTAACTAGGCTAATTTTTAAGAAATAATACCATCTAAGAAAAAAGTTTTTTAATTTGATAAATCCCACATCTTTTAAAATATTTGATGCACACCTCCATAGCTACGGAACATTTATGAAACCTAGCAAGGATATAATTGAATATATGGATCGATTTCAAGTGGAAAAAGCATTAATCACAACAACTAATAGGAGAGCTAGACCAACAGCTCACTTAAAATTAGCTGATAGTGAATCAAAGGAATTAAATGAAGAACAAAAACTCGAGAAGATGCTTGAATTTCGCAAAAGTCTTGCAATGGGAGGCCAATTAGATCATCAAGATATTATAGACATTGCTAAGAAAGCTCCAGAGAGATTTTATAAAGTATTTTGGTTCAATCCAAAAATTCAACCCGAAGAAGAAGACACCGATTATAAAATTTTAGAAGACCATTTTAAAAAAGGGTTTTGTGGCGTAAAAATACATTCCGGTATTCACTCAATAAAGATCCCTAAAGATGTAATTAAATTAGTTTCTTTTATGCAAGAATATGACAGAGATTTCATCTTTTATATTCACTCCACTCCCAAAACACCCTTTTTTAGCGGAATATCCACTAGAGATATGGCAAAACTTGCAAAAAAATTTCCAAATTTAAGAATTATTGTTGGACATGCCGGATTTTGCATGGAATATGCTATAGATGTAGGTATAAGCTTAAAACAATATAAAAATATCTTTTTTGAAACTTCATGTTCAGTAAGTTTTGCAATATTAAGTTTAATTCGAACAGTTGGTCATAAACGACTTCTATTTGGCTCTGACGCACCCATAACCTCTCCAATTCAAATCGAAATCGATAAAATATTAACCCTACCAATACCCAAAGAGGAAATGCAAGATATTTTGTATAATAATACGGAAAACCTCTTGGAAAAAATAAAATAGAGTAAAACCTATTTTTGATTAAAATTCGCTAATAATTAAAAAAAAAGAATTTTTGAAAAATAATTAAATTTTATATTTTCTATTCTTTTGCTTCTTTTCGCAATCGCTTTTTATCGACCTTACCAACAACTGTAAGTGGTAATTCCTCGGATATTTCTATAATTTTTGGAACTTCATAAGGGGCACATTTTTCCTTCGCAAATTTGGTAATATCTTCTTTTAATTTCTCTTCATTCCCATCATATGCATAATCTGGGTCAAGTTGTATATAGGCTTTAACTAATTCGGAACCAGGTCTTTCAGGATTCGGAATGCCAATAGTAGCGACCATTCCAATTGCTGGATGTTTCATTAATGTATCCTCTAACTTAGTACTAAAGACTTTAAATCCTCCTACAATTATCATATCCTTAGTTCTATCTACAATCCTAAGATATCCCTCTTCATCAAAGATTGCGACATCTCCGGTGTGCATGTATCCATCAGAATCAATTGCTTTTTTAGTTTCCTCTGGTTTGTTTAAATATCCTTTCATCACCATAGGTCCTTTAACTAAAATTTCTCCTGGCTCACCTATAGGAACTTCCTTCCTTGTAGCTGGATCCACCAATTTAAGATCCAAATTCTGGTAAGGTAAACCAATTGAACCTAACTTCTTCTTACCTTTCGAGGGATTCATTGTTGTTAAAGGCGAGCATTCTGTCATCCCGTAAGCTTCTATCAGTTTACCTTCCCCTACTATTGATTCAAATTCTTTCTGACTTTCAACTGGAAACGGAGATGCTGCGCTTATACACGCATCAACATTTGAATGGTCCAATTTTTTAAATTTCGGATCTTTCATTAACAATTGAAATAATGATGGCACATTTACATAGGCTGAGGGTCTATATTTTTCTATTACTTTGCAAATATGTCCCGTATCTCGAGGATTTGGAATCAAAAGTTGAGTCCAACCGAGGAAGACACAACTTGCGCAGAAGAAAAGCCCCGCAATGTGGAATAAAGGGAAGCCAGACATTGCAACGCCTATTCCTCTTGTATCATCCCAGCTGAGCCAGTGCTGAACAATTAACAAATCAGCAACAGAACTTCTGTGAGTTAACATAGCTCCTTTGGGCGGTCCCGTTGTTCCACCAGTGTATTGAATATACGCTAGATCATCTGGAGTTATTTTGACGTCAGGTAATTCTTTAGAATAAGTATTTAGGATATCCATAAAATTGATGACTTTTTTGCCTTCAAGGGGTGTTACCTTGCCTTTTGGAACTTTTTTCAATAATTTCCCTAATACTTGTTTAATTTTTGGTAAAAAATCAGCCAAATTTGTAGCTATCACTAATTCCAAATTTTGCAAGTTAGAAGAAATTGGTTTTAAACGATGCTCAAAAATAGCATCGAGAGTAACTAATGCAACTTTATTCCCTACTGAACTTAAATCATTAATTTGATACTCCATCTGTTCCGATGATAATAAAAAGCTTACCCCTGAGACAACACAACCCGCCTTCAGTGTTCCAAGCCATGCTATAATATACTGCGGTGTATTCGCTAGATTAATTCCGACAATATCACCTACTTTAAAACCATATTCAATGAGCATATTAGCAAATTGATTTGAATATTCATCTAATTCTTTAAACGTTATTTCTATGCCTAAAAATTCTAAGGCTAGTTGATCAGGGTATTGTTCGAAAACTGGTCTAATTGCTTCAGTGTATGAAATTTCCCAGACTTTTGGATCTAAATCAGTTATACCTGGGTCCCAACTCTTCCGCCAAAATTGTTTTTCACTCATTTATTTCATCACTTATTGATTTTAACAATTTAATTAAATTGTATTATTATAAATCAACATATTATTTTTTAAAGTTTAAGTTTTTTAAAAATGAGTCTTATGTTTTGAAATATAAATAAGGTATAGTTCATTATATTTACTTTAAAAATCATTATTTTATTCTAATATTACTATTAAATAGGTGTGTGAAATCGGCGGTAAACTCTTTTTTATAGTTGGAAATTCTGGTTCTGGTAAGGATTCTTTAATAAGAGAGGTGTTGAATAATTACCCAAAAGAATTAACACCGCTTATTGTTCCTAAGAGATATATTACTCGCCCTCCATCTCCCGACACAGAGGATTTCATTTCAATAACTGAGGATGAAATTAAAGAGATGTTAAATAGAGGGGAGTTTGTTTTTCATTGGAGAACATATCATAAGTTTTATGGGGTGCAAAAGGATGTAATGGGAAATATTGAAGCGGGACATTCAGTTCTTGTGAATGTTAGCCGGAGGATTTTAGAAGAGGCAAAAAAGAAATATAATTTTTTGAGAATAATATTTGTATATGTTCCTTTTGAGATTACTGCTCAGAGAATTAAGGAACGGGAAAGGGAAGATTCTAAAGAATTTCAAGAAAGACTTGAAAGAGCACGAAAAAACCAATATTTAGATATAGCCGATTTTACTGTTGATAATTCAGGCGAATTAAAAACAGCAGGAAAAAAACTCTTGGATTATATTGTTAAAGAAGTTAAGATTTAGTTTAGCCTTTTTCTCTTTGATTAATTCATAATAAGATAAATTTAGGAATAAAAAATCATAAATGATCACATTAATATATATAAATAAGTGATATTATGCCATCAAAATCGATTTTCATTACTGAAGATGTATATAAACAGCTTGATAAATATCGCTTGAAAAATGAGAGTTTTTCTCAAGTAATTAAGCGTTTATTAGAGTCCAATTCGGATATAATGGATCTAGCTGGAGCGTGGAATAAAATTCCTGATATTGGACCAGCTATCGATATAATAGAAAAGACAGTAAAAAAAATCCATGAAGGAACAACCGGATTAAAATTTACACCATATTAAAAATTAATTTTAGGAATTATTATGTCGAATTTTGAAAAATTATTAAATAAAAAACAAATGTTGGAAGATATTTCAAATTGCACGGAATGTGAAGCGTGTATAGATGTTTGCTGTACTTTTTATTCTACTGAAAATCGTTTGTATTCTCCATTAGTAAGGCTACAAATTATCAATAAATTACTTAATGAAAAAGAAATAACCCAAGATGAAATCCAAAGCATTTATTACTGTACAGAATGTGGTAGGTGTGAAGAGGTTTGTCCTGAAGAAATAAAAATCTCTGATATTATTGCGGATTCAAAAATTGAGCTGGTAAATAAGGGTTTGGGACCTTTACCTAAGCATAATGTCATAATTAATGGAATTCTTGAAAAGAGAAATTCTGTTAATGGAGATCCAGAGAAGCGACTTGATTGGATACCGGAGGAATTTATAGATACAGAAAAATTTGAGGCCCATCCTTCTGATACGCTTTTATATGTTGGCTGTCTTCCATCCTTCTTGGTTAAAGAGAGCGCCAGTGCCTCCTACAAAATTTTGAAAAAAGCTGGCGTAGATTTTATGATTTTAAAAGATGAGTTCTGTTGCGGAATTTATCCTTTTAATGCTGGAAAAATTGAGATTGCTAAAAAAATCTTTGAGGAAAACATTAACAAATTTAAAAAGTTGGGAATAAAAAGAATTATTGTTCCATGTGCCGGTTGTTATCGTTGCTTTTCAACCTATTATTCCAGGTTGTTTGGTAACACGGATTTTAAAGTACTTCATATAGCTCAGATAATTCGTGATCTCATAAAAGAAGGCAAAATAAAATTAAAGAAAGTTGGTGGCAATTTTACCTTTCATGATTCTTGTCGATTGGGAAGAAAGGCTGGGCAATATCAAGAGCCAAGAGAAATTTTGAGCGAATGTGGAATTGTTATTGATGAACTTTCCCAAAATCGAGAAAATGCCTATTGTTGTGGGGCGGGATCGGGAGTTCGCTCAATTGATAAAGATTTATCTCGAAAAATTGGTGCAGAAATCATTAAGGAATCAAAAAGTGAAAATATTATATCTTCTTGTCCTTTCTGTATTTTTAATCTTCGCTATATCGCGTATAAAATGAATTTAGATAAAAAAATTCAGCATATCTCTAATCTTGTTTTGAATAATATTATTGATTGAGAAATTTTATTTTTTTTTCATTTTTTTTTCAACCAGATCAATCAATTTCTTAGCCAGTAGCATTGCATCCTTTGCTTCTTTAGGATCATCGAAATATCTAGAAGGTATTCCCCCGGGAAGTCCGTTTGGATATCGTGTTGGGATATAGTATTGGTCTAACTTCTTCACGGATGCAATTTCCTTGAATTCAGTATCGATTTCAATTGCTACATTTAATAAATCATTAATAGAATGTGTAAAAAAAACTTCAACGGATTTCACTTTTAAATATAAATATGCTTTAAGCACTTTCTCTGCAGCCTGTTGGAAATGAAATAGAGCAAGATAAAATCTCTCTCTTTTTCTCAATTCATCTGCATCGATAAATTCATCTTTTGCTTGAGTAAACCATCTCAATGCTTCTTCTCTATTAGGTCTTTTCATATACTACTCTTCCTGAATTAATGATATTATTCAAAAAAGAACTATTAGGTAAATATTTATTAAATTCTTCAAGATTAAACACAATTATATCTGAGGAAATTCCCCTTTCAACTTCACTGTATACTAAATTCATCCATTTCTTTCCGGTTATATTTGAAGGCATGATTACAAATAAATCGAGATCACTATCTACATCTATTTCATCTCTTACAAGGGAACCAAACAGAATGATTTTTAATGCTCCAAGATTTTTTAATTGATCTATTAGAGACTCCAAAGATGAAAGTAATTTTCTTTTTCTTTCAGCTTTTTTTTTCAAAATTTCTTTAAGATTTAGCAAAATTTTTCAAATAATTGTGTTTTTAATAGATTTTTTAATTTTTTATGATTACATATAAGTTATCTCTCTTTTAAAGTATAAGAGCGCTAAATAAAAAAAATTTGCTTTGTAAATAACAAAATAAAGAATTAAAAAAAAATAAAAAATTGAAATTTAAGAAATAAAATATTATTGTTTTTCTTCTCTAAGTGCTCTTTTATACACTTTTCCTACTAGAGTCACGGGAAGTTCATCACGAAAGTCCCAAACTTTTGGAACTTCATATTTAGCGAGATTCTCTTGTGCGAATTTCTTAATATTTTCTTTTACTTCATTAGTTGCTTCAATTCCTTCTTTTAATTGAATAACGGCTTTTACAATTTCACTCCCAGGCCGGTCTTTATCTGGAAGACCAATAATTGCCATCATTTCAATGTTCGGATGTTTAATCATTACATCTTCAACATGTACGCTGTAAACTTTAAATCCACTGATGCTCAACATATCTTTTGTTCGATCTACAATCCTTAGATAACCTTCTTCATCAAAAATACCAACATCGCCCGTACGCAGCCATCCATCTTTATCAAATGCTTTCTTAGTTTCTTCTGGTTTTTTATGATATCCACGAGCCACTTGTGGTCCTTTTACGCATACTTCTCCAGGTTTACCAATTTCAACATCTTCTCCTGTTTCTACGTCCACAAGTTTCATCTCCGTATCAGGTAATGGAAGCCCCACAGTTCCAATCTTCTTCTTACCAATTGCTGGACTTGCTGAAACGAGGACTGCTGTTTCCGTCATTCCATATACTTCTACAAATTTATTTTCTGAATGGAATTGTTTTTCAAAATCCCTAACAGCTTCAGCTGGAAAGGGTGCTGCTCCAGAGATATATAAAGTTATGTTATCTAATATCTCACTGGGAATTTCTTTTGATTTTGGGTTGCGTGCTACTAATAGGAACAAGGTAGGCACACTACTATAGACAGTTATTTTCTTATCAATCATTTCATGAATAATATGATCTGTGTCCCTGGGGTTTGCTATTAATATTTGCGTAGAGGAAATGTATGTCAGGTACATTGCAACAAAGAACCCGGCTATGTGGAAGAAAGGAAAGCAGCAAAGGACCACATCTTCTCCCTTCTCTCTGTTAAGCCATACATAATATTGAAGGAAATTAGCTGTCCAATTAGCGTGTGTGATTTCTGTTCCTTTAGGAATCCCGGTAGTTCCACCAGTATATTGGATTAATGCTAAATCGTTTTTTGCATCAATCTCAACCTTTTTCACGTCGATTGGTGTTGTCATTACTTCTAGAAATGGAACAACTTTTTTTCCTGGCAATGGTATCATTTTTCCTTTAGGGATCTTTTTAATTAATTTACCCATGAATACTTTAAATTTTGAGAAGCCCATATATTCTGAAATATTTGTAGGAATAATTACCTCGAGTTTTGGCAATTTATCAAGAATTTGTGGTATTCTTTTCTCATGGATGATGTCCATCGTAACGAGAAATTTAGCTTCACTATCACTTAATTGATAGGTCGTCTCATCAGCACTTAAGAGTGGTGAGCATCCGGTGACAACACCTCCGGCGAAATAGGTTCCATAAATCGCAATTAGATATTGAGGGGTATTTGGAAGGCTAATCGCGACAACATCACCCTTTTTCAAACCATTCTTTTGTAGAAACGTAGCGAACCTCTGTGAGAGTTCAAATACTTCCTTATAGGGCATTTCCCTCTCCATAAATGTTACTCCAATTCTATCCGGATACTTATTCATCGCTTGGCTTAAAAGTGTTCCTATATCCTCAGTTGGGTATTCTAAAGAAGGAGATACATGTTCATCATATGATTTCAACCAAAATTTTTCAACCAAAATTTTTCGACTTTTTTTTCTATTTTTTATAATTAGAAAGAAATAATATTATAATATTAGATCAAATTAAATTTAAAACTTGATAATTTCAAACTCTCTTTTCTTAATTTTGATCTAAATTTATAAAGATCTTTTTGGAGTAAAAATTATTTCAAATGAGAAGTGATTTAAAAAAAGAAATAGAAAAGAAGAGTTTTAGGTTATGTTTAAATCTAAGTGAATATCGGTTAAAGGATAAGATATGCATGGGTGAATAAAATTATAGTCTTTATCGGCCTCTCTGGTTGTTACTTCAGGTGGCACAAAAATTTTACCGGATACAAGTTTCGTTCTGCAGAGAGCACATTCCCCAGAGCGACACCCACTTTTAATCTCAAGTTCTTTCAGTTTTGCACGTTCGAGGCTGTTTAATATGGGCTCTGTACATGATGCTTCGATTATTTTTTGTTCAGTCTTTCCATATTGCCTAAAATCAATAGTAATTTGAACTTTTTTAGATATATCAATCTCTACTGGCCATCCCATAATCTGAGTTATGTCATCTGGTACTCCAAACGCCTCATGTGCGATACGATGTTGTGGGACACCCAACTCTTTTAATTCATCCAAAACAAAATGATACATTGGTCGATTCCCGACAATATAAAAGAATTTTTTCTCGATGGAGCCAATTACTTTTAAAATCTTGTCTTTCGAGATAAATCCGGATTCTCCGGTCCATTCAGAACCTGTTTCCGAGAGAATATTTACAACTTTGATATTTGACCGTCGTTTTTGGATATCTTCTAATACATTTCGAAATAAAATGTCTTCTTCAGTTAAGCACCCGAATAACATCCAGACATTAAGGGGAAGATCCCGCTCTGAGATATCCCGCAACATTGAGATAAATGGAGTACAACCGGAACCTCCTGCAATAAATACTAGGTTTGCCCCGTGGAAAAGTCGATTATAGTAAAGATTTCCCATGGGTTCGGTGGCTTCAAGAACGTCTCCTACTTTTATATTTTCAAAGAGGTATGGGCTTACAAATCCTCCTTCTTTTTTCTTGATGCCTAATACATAGTACGCTAATTGATTCGGGGATGATACAAGCGAATAAGGGCGACTTGTTCGGACACTATTTATTTCTATTGTAAGACCAATATACTGACCAGCACGGAAAGTCGCCAATAATTGCTTAGGATTTGCGGAAACTAATCGAAACAATTTAGTATCTCTTGAGAGTTGTTCTATATCAGTAATTTTAAGCAATTGATTTTGGGGATGGAGTCGGTTGCATAGGTCTTCTAACCCATCATAATACCAAGGTGTTGGTTCAACTTGATCTCGCCATTTCTTTAATTTTTCGGCTTTTTGATATTTTTTAATATCTTCCATCATGATTTTACCACTTCCCCTCTTTTATATCTTTTAAATACATTCCTGCGGCGATTCGGCCACCAAGGATTGTGGTTGAGTATCCTCCGCCGAAATTAGTCCAAGCTCCCACTTGATATAATCCGGGAATGGCTCCCCGGCTTTTTAATCGAAGCATTGGTCCATTCATGACGTCTTGGGTGTATCCGTATATTGCACCTTCCATATTTTTTGAGTATCTATAATATGTAAGTGGGGTTGCTGCTTCTGCTACTTCTATATAATCGCGTAAATCTGGACAGAGATATTGTTCAACTATTGCAATCATTTTATCTGCAATATCATCTTTAATATTGTGGTATTGATCAGGAGAAACTCCTTGCCAAAGTTTGCCCATTTGCAGAGTAGTGAGAACAAGTTGTGTTGTTCCTGGGGGAGATATAGTTTCATCAATGTGATTATAACACGCTACAACCATATACATTGGAGCTTCAATTTTTCTGAAAGTTTCGAAAGCATGGGATGTATTGTAAGTTGTATTAATAAAAGTCTCATGAGCATTAAATCCCAATTCTTTATGTGATGTATTTAATCCTATATAGACTGAAAATGCAGAAACTCCGATTTCTGGAGCATAAATGCTCTTTTTATAACTTTCTGGCACATTCTCTTGTGGTAACATTTTCATTGCCGTACATATTGGATTGACATTTGATATGATTGCCTCACATCGATAAATATCGCCATTTAAAAGTTCGACACCAGCAACTCGTCCGTTTTCCACAAGGATACGATTCACCAAGGCATTTAATCTTACTTTTCCTCCTAATTCTTCAAAAGATTTTATCATTGCACTTGTAAATGCATGAGATCGTCCTACTGGAAAGGCTGCTCCCCATTTTAAGTAAAATATTAACATTGCAATATATGCATAAGCATTTAATCTATTCGGTGGTAAACCAAGATACCCCCATAGTTGAGCTATTACACACATTAATTTTTGGTCTTTGAAAAATTTATCAAAAAGTTCTTGAAGCGTGATTCCCGAGACGCGTGCAAGCCACGGATGTACTTTAAGGATTTCACCAGGTGAAAATTTACCGCCCTTAGATGCTATGTACTGAATCCCAGCTAACACTGCTTTGCACATTTCCATAAATTCTTCTATTCCCTTTTTTTCGGCAGGAAATTGTTCTATCAATTTATTAGTATATTCCTCAAAACCAAATGGAATAGTAACATCATATCCATCGTAAAATACACTCCGATAAAACTCTGGAACATAATTGAACTTAAGCTTATCGGGGAGTATCCCAATTTTTTCTAAGTATCTATAAAGACCTCCTTTATTAGTTTCATCCCCAATATCACTTAATTCATGCAATGCACCTTCAAACTCAAATCGCCCCCTAACAAAAGAAGTTGCAAATCCACCCGGTACGTTGTGTTTTTCGAGTAATAAAACTTCTTTCCCTAAAAGAGCAAGCTGACAAGCAGCTCCGAGTCCTCCG
>JABUBO010000383.1_pt1 | contig 14211 bp, 14 predicted proteins | sample 7240361 | NCBI WGS metagenome assembly JABUBO01 (sample SAMN07256346, study PRJNA390944) | subsurface metagenome | isolation source: Methane hydrate marine sediment | place: Pacific Ocean: Eastern North Pacific, ODP site
TAAAATAATTGGAAGTTCTTAAAGCCATGAATGAATTATCCGATATAAATGACATAGAGATTGATATTTTAACAAACAATCCCATTGAAAAAAATTCTTTAAAATATATTTGGTTATATGTTCCGATTATATGGTTTAGTGGAACCTTAGTGATAATTCAATTTACTGCTTTTTGGAGGGACTATGCCTGGATACCTCCACTATTTTATTTGATATTACCATGGGTGATTTTTATAGATTTTTTCATTTTTATTTTCACTTCATTGTTTATTACAAAACTCATATTAATTTTCGTTGAGCTTCTTCACAAACCTAGAGAAGGTGTTTTTAATATTAAAGAAGAGAAGCGAGAATACAATTTCTGGTGCATTAGAAGAGTTTTAAAAAAATATATTATATGGATTATGCGAAACAGCCCAATTCCATACATTGATATAATTGGTTTTAAGTGGATCGGAGTTAAAGCATATTTTTCAAGTTCCATTTTAGATTGCTGGATTGACTTAGAATTTGTTGAAACTGGAAAGAAAGTTTTTCTTGGACAGGGCTCATCGATTTTAAGTAGTATGATAATAGGAAATTATTTAATTATAAAAAAGGTTATTCTTGAAGATAATGTAGTATTGGGAGGCGTAGCACAAATATCTCCAGGGACAATTGTAAGAGAAAATACAATAATTGGCGCAGGAACGATGACTAGTTTTAATCAAGAACTAGATCCAAATTGGGTCTATATCGGAAGACCTGCCAAAAAGTTTAAACCAAATAAATATGCGGAAAGTAATAGGGATCTTAGAATAATGAAAGATATTGCTAAAGGAATAAAGTTTACAGAAAAAATCTAAGAAGAGGTAATTAACTAAAGATGGCCCAACCTGTTAGTTTAAAAATTCCACCATTTACTACAAATGTCCTATCTAAGAAACGATATCTTATTATACATTTTATTTTAATGTGGGTGAGTTTCTTTCCTCCTATTATAGAATTTTGGTTTTATTGGAGAATGTTTTACATCAATAGTCCAATGTTATTCTATTTCTTATTACCTTTAGAATTACTTCTTGTATATCTCACATTAGTTTTTAGCTCAATAATATTTGCTAGATTAGCTTTAATTTTTGTAAATTTGTTTCATAAACCTCGTGAAGGAGTTTTTCCAAGAGATCCTAAGAATAAAGACTATAATTATTGGAGCCTCCGATCAATTATTCAAAAATGGGCAGCGTGGATAAGTCATACTTTCCCAATTCCTTGGCATGATGTAATTTTGTTTAAAATAATGGGTGTAAAAACTCATTTCTCTAATTCTACTTACGGTGGATATATCTCTTTAGAATTTGTTGAATTAGGAAAAAATGTGGCATTAGGGGATGGTTCCTCAATTTTTGGTAGTATCATTATCGGAAATTATCTGATCATTAAAAAAATTAAAATTGGGGATAACGTAATAATCAGCACTCATTCAGTTGTTATGCCTGGAACAATTATTGGAGATAATTGTATTTTATCCGCATATTCATTAACAGCAGTTGATCAAGAATTAGAAGAGGGCTGGATTTATATGGGAACACCTGTAAAAAAATATAAAGAAAATAAGTTTTTTGATATGGACTTAAAGATTTTATTTGATGAAAAAAAAGATGTTTCTGAAAAATGGACAAAATTTGTAGAAAAAAGAGATGCCTTGATTTTAAAAGAAAAAAAAAAAAAACTTTAGAATTCCATATCAAAACCCAATATTCTATAAAAAATAAATTAGTCTTTTATTTTTTTGAATTGTAATAAATAATAAAAATTAAAAGATTTTATGGGATGCTAACTCAGAATGGAGCGAAATAAGAGATTAACAGAAAAAGTTAAAAAATATTGCAGAAAAGTTGGTATAGATATGGTTGGATTTGCAAATACCAAACATTATAATCGATTTCCAGAGGATAACCAACCTCAAAACTATTTAAAAGGGTCTCAGACCGTCATAATTCTTGGATTCCATTTAAACGACATAATTCTTGATGCATGGAACCAAAATCAAAAAACTGGCAAAAGTTATCATTTTGCTGATGCAATATTGGAGAATTTTTGCAATTTGGTAAAAAATTTTATTAAAAAACAAGGATACGATTCCAAAATAATCTCATATTCCCCAGGTTTATTTTTAAAAGATTCAGCTGCATTAGCAGGAATAGGTCCCATTGGGAAAAATAATTTGCTGATTACTGAACATTTTGGCTCACAAGTGCGATTAAGAGCATTAACTACAACAGCTCCATTGGTATGTGGAACGCCTATTTCTGAAAGTAAATATTGCAAAGAATGTAATATATGTATTGAATCATGCCCTGCTAGCGCATTTCCTGATGGAAAATATAATAAGGATATATGTCGACCTTACGCAATATCACATTTGAAGAATTTATCAGAAAATACCGCGATATGGTGTAATATTTGTATTGAATCTTGTCCTTTTACCAAGATCGAATATAAAAAAAATTTTGAAAAGAAATAAATCAAATTATTTGGGTTTTAATTTTCATTAATAATTCTTTTAAAGGAATTTAGAAAAAATGTTAAGATTAAATGGAGTTAGTCTTTTATTTTTTGGAATTGTAACAAAATTAAATTATAAAAAAATTTAGTGATAAAATTTGGCAGTTATCGATTTCGAATTCCGTAATAGTATTATCCAAAAGGATTTGGGAAATACACTCGCCTATTGTTATCAATGTGGGACATGCTCTGGAGCTTGCCCAGTGGCTCAAGTAACCAAGGGTAGATATAATCCGAGAAAATTAATTTTAAATTCACTTTTAGGACTTAAAGATAATTTATTACTAGGTGCCGAAAATAATTTTAATATCTGGGGCTGCACTGTTTGTGATACATGTGATGAAATGTGCCCTCAGAATGTTGAATTAACCGAGATTTTTACCTTATTAAAAAATATGAGCGTAAAAAAAGGAGAAGCACCTGATTATTATACCACTCAAGCAAAATTTATTTTAGAACATGGTAAGGCAATTCCGCTAGCACCAGCAATAGAAAGAAGACGCGATCAGATGGGATTACCTAAAGCACCAAAAGTTGATAAAAAAGAGATTAAAGCATTATTAAAGGAAACCGGGCTTTTAAAAATAATTGGTCCATTAGAAGAAGAAAAGAAGGAGGGAGTAAAATAATGGAAGAATATGATTTATTTCCGGGATGTGTTATCCCAAATCGCTTACCTTACTTAGAAGATTCAGCAAGAAAAGTCTTTGATAAATTGGGCGTAAAAACATTCGATGCACCTTTTAACTGTTGTCCAGATCCAGTAGGATTTAATGCAGTTCACCATAAAAGCTGGATGGCTTTGAGCGCAAGAAATCTCACCATAGCAGAAAATGATAATAGATCTATTGCCTCATTATGTAATGGATGCACTCAGACTCTGAAAGCAGTTAATGTCGAATTAAAACAGAGTGAAGAAGAAAGAGCTTCAATAAATGCAGTTCTGGCAAAGGTTGGTCGAGAATTTAAAGGAATAATTAGTGTAAAACACTTTGTGCAAATTTTGATCGAAGATGTGGGTATAGAAAAGATTAAAGAAGCTATAACGACACCTTTCACTGGCCTTAAAGTCGCTTGTCATACAGGATGCCATTACGCTAGACCATCTCACATCATGCAATGGGACGATCCTATGGAACCCAAGTGTTTGCGTGAATTAGTTGAGGCAACTGGTGCAACTGCAGTTGATTACGATGAAGAAGTTTTATGTTGCGGAGCAGGTGTAGGAAATACTGAAGAAGAGCCAGCAATGCAAATATTAAAGCAAAAATTTGATAGCGCGCTCGTTGTAGGTGCGGATTGCTTCGTAGTAATATGTCCTGCTTGTTATCAACAAATGGACAACTCTCAGAGAACGCTCAAAAAGATGTTTGAAAAAGAATATAACATACCTATTCTCTACCTAACAGAATTATTAGCACTTGCAATGGGGTATAAATACGATGATCTTAACTTAAAACTTCATAGAGCGCGTCCGCAAACACTGTTAGAAAAATATAATGCTGTTTAATTTTTTCATATTTTTTATTTCAAATTTTAACTTCTTTTAGTTATTAAGAAAAATGAGTAGTAGAGAGGAGCAATTTCCTTACAAGTCTATATTGGTCGTTTGTAGCGTTAATACCGCTAGAAGCCCGATGGTAGTAGGTTTTTTGAAAAAATTTTTGACAGATAAACACATTCAAGGAGTTGAGGTCTTTTCAGGGGGGATATCATCTCATGCTAGGGATGGAATGCTCATTTCTTTAGATGCCAAAATGGTTATGGAAGAATTGGGCATAAAATTACCCGATAATTACGAATCAATAGATTTAAAAAAACATCGAGAATTTATCGAAAGGGCGGACTTGATTCTAACCTTGACAAATAAGCATAAAATAGAAATTATGGAATTTAAGGCATCAGAAGGGAAAGAGATTTATATGGTGAAAGAAATTGCTGGAGAATATGGAGATATTCGCGATCCAACAAAGAAAGGCATTGAGGGATTCGGAAAAGCCCGAGATGCAATAAAAATATGTTTGGAAAAATGGTTTAAAAAATTTATAAATTAATATTTTATTTGTAGTTTTTATTAATTTACAAATGTTCTTTTTAATTTTTAGTATAAATATCTTTATATTTCATACGGAGATCTTGTTTATTGGGCTTTCCTACACTCGTCCTGGGAATTGAATCAGTAAATAGGATTTTATCAGGAAGTTGCCATTTAGCAAATCTTTTAGCAAGATGTTCACGAATTTCTTCCTTTTTCAATGATTTAAATTCTTCCCGCAAAACAATTAAAGCCAAAGGTCGCTCTTCCCATTTAGGATGAGGAACCCCTATAACCGTTGCGTCAAGGACAGCTGGATGCGAAACTATTTCATTCTCCATATCTACAGAAGAGATCCATTCTCCTCCACTCTTAATCACATCCTTAAGCCGGTCTGTGAGTTTAAAAAAACCTTCTTGATCAAAAAACCCAACATCACCTGTTTTTAAATAACCATCTTCAGTGAAATAAGCTTCAGAACCAGGAGAATTATAATAGCTCTTAGATATCCATGGTCCACGAAGGACTATTTCACCAGCAGATTTACCATCATGAGGGAGTTCATTTCCATTTGGATCTACAATTTTGACATCAAGCCCAGACAAAATATATCCCTGCTTCTTCTTAAGCTCCCACCTTTCTTCTTCCGAAAGCTCCTTCTTTAACCAAGGACTGAGGAGATTTAAAGTGACAATAGGCATCGCTTCGGTTAATCCATAGGAATGAAGGATTTCTGCCCTCGCTAAATCCCAATAGCCTTTCATCATGGAGATTGGTGGTTCAGTAGCCCCACAGATAAAACGCGCCCCCGACATGTCTGGTTTTTCATCTAATTTCTTAATGCATTCAAGTAAAGGCATTAAAATAGCGGGTGCACCATTAGATACTGTTACTTTCTCTTTAACAATAAGTTCAGCTAATATTTCCAAGTCATCTAAACCATATCTTCCGGGAAAAACAAATTTAGCACCATCTAGAGTACCAGCTTGAGGAGTATTCCATCCCAAAGCATGAAACATTGGTGTAATCTGGAGAATACAATCGTTTACAGAGAATAGAGCATTAAGGGCATAGGATAAATTTTGTAAATACATGCCACGATGAGAATAGTAGACCCCCTTTGGTTTTCCTGTAGTCCCGGTTGTATAACAAGCCGCATAAGCCGAATTCTCATCAATCATTGGCCATTCGAATTCGGGTGATGCTTCATTTAAAAGGTCTTCATAGCTATAAACTGGCTTAAGTTTTGTATCTATTTCATTTAACTTTTTATCGGTAATAATTATATATCCTTTCACAGTTTTACATTCAGGAGCGATTGCCTCAGCAATATGAATCAGAGTCTCATCAACAATAATTAATTTTGCTTCAGAATGATTTGCAATATAAGTCAAGTCCTGGGAACCGAGACGTAAATTCAGAAGAAGTAAAACGGCCCCTGTGCCTGGAACACCGAAGAATATTTCATAATATTGATAAATATTCCACGACAGAGTCCCAACTCTATCTCCAGGCTTTATTCCAAGAGTTATTAAAGCATTAGCTAAGCGTTGCATTCGTTTATAAGCATCAACATATGTATAGCGAAATATGGTTCCATCATGTTTCCTGCTGACAATTTCCTGTCTACCATAGTTTCTAATTGCATGTTTAATAATAGTAGTTACATTTAGTTGATAATCATTGTTTGATGTAGCAGGAAACCCTTTTATAATATTCATATTTTTTTTATTTATTGAGTCTTTTTTATTCAATAATTTAAGTTTTGCAATTTTTTAGAGAGCAAGAAAGATCTTAATCGTATTATTATTATACTATATTATCTTTAAATCTTGTATTATTTTAACCTATCTTAATATTGCTATGATAAAAGAAATGGTAAATGATGAAGAAATATCCAATTCCAATAAAAAACATTCTTTTTGTAAATTAGCTTTCTTAGAAGATTCAATTAAGGACATTCTTTTTTTTAATAGGAATAATTTTATTGATAACTTCTTTTCTGATTCTTATTTAATATAGAAAATAAATTCTTTAAAGTTATTATTATTGGAAGTAAATATTTAATATTATGAGTTTTGCAGATATTAATGGAATAAAAATTTGTTATGAAATTTATGGCAGCGATAATAATATTCCTATAATATTAATTCATGGGTTTGGTGCAAAAAAAGAGATTTGGAACTCACAAGTGGGGTCGTTAAGTAAAAAATTTAAGGTAATCACATTTGATATTCGTGGTTCTGGTAAATCCGACCGCCCAAATAAACCTTATACTATGGAGATGTTTGCAGATGATATAAAAGGTTTAATGCATTATCTACATCTCAAAAAAGTTCATTTAATTGGAAGATCTTTGGGTGGGATGATTGCTCAGCATTTTGCCTTAAATTATCCTGAATATGTAGATAAATTAGTGCTAATTACTACTAATCCGGGAATGCCAGATGAGCAAGGAGCCAAAATGCTTAAAGAATCTTATATTGAAGGTTTGAAACGACTTAAAGAAGATCCAGTGAAAGAGTTTTGGCAAAAAGCTCGAGTATTATATTATCAAAAATTTAGAAAACAAATGGAAGCTAATCCTAAGAAAAAATTCCATGGAATTTGGTCAGTAGAGGATCTTATAAGAGAAAGTACGATAGATCCACCAACTCCTCAAGATATTGAAAATCGAGCACATGCCATTGCGAAACATAATACATTAGAAAGATTGAGTGAAATTAAAAATAAAACCATATTACTTGCAGCTTCTCACGATAGATTGACTCCCAAATCATCTATGGTTGAGATGCATAAAAGAATTCCAAATAGTATCTTAAAGATTATTGAAAAATCAGGACATTTTATGACATTATCAAGAGCTCCCGAAATAAATAAGATTATCATAAATTTTTTAGAAGATTAAATAAAATTATTGTCAAATCTTTTTAGTTTCAATTAGATTTGATTTAAAACACCGATATTTAATAATTAAAAAAAAAAATATTTTAAAATTAAATGTTAAATATAACTAAACAACAAAATTTAGAGTGTAATTAAAAATGAGAAAACAGATTATAGGAGGAAACTGGAAAATGCACTTGGGAACTCCACAAGAAGCCCAGGTGTTTGTTGAGAAATTAATTCGAATAGTTAAGGATTTAAATAATGTTGATATTGTAATTGCGCCGCCTTTTACTGTTTTGTATGAAGTCTCAAAAATAATTAAAGGCACAAATATTAATTTATCTGGGCAAAATATGTATTTTGAAGATAAGGGTGCATTTACGGGAGATATCTCATCTATTTTTCTTAAAGATGTCGGTTGTAATTATGTTATATTGGGACATAGTGAAAGAAGGAATATTTTTGGAGAAACAGATGAATTGATAAATAAAAAGTTAAAAAAGGCGCTTTTCATTGGATTGAATCCAATTGTATGTATTGGGGAACAGCTTGAAGAAAGGGAACAAGGAAAGACGGAAGAGATAATCGATTATCAATTGAAAAATACATTTAAAAATTTATCAAAGGAAGAAATTATAAAAACGATCATTGCGTATGAACCTGTTTGGGCAATTGGAACTGGAAAGACAGCAACACCTGAACAGGCAGAAGAAGTTCATGAATTTATCCGGGAATATATAAATAAAACTTATGGTTTAGATCCTGCAGAAAAAGTTAGGATCCAATATGGCGGCTCTATAAAACCAAATAATGCTGAGGATTTATTTAATAAGCCTAATATCGATGGTGGATTAGTTGGCGGCGCATCACTCAATATTGATTCGTTTTATGAAATTTTAAAAGCCGCAAATGAAGTTAGTAAATAAATATTATTCCTTAATCTTTGAATAGATTTAATTAAAGCTTGATTATTCTCCTTGCATTTATAAAGATAGAAACGAGTAGAATAATGTTAGAAATCAAAGCAAAAAATTAATTTAAGTATAAAAACAGAGATTCTTGTTATCTAATAGAAAAAAAGAAATAACAATTTCAAAACATATTTGAGAGTTTTTAATTAAGCTCTTTATTTCAATTGCAGTGATGATTTATTTTGTATTAAATAATCAAAAAGAAAATTCAAGGACTTTATAAATAATTTAAGTAAAGGGATAATGTAAAAGAAAGATAGATTAAGGCTAATTTACGATTAAAAAAATATGAAAAATAGAGCATATGACTAAATATAAAGAATGGGGGAAAATCCAAAGAGATTTTAATGTCAAAAGAAATAAGCTATATGAAACTATAAGTATTGAAAAAAAGAGAGAATTAATCGATTTAGACGCACCTTCTAGGAAAGATTCCAAAAGTGGAATGATTAAAATTGGTAAATCCCTAGTTGTAAAAGAATCTTTTTTGTTAAAAAGACCTAAATATAAAAAAAAGCATAATATTTTTCTAAGCGAAGAGGATCTGCATAGACATGTTTTCATTAGCGGATTAACGGGAGCAGGAAAGACAAATTTTGTTAAAAACTTTTTATTTAATTTTATTAGAAAATTTAATGTTAGTTTTTTAATCATTCAAATAAAGAATGATTTCGACTTTTTTAAGAATTATTTTAAAGATCTTGAAATATATTCTCCTGGTGAGAATTTTTCTATTGATATTTTTAATCCTGGAACAGTTGATCCCTTAATTCATGCTGAAAGAATATTTGGAATGATTAAAAATACCAGATTAATTGATTCTTCAAGTGAATTTTCCCCTCAAATGGAGAAAGTTCTTGTAGATGTTTTAACAGAAGTATGTAGAAGTAAAAATTCAAAAAATTGGCAAAACTTTTATGAAATTTGTAATGTATATTTTAAGAATCATAAACATGAAATTCCACAATTAGCGCAAACTTTAATTAGTATAAAAAACAGAATTCGGAGATTTTCGGAAGGGCCTTTGAAAAAAGTGTTTAATAATAAAAATTCAATACCAATCAGTAAAATTTTAAATAATAATTGTATTTTGAATTTGAACTCAATCATTAGACTTGGAGGAGATAAAGAAGATATTTATTTCTTTTTAATGTTAGTTTTAAAGAATATCTGGGATTATAATGTTTCTGCCGGTATATTTAATAGATTAAAGCATCTAACAATTGTTGACGATGCAACATACTTTATGCCTAAGGAAAGTTCTCAGAATGATAAAATTAGCACATATCTTGAAGACATTGCATTACTCCAGAGAGGTACGGGTGAGAGTTTAATGGCTATTGCCACTAGACCCGATATCAGTGAAAATATTTTGGCTAATTCGGGTTTGGTTATAGGTTTTGAAACACATTTTAAGAAAAAAAATTTCGCTGAATTATTAAATTTACCCGAAGAGAAGTATATGTATCTCTCTTTATTAGAAAAGGGGCAATGTATAATTAGAACGCCCTCTATTAAAAATCCCTTTCTTTTACAAGTTCCTTGGGTAAAAGAGACTCATATATCAAGAAAATCATCAAAAGTAAAAAAGAAGGAAAAGAATATCGATATGATTTTATTGAAGGATAAGAGACAAAATAAAATCAATTTTAAAAAAACCAATAAAGCAATCAAAATTAAAAACCTCAATTTTCGACTCAATTTTACTCGAAATTGTTTTCATTCTGGGGATTATTCCAGCTGTTATTTCATTTGTTTAGAGATTATTGACTATATTGTTGATCAACTTGTATATCGATTAAATTATAAATTTGGAGGTGTTGAAAAACTTTTACTTGATATTGAGCAAAATAATCTTTCGGATCGCATTAAAATTTATCCCGAGTTAAAATTAATTTCAGACAATATTAAAAATACTAAACAAAAAAAAATGATCTCACGTAACGATGTTTTAGAATTATTTGAACAAATTCGTAAGATTTTCAATAAATATAAATATGCTGAAATTAACGCTCTTTAAGATTTAAATGATTTTCTACATTTTGAAATCATTTGGAGCAAACAATACTTGCTTCCCGTATTTCACATCCTTTTATTTTATGAAAAAGGTTGTATATTTTCTATATCTTCTCCAGTATAATAGATCTCAATTTATTTAAACACGATAAATTTTTTTCTGATTAAAAGTAAAATTCCTACCCGTTAAATGATAAGGTATCTCTACTTTTTTAACATCTATTCTATTATTTTTTAAAAAATCCTCATTTCCTAGACATGTTACAACTTTACCAATAAATAAAGTGTGATCTCCGTAAACCTTACTATCGATCAGCTTACATTCTATGTGGCAAATGCACTCTTTTATTCGAGGACACTTCACATTTATTCCATCTAATGATGTTAAGCCTGTTTCTTTGAATTTATTTACTTTTTTCCCAGAGATTTGACCACAATACATTAGTTTTTTTAATATTTCGCTTGTAGGAATATTAATTGTGAATTCTCCTTGATCTTTAATTAAATTATGCGAAAATCTTAAGGGCGACACAGAAATTCCTACAATAGGAGGATTTCTACTTATAATTAAATTCCAAGCAAGTGGAATAATATTAATCGGAAAAGTCGTGACTAAAATTGTTTGTCTTGGATGCATTAATCCAATATGATTTGTAGTTGCTAATTTTTTAAAACCCATGAATTTTTAAATTCTTTTATTTTATTTATTATTTTACTATTAATAATCTAATTAAATTGAAATATAAATAATGTGCGGAATTTTTGGAGTTATATCAAATCAAGAAACCCCTATAGGGAGTATTGTACTTGAAGGAATTAAACGATTGGAATATCGAGGATATGATTCTGTAGGCATTGCCTCACAATTTAACGGAAAAATATTTGTGAAAAAAGATTCTGGAAAAATCAATGATGTTCATAAAAAAATAAAATTAGATGATTTTCCAGGAACTATTGCGATTGCGCACACTAGATGGGCCACCCATGGTGCTCCAATTAAAGAGAATAGTCATCCACATTTAGATTGTTCAAATAAAATAGCAGTAGTACATAATGGAATTATAGAAAATTTTATGACTCTAAAAGAAGAACTCATTCAAAGGGGGCATAATTTTAAATCTGACACAGATACAGAGATTATTCCACATTTAATTGAAGAGAAAATGAAGGAAGGGTTAGACTTTAAGGATTCAATAATTGAAGCTTTAAAAATCTGTAAAGGGTCATATGGATTAGCCATTCTAAGCTTATATATCCCAGATACTATTATTGCTGTAAGAAAAGAATCTCCGATTATAATTGGGATTGAACCCGGAGTAGCAACCTATTGTGCATCAGATTTTCCAGCTTTTCTGCCATTAACAAAAACATATTACATTTTGGAGGATTGCGAGATGGCGATTTTAAAAGCAGGAGAGGTAGAATTTTATGATATGAATACTTCAGAGATAATTGAGAAGAAATCTCAACAAATTGAGTGGAGTATTGATGCAGCAGAAAAGGGAGGATATAAACATTTTATGTTAAAAGAAATATATGAACAGCCTGAAGCTTTGAAACGAACATTGAAGATTTCGAATGAAGATATTAAAATTTTTGCCCAAATACTTTTGGCTGCCAATGATATTTATATTACTGGTGCTGGAACCTCATTATTTGCTTCCTTAGCTGGAAAATTTATTATTTCCAAATTTTTAGGTAAATATATTCAGGCAATTGAGTGTTCTGAGTTAAAAGGTCAGTTAACAAATTGTTTAAGGGATAATTCAGTAATAATTGCAGTTTCACAATCAGGTGAGACAATAGATACAATTGAGGCTATTCGCTGGGCCAAAAAAGCACAAAATTTAAAAATTTTATCGATAACTAATGCTGTAGGATCATCAATTACAAGATATTCAGATCACTTTATAATTACACAAGCTGGTCCTGAAATTGGAGTCGCTGCTACAAAAACTTACTCTTGTCAAGTACTTACACTTGCATTAATCGCGTTGGAGATTGCAAAATTGAGAAAAATAGAACCAGAAAGTGAAATACAAAACTATTACAGGGCTTTAAAATCAACACCTCAAATAATTGAGAATTTTTTGAGTAATAATATTAATTTAATTAGAAAAATTGTAAAAGATTTAGAGAAACATTCGAGTTATTTCTTTTTAGCTCGTGGGATATCAATTGGTACAGCTAAAGAAGGTGGACTAAAGTTAAAAGAAGTAGCTTGTAGATTCATTGAAGGATATTCTGCAGCTGCAGCAAAACATGGTCCCATTGCATTGGTTCGAAAAGGATACCCCATCGTTTTTATCGCACCGCCAGATGAGACTTATGTTAGATTAATCGGAAATTTAATGGAATTTAAATCAAGAGGGGGCAAAATTATCTCCATTGTTGTAGAAAGTGATAAAAAAATCAGAGTATATAGTGATATGACAATTGATATACCTCAACCAGCCGATATATACCATAATATATTTAGTCCAATTACCTTTATTCCAGCATTGCAGTTGCTTGCATATTATACAGCAATTTTCCATGGACTCGACCCAGATAAGCCATTGAACTTAAGTAAGACTGTTACAGTTCATTAAATAAATTAGTATCTTTAACGCTGTAAGAAATAATTTTATATTTCGTAGTAAAATAGTATATATAAAAACGAGATAATTAATTACTGGTTTTTTGTAAAATATTAATTTCTATACCTTTTTGTTCAAGTATCATTTTATTAGCGAGCAACTCTCGACCAGCGATTTTATCCACTACATAAATTAGATTACCACCCTTTTCAGAGTATTTCTGACCATAGGAAATGGGAATATTTGGTGTAGGATCAACTAATAGCGATTCGGCAACTGCTTTTTCTTTTCGTTCGCCAGTAGCTAGCAGGACTACTGTTTTCGCTTTATAAACTAATTCTGCACCCATGCTAATAGCATAATGTGGGCTATCTTTTTCTGAGGGAAAATGTCCATCGATAACGGCATTTTTTATTGTGTTATCGTCAAGTTTAACTAACATGATATTACTACCATCAAAAGGAATTCCCGATTCATGGAAAGCTACATGGCCACGTCCTCCTACTCCGATAATTTGCAAATCAATACCTCCAATATCCTTAATTTTTTGGGCATATCCATCCAAGATTGTTTTACGGATCCAAGCTAGATATTCTGAAACTGGATTATCTATGATATTAATTGATTTACCAGCATCTGTGCCCAATTCACGCCAATCATCTGGATGACCTTCCAATTCTTGTATAAGATGGTCTTGATCGATTAAGCACCCATAAGGAACAGTTGTTTCTATGAATTTATTGACAAGATGTCTAAAAAATTCTTGAATCATAAAATAACAGTAGCTCTCCGGATGTATCGTGCGTTGTTGAACATTTTCACCTGGAAGGCCAATATATTCATCAAGGTTGAAACTGCGGATCCGACTACTATCAAATTCACCAGCGTTAGCCATTCTCGCTAAATGTTTATAAAGACCAGTAGGCGAATTTCCTGTTGCTAATCCAATAACGAATTCTTTTTTCTTCTGTAATGTTTGGTTGATATTATCTTTAATAATTATGGATGCAATTTCGCTCATGTGTTCAAAATTTTCTGTTATAATAATTTTGATTGGCATAAAAATCTACTTTTGTAGCTAGATACTTAATTATATTTTAAAAAAAGAGCATTTTCTAATAAATTTAATTACCTAATATATCGAATTGATTTTATTTATTAATTTATTTCGGAA
>JABUBO010000384.1_pt1 | contig 14207 bp, 12 predicted proteins | sample 7240361 | NCBI WGS metagenome assembly JABUBO01 (sample SAMN07256346, study PRJNA390944) | subsurface metagenome | isolation source: Methane hydrate marine sediment | place: Pacific Ocean: Eastern North Pacific, ODP site
TGGATAATGGCCACCAGATAAAGAATGGCGAGTTTCACTTCCCCTTCTCAACACCACGCTGGATAGGGAGCCAAAGTATCTTCCTAGTGACGGCTGGACTTTGAATTCGGTAACCATTATCCACTGCTAATACCTGCAGAGAGAGCACTCTACCAAGCGGCTTGTGACCATGGCTAATCTGTTCTACCGCATGAGCTACAATAGCATTTGCCTGCCATCATTATAGCACACTTAGTCTATCTTACCGTAAGAAGCGAAAATGTGTAGGCTACTTGGCACCTTTGATATGGGTGTCCTCTGTTTTTTGTAGCATATAATATATCTTGGGGCTACTACCCCCTTGACAAAAGTCGTTATCACTGCTAAAATATGCCAAATGGCGCAAAAAGTAGGGGAAGATATCCCGCTGAACTCGAGGTAGCAGGGTGAAGATATATAACAGCTACATTCTTATTACTGCCCTCGTGCTTTTGCTAACGACCACTATCCTGATTGCCACCGGGCAGACCTCGCTCAATGTTTACTATATTGCCTACATTATAGAAGCTCTTATTATTACCGAACTATTTGTCTACTTCAATGCTAAAGCCCGCCGCGGACTGACCCTCATTAGTGCTGTACTATTTGGTGGCTTCCTGCTTATTGCATCTCTAGAGGTCATCAGGATACTGGCATAAATATCGGTTATCACCTGACTTACTATGAAAAGATTAGCTATCGTCCTCTCTATAATAATCCTGCTGGCAATGTTTTCCTCTGGTTTTTCTATTCTTGCCCAGTCTACTCACATTCCTCACGAAAACCCGGCAGCAGCCAAAAGCTCTCCAGACCCGGCAGCGCTGCTACTCTCCTATAGCAAAACACTCGACCTGATAGCCATCAGGCAATATCAGGATGCTCAAAGCATGCTCAAAGAGCTGGAACAGGCTAATATCCCAGATGAAATACGCTATATAGTTGACCGTTACAACACTCTCGCCCAACAGTTGCTCACTACCTTGAATAAAGTGGAGTCCCTTCTTCATGAGATAGCAACTTTATTCCTTGAAAACAAGATTACTGAGGCTAAAGAAAAGCTTGACACCGCCGAGGCAACTATCCTCGACGCCCAGTTTCTGCTGGAAGATATTGAGGCAGCAACTAATACCATAGCTAGTAATCTAGACGTTTTTGCCTTTCCAGCCACCAGCCAGATTAGACAGACCTATGAGCGTCAGCAAGCGAATCTATCCCGACTTAGGCAGCTTATTAATGAACTGAATCAGTTACGGGAGAGCCTGAGTCTTAATCCCCTGATGGTAATCAGGACGAGCTTCTATCACCCTACCCTTCTTGAAGTGTCAGTACCCGAGACTGCCCACCCCGGGCTGCCTGTCACCATAAGCGGTCGGGTTAGCTCAACTGATGTCAAACTAGAACGAACTATCAAGGTACTTTTAGATAATATCCAGCTTACTGAAGAAAATATACAAGGTAAGTTCAGTCTTGAGGTAACCCCACCACCACAAACCTCAACTGGAAGACATACCCTAACCGTGGTGGCTACTCCCGAGGGGCGCTTTGCTGGTACGTCGAAGAGCCTACCGATTAACATAGAGATTCCGATATGGGCAGAAATCTACGTGCCACGGCTTATTACCATTCCTGAAACAATTCGGATTAGTGGCAAAGTATACCATGGCCTTGGTCCTACTCAGGATGCCTGGATAAAGATTACCTTCAAGGATTTCTCAACCACTGTTAAAACAGCCACTAATGGCAGCTTTACCACTTCTCTAGATGTACCCCTTGACCTGTCTCTAATTGGTCCCCAGGAACTAACAATAACCATTGAACCTATAGAACCGTGGTATGCTCCACTCCAGATAAAGAAGTGGGTTTTTACAGTTAACCCGTTAAACACTGGCCTGATGCTGGTTGCTTTCTTTTCCCTCGGACTGCTTGTCTACAGCCGGGTCAGGACCAGAGTGCCTGTGCCGCAAGAGGAAAAGGTCATCCTCCAGCCCCAGGTAAAAGAACCTTCTGCCGTTACCCCACCATCCAGACCCAAATATGAGCTCACCGACATCAAGGGTAGAATATTATCCGCCTACATAAGTGGACTTGAGGCTGCAGAAAAGATAACCGGCATTTCTATGGCAGCACATACCACCTTCAGAGAGTTCCTCAAAACCGCTACTCCCCGGCTACCAACCGCTATCAAGCCATTTACCGAGCTGACCACAATAGCTGAGGTTGCTCTCTACTCTGCCCATAAGCTGGACGAAGATATAGCAACTAGAGCTGAACATCTGGCTACCACTATCAAAGAGGAGTTGCATAGTGAAGCTGCATAGATTTATACTGATGCTCACCCTAAGCCTGGTCATCATACTGGCTACATTAGTATGGTTCTTCCCGTCAGACGAGGACTTCCGAACTGAGAACCCGTTCTGGAATGGCACCAAGGATATAAGCTCAGTTATCCCAGCCTCGCCGGTGAAATCTCTGTCTAAGCTTCCCATATCACCTCAAGGGGTAACGTTTATCCTTATTCCCTACCTTAATTTCACTCTTGCCGAACTTGAGGAGATAAATAATTTTGTTACCCGAGGGGGGACCCTAGTTCTGGCGGATGACTATGGCTACGGCAACCAAATCCTAGAACATCTGGGGCTCAAGGCACGGTTCTCAGGACAACCACTCCTTGACCCGTTAATTAACTACAAGAACAAATGGTTCCCACAGGTTTCTCACCTGACATCCAGTCCCATGACCTTAGACACCGAGAGGCTGGTCTTTAACCATGCTACCTGCCTCACTGATGTTGAAGCCAGCGATATTCTTGCCCGGTCCTCTTCATTCAGCTTCCTCGACCTGAATGGCAACCAGACATGGGAAGAGGATGAACCTACCGGTCTGCTACCGGTAATCTCCCAACATAAGCTGGGCAGCGGACAGCTAATACTCATCGCCGACCCCAGCATATTCATCAACAGTATGGGAACAATGGAAAGCAATTACAATTTCATTCAAAATATTGCCGCTATCACTACGTCAAAACTTCTCATTGACCAATCGCACCTGCCGCCATCAAACCTCCACCAAACCAAGAATTTGCTGACTTACATGCGTGGTTCCCTCATCACCCCGCTAGGAACCTTAGGACTGGTGATATTGGCGCTAACCATAACACTGATGCCTTTATGGCACGAAAGGAGAGGACATTGACTACACAACTGGACAAGAAAGACGAAATACTGAGTAATATTACTGCTGCAGTATCCAAGGTGGTAATCGGCAAAGACGAGATAAAGGAACTCCTGCTGATAGCCTTACTAAGTCAGGGACATGTGCTCATTGAGGGTCTACCTGGCACTGCCAAAACTACCGTTGCCCGTACCTTTGCCCATGTCATTGGTGGTAAGTTCAAGAGAGTGCAGGGGACTCCAGATATGCTGCCCGGCGATATTCTTGGCTTCTATCTCTATCAGCCTGATGGCAACTCTAGATTTATTCCTGGACCTATCTTCGCCAATGTGCTTCTGGCTGATGAGCTGAACCGGACTACTCCCCGCACCCAGTCCGCTCTTCTTGAGTCCATGCAGGAGCAGCAGGTCACCATTGAGCGAGAAACCCACCGTCTGGAACAGCCATTCATTGTCATCGGCAGTCAGTTACCCTACGGTGGCGCTGGAACTTTTCCCCTTTCTGAGGTGCAGACAGACCGATTTATGTTCCGGATATGGAGTGGTTTCCCCAACGTGGAGGAGGAAGCACAAATCCTGCGGGATATTGATACCATCTCAGAGCCACACATCTCATCAGTAGCTACACCCGACGATATTATCCGGCTTCAACAAGAGGCCAAGAAGGTTTATGTTGCCGATAGCATCCGCCACTACATTATTGACGTCCTTGATAGCCTGCGCCACCACCAAGATGTGTCGCTTGGTCCCAGTCCCAGGGGTGGTATCGCCCTGTTCAGAGGGGCAAGGTCACTAGCCTTTACTCAGGGAAGAGATTTTGCTATCCCCGACGATGTGAAAAGACTGCTCACCCCTGCCCTCTTCCACCGAATCCGAATCAGTGCCGAGGCCGAAATGGAGAATGTTACCGCCGAGGCTATAATCAATAAGATAGCCACTGAGGTTCCGATACCAAAAATAGAGTCATGAATAAATTATCACCCAGATTGTTATGTCAAATATATGTGCTGATTGTCCTATTGGCAGCAACTGTTCTGGCAGCGCTGCCTTACTCGCTGCTGGCTTTAGCCCTATTACTGATGATGCTATTCATCACCTGGCGTCCCCTACCGCCAAGGCTCAACGTGGTCATCACCGTGGCGACTGTATTTCTTCTGCCACTGGTATTGGAACCGTTTTTTAACTACCCAACCTATACCGCGGGGGTATCGCTGACGATAGTGCACATTATAGCGGCGACATATATCCTTCCCGTTATATACCTTCTGGACTATAACCTGAGGCAAAATGCTCAAGACATAAGGGTATTTGTCAGGGGAAGACCGAAGGGACGGAATATCACCACTATTTCCAAGGCTCTATTTGCCGCCACACTGGCTTTACTACTAGTATCACTTACCCTTAATAATCCCACCCTGCTGCTTACCAGCCTCATATTTGCCCTTTACCTGCTAGCCATCCTGATACGAGTACTCCTTGCTATCCCCCGGCTACCTCTTGATGTCTCTACCATACAGAAAAGGGTTATTGCCAGTACTACTGCTGATGTTTCCCTGTATGCAACAAGCAGGTCGTCCGTAAGGCTACATAGCCTACTCAGTCCGGCTGACCCATGGGTCAAGGTCACACCTCAAAGATTCACTTTAAGTAAAGCTAAAGTAGAGTTGAATCTTACCGTTACTCCGCCACTGGCTGGAGCCTCACACCCTCAGCTCCGGGTATCAGTTATAGACCCCTGGGGCTTCATCCAGGTAAACCATCTACTTGAACCAATGGAGCTACATGTAATCCCGAGAGCAAAGTATGCTGAATGGCTGGCAAAGAGATATTTGGAGCAGGCAGGAGTCGGAGCGAGTGCGGCTAGCACACTGCTACCTAAAGCAAAACTAATACCGAAAAGAGGCATAGAATACTTCGACAGCCGAGTCTATCAACCCGGCGACCAGCTAAAGGACATAGATTGGAAACACACCATGAAATTGAGTCAGCTAATAACCAAGGAATATATTGAGGCTGGTGAACGGGCAGCTATAATAGCCGTTAACCTCTCGGTTGCTGACGCTGAGGCAGCCGACAAGCTAGCCTTCAATCTAATCACAACGGCATTAACCCTTGCCCACGAGACCATACCTACCGCGCTAACTGTCTACAACCACCAGAGGGTTGTTCTTACCACGACTGTCATCGACCCCAGAGAAATACTCAAGCGGACGTTGTCATTAATAAAGGACATTACCTCAGTAGAATTTACTCAGCGGGTCCTGCAATTACCTGACATCAAAAAAATCAGGCGAGATATTTCCCAGCTCCAACAAGCAACATCAGAACCAGCCCAGCGACTACTCAGCATGCTCAACTTTGAATACCAAGCTATAGAGAAAGCAGCTAAAAACCAGCCGGCAACCCTCGCCCTGTCACTGGCTGCTGAGCATGCCCCAGCCCGAGCAATAATAGTATTAATATCTCAAATGAATCACGATGCCGAAGCTCTGCTGGTAACTACTGAGAAGTTATCTAGAAGAGAATTTACCATCATACCTATAGAAACTAAATAATAGACATGACCTATTTGAGACTGTTGGCAACCTATCCCCCTGACCCCTTCCCTTAATAAGGGAAGGGGGGGTGTAGGGAAGAGAGGGGCTTCGCCCCTCTCTAAAAACTCTTCCCCCTCTCCTTTTAAGGAGAGGGGGATAAAGGTCGAAGACTCTTCGAGGGGTGAGGTCAATAAATAATCCCCTATTCTACGGTTACACTTTTAGCTAAATTCCGTGGGAAGTCTATGGGGCAACCTCTCTGTTTAGCTGCATGGTAAGCCAACAGCTGCATGACCACTGTATTTACCACCGGAGAAAATATGGCATCAACCTGAGGCACACTAATGACTGAATCAACCAACTCCCCGACTTCCTCATCACCCTCCTCAACCACCGCTATCACCGGAGACCGCCTAGCCTTGACCTCCTTGATATTGGTCAGCATAGCCTCACAGGTATTATCCTGAGCGACGATAGCCACGACCGGCGTATCACTGCCCAGTAAGGCAAAGGGACCATGCTTTAGCTCTCCAGCCGCATAACCTTCAGCATGAATATAGGAAATCTCCTTTAGCTTGAGCGCCCCCTCCAGAGCCACCGGAAAGTTTATCCCCCTACTAATGAATAATACATCCTGACACTTTGACAGTTGCTTGGCACACTCCGAAATTACTGTCTCATTATCTAATACCTGCTGGACTTTACCCGGCAATTGTCTTAGCCCCATGATGAGGCTATCTAATTTTCTAATATCAATTTTAGAATATGGTAAGGCGAGCCAGTATAACGCCATGAGTTGAGCTATAAAGCTCTTGGTAGCCGCCACGCTTATCTCTGGACCCGCCCGGGTATAAACAACCTGGTCAGCAATTCGGCTGGCAGTGCTACCCACCACATTAGTAATGGTTATCACCTGGCATCCTTCCCCTTTCAGCCTTTTCATGGCCTTAAGCGCATCTGCTGTCTCACCAGACTGGGTAATGACAATTGTTCTGCTTCTGGCTGAGGTTTGACCCCAGTAGTTGAACTCAGAAGCCAGTTCAGCCCTCACTGGAATTCTGATAAGCTCCTCAATAATATATTTACCTATCAGAGCAGCATGATAAGAAGTGCCACAAGCCAAAATGAGCATATCTTCCAAGCCAGCGTCTCCCAACAGGGCTAAATCGGCTATCGGTTCAGCCATTGATACGTACCCACCGATGGTATCCCGTATCACTTTGGGCTGTTCATGGATTTCCTTAAGCATAAAGTGCTCATAGCCTGCCTTTTGAGCATCTTTTACACTCCACAAAATCTTGTGCTCTTTTCTGTTAACCTCTGCACCGTCCCTTCTAACCTTTATGCTATCTGTGGTAATAACCCCGATATCATCATCCTCTAAATATATAACTCTACTTGTATAATTCAGTATTGCTGGCACATCCGAGGCGATAAAGTTTTCTCGGTCGCCCACACCAATAATCAACGGGCTATCCTTCCTGGCAACTACTAATTTAGGCTCACCAGCCATCAACACAATGATGGCATAGGAACCATCTACTTCACGCAGGGCGGTTTCTACCGCCTTTTCCAAATCGCCATCATAATACTTCTCAATCAGATGCGGTATCACCTCGGTATCTGTCTCCGAAATAAAATTATGCCCTTCACTGGTTAGCTGTTGCCTTAATTTCTGGAAATTATTTATTACCCCATTGTGCACCACGGCAATTTTGCCGGTACAATCACAGTGTGGGTGAGCATTTACCTGAGATGGTTCGCCATGGGTCGCCCACCTGGTATGACCAATACCAATAACCCCGGTAAGCGATGGCGACGTTTTTTCCAGCACCTTCACCCTGACAGCATCCTTATACACCTCAACGTCGCTTCCCACAGCTATACCACAGGAATCATAGCCCCGGTACTCCAGTCGGTGTAGACAGTTAAGCAGAATAGATTGAGCCTGTCTTTCTCCAATATAACCTACAATGCCACACATAAATTAAAAGCTCTCCGTTAATTTCCCATCAATTGTTTATTTACCTCACCCCCTGTATCCCCCTCTCCTTAAAAGGAGAGGGGGAAGAGATTTTAGAGAGGGGTTTCGCCCCTCTCTCCCTACACTCCCCCTTCCCTTATCAAGGGAAGGGGGTCAGGGGGATAGGTTGCCAAACAATCTCTTCCCATCAAAAGGGATAAAGTTAATCTAAAATACCAAGCTCCTGTCAGGCAGCTTACCGCTAATCAGCCTCAGTGGTTGAATTTGACTATAATTACCCACAATAACCCCGGGCTGAGCTACCACACTATTGCCCAAGCTACAGCCTTCGCCCAGCATCGCCCCGACGCTCACCAGATGGTGCTCATGATTAACTCTAACCTCATTCTCGCCACTGCAAGCAGTAAAGTGCCCTTTTATAATACAGCTTTTATCAATAACTGAATCCTGTATGGTACAACATGGGCCGATATTAACATCATCGCCAATAACGCTGTTTTTAATCGCAGAAAATGGTGAAATAACTACATTGTTGCCGATGCTGGTAGCCGGTAGGATGCAGACATTAGGCCCTATGTCACAACCATTGCCGATAACTACCGGGCCGGCTATGTAGGAATTAGACCGTATCACCGTATCTTTCCCCACCGAGACCTGCCCCTTTAGTGAAACACCCGTCTCAATTGTGCCACCTAAGTTAGCCTGAATTTGGTGAAGAATGGCATCGTTAAGATTTAATATATCCCATGGGTAGATTACATCAAGCCAAGTGCCGTCTGTTTCCCTAGCCTTAATAGAGTACCCCTGGGCTATCATATTGTTTATGACATCAGGAAGACCTAGCTCTGGTTCAATAAAGTCAAAAATCTGTTTAGTAAAGGCATAAATACCAGTGCTAACTATATTACTTATAGCCTGCTCAGGCTTCTCGACAACTTCCGTCACCTTACTGCGGTCTATAGTCACCACCCCGTATCTCACCGGGTTATCCACCCTCTTGACTAGCACTGCTTCAGGCTTTATCGCCACAAACTGGGCAATGGTATCAGCTCCAATTAGATTGTCTCCAGGCAAAACCAGAAATTCCTTCTCAATTACTTCCTTAGCCTGAGCTAGAGCATGAGCTGTGCCCAATTGCTTCCCCTGAGTTACATAGGTTATTTCAACGCCAAATTGTTCTCCCGAGCCCATATAATCAAATACCTGCTCTTTTCTGTAGCCGACTACGAGCACAATGTTACGAATACCGTTTTGAGCTAATGATTCAACCACATACTGTAGTATTGGCTTATCAGCTATGGACAGCATCACCTTTGGCCGATTAACAGTAAATGGTCTGAGTCTTTGCCCTTCGCCTGCCGCTAGAATCACCGCTTGCTTCATTACGTACCCCCTCAAAATACCCTTGAATCTGGCAAGATAACTCCACTGGCTATAGCCCCTGGTCCGATAAGGGTATTATTGCCAATTATACTACCGACATTAATGCTGGCGTTAATACCAGTTTCAACCCTATCCCCGATTATAGCCCCCAGTTTGCGCCTCCTGGTATTTATACCACCAGCCCATACCTCTTTTTCATCCAGTCTCAGATTGGCAACCTTGGTACCGGCACCAAAATTGCACTCCTCGCCAATAATGCTGTCGCCCACATAGTTATGGTGAGGAATCTTACTACCCCTCATAATTATGGAGCTTTTAACTTCCACGGCATTGCCGATATGGCAACTATCACCAATAGCAGTATAAGGACGAATATAGCAGTTCGGGCCAATTTCACAGTCCTGTCCGATTATCACCGGACCGACTATATAGGAGCCCGACTTTACTACCGTATTCTTACCGATAGAAACGACTTCCTTAATCACCACGTTCTCTTCTAGCTCACCCAAGTTCTGCGACTCAACCCCGGCCAGAAGTGATTCATTAGCGGTTAGCAGATGCCAGGGGTAGCTAAGGTCAAGCCAATAATCAATTTTCTGATAAGAAATATGATGCCCTTTATCTATCATCAACTGCAGAGAATCGGTTATCTCATACTCTCCCCGGGGTGATTTTGATGTCATGGATATAGCGTTAAATATCTCTGGAGTGAACAGATATATCCCGGCATTTGCGGTGCGGAATGGGGGGTTTTTCAGTTTCTCATAAATACGGACTACTCTATCCTTGCTTAACTCAACCATTCCTAAATCAGTTGTATCCCTAGCCTCAATTACACTAAGGGTATTATCACTCTTACCAGCTAAACTTTTGATGTCTTTCTGGTTAACAATAATATCCCCGTTCATTACCAGGAAGTTTCCATCTACTAAGCCTTCAGCCATTTTAAGTGCATCAGCCGTACCCAGTTGCTTTCTCTGGTTACAATAGCCTATATTTACCCCCCATTTCTCCCCCTTACCGAAATAACCACGCACCTGCTCATCACAGTAGCCAACAATGAAAATAAACTCCCTGATACCCGCCTGGCTAGCTTCAACGAGCAAGTGCTCTAGGATAGGCTTATTGGCTATAGGTAGCATCACCTTAGGTCGAGTATAAGTAAGAGGACGCATCCGACTACCTTCGCCAGCAGCTAAAATAATTGCCTTCACCCTACTCCTTTCTTACCTCCCTCAATACAATTCTTGATTGCCCCGATGCCATTATCATATAGCTGGTGGGCTCGTGTCTCGCTTTTTGCTTCAGCCGTCAACCTAATTATAGGCTCAGTGCCCGAGGCTCTGATAAGTAACCAGCCATCTTTGAAGTTCAGCTTAATGCCATCAACATTATCTACCGATAATGGCTTCATAGCCATTAAATGCGGTTCTAAACTGGACATTACTACCCCTTCACTACTGATATTACCACGGAGGAGGGGATAACCGGGTATACTATCAACTAACTCTGATAATTTTCGCTGGTTAGCTATAGCTACAACCTGAGCCGCAGCATAGATGCCATCGGGGCACAGTAAGATACTGGGGAAAATCCAGCTTCCCGATGGCTCACCGCCAAAATCACCACCGTTCTTGAGTTCCTCAGACACATAGGTATCCCCTACCTTGGTTCGCCGGATACTAAACCCCATTTCATCAATTGCCATAGAGGCATCTACGGTAGTAACTATTTCTTTTGCCTTCACCGCCCGGGCAAAAATTGCCAGCAGCTTATCTCCGGAAATAAACCTGCCCCTGTCATCCACCGCCATCATTCTATCACCATCCCCGTCATGGGCAATGCCCAAATCAGCATCAAACTCACTGGTTGCCTTCATTAAATCCTGCAGATTGGATTCAGTCGGCTCAATGCCACGGGGGAAGAAACCACTGGGATAGCAGTTTATCTCTACCACCTCACACCCCAACTTTCTCAATAGATAAGGGGTGACCGCAGAGGCAGCGCCACAACCGCAATCCACTACTACCTTGAGTTTCAACTCAGCTGGAAAATCTTGCAGTATGCGCTCAATATGCTGGTCAATCACCCCGTCCCGGATGCCACTTCCTTTAATCTCCTCCCACGGAGCGACACCAAGGGAGTCATTTAAAATCATTTCTTCTATCTGCTTTTGCTGATAAGAATTAAAGGCAGAGCCATCTGGATTCAAAAGTTTGATACCATTATATTGTGGAGGGTTATGTGAAGCAGTAATCACCACTCCAGCATCAAACTTTCTGGTGACAAATCCGAGGGTAGGCGTAGGCGTAATGCCAGCATCATCGCACCTGCAGCCAGCCGCAAGTAGTCCGGAAATAAGGGCATGTTTCAGGACATCGTTAGAAGTCCTGGTATCACTGCCCACTACCACATTACCATAAACCTTCCCTACCGCTAGCCCGACCTTCAGTGCCAAATAGACCAGATTCTTGTCCAAGAGACCTCGTATGCCAGATGTGCCAAAAAGTCCCATTTTGTCTTAATTCTACTACTATGAGCCCAAATGTCAACCATGGATTATTTATTAACCTCACCCACTTAATGTATATTCATTCATTTTCAGAAGTGCTAAAATATAATTATAAGCCAGGGAGTGTGACCTAGAGGGCTCACAAGCGCAATCAAGTGCGGCGACGAAGGAGGTGGCATGGACAAACCGGTGAATAATGCAACTGAGTTAAAGCCCCTAGTAGCCAAAGCCGTTAAAGCTTTATACGGCAGCGCCATGCAAAACATCAAGATACTCAAAGCTGACCGGTTTCCACTGTTTAAGGAACCGAAGCAAGGCTGGCTCGTTCACGCAGAGTTTAACGATGATAAATACGAGTACTCCGTTCAGATGGATGTTCAAATGGCAGATGGGCGAATCACCAGGGCGGTTGAGCTGCATCGGGCTCCGACACAGAAATAGTCGACTTATTGTATAGGTTGAGTGCTTCCGAAGCGGTCTCAGGCAACAGTGGTAAGGTTAAGTACTACTTCTCTAACTCAGAGCGGGTGCGGAGGAATCTTATCAGGTTATCGCGGGCAATCAAACCGATAACCCTGCCTTCGCTTACCACAGGCATCTGGTTGATATCATTCTCATTCATCTGCTCCAGTATACCCAGAGCATCCTGGTCAGGATAGGCTATCTTTAGCTTCTCAACCGGGGTCATTATATTGCTTACCTGGGTCGCCTCCCAGTTTGGCTGAGCGACAGTTTTAATATTTTGCAACGTCAAAATCCCTTTTAGTTCACCTTCGTCAGCTACCAGAAAGCATCGATAGCCTCTAGAGAAGATGTACTCCTGAACTAGACGATTAATAGTAACATTTGAAGCAACTACCGGACAGTCGGACGTCATCATTTCTGAAGCAGTAAGCCCCTGTAGCACTCCCTGCCACTGAGCCTGGCGATAACTGGCTGAAGCCATGGTGCTTAAAAACCATCCGATAAATACCAGCCAAAGACCACTAAGCCACTGCTGGAGAAGAAGTGATATTAAAAGACCACCCAGAATAAAAAGATAGCCTACGCCCTGCCCGACCCGCGTGGCAATTCGAGTGGCGCGCTTATAATCACCACTAAAGCGCCAGAGCAGGGAGCGAAAGACACGGCCACCATCCAAAGGGAACCCCGGGATCAGGTTAAAAACGGCCAGTATCACATTTACCTGAGCCAGCCAAAAGGCCATAGCCGTCACCGGTTCGCTTACACCGCGTATCAATAAATGGAGTAAGAAAAATAAGCCACCAATTGCCAAACTGGAGGCGGGACCAGCCAATGCCATTTTTAATTCAGCACCATGGCGTGCCGCCTCCCTAGTCATATGAGCAATACCACCAAAAAGAAAGAGGGTTATACTTTTGACCGGAATATCATTGGCTCTGCCGACAAGGCTGTGAGCCAACTCATGAGCAACAACTGAGGCAAAGAATAATAAGCTGGTAAATGTACCCGTAACCCAGTAAGTTAACTTACTCCAGCCGGGATAGGCGAGGGGGAAGTATTGCCATGAGAGGGAAAAAGTTATTAAAACAAATATTATGAACCAGCTGTAATGCAGTTTGAACCGTATGCCAAAGATTCTGCCTAAATTAAATGCGCCACCCATTCTATTCTATTATGTCAAAGCTAGCACTTGGTTGCTTTGACGCCTAAATACTCCTCCACTAGTTCCATAGCACAATATTTTCCACACATGCTGCAAGCTGACCCAGCCGAAGCATGCTGACTGTGAACCCGGCGAGACCGCTCCGGGTCTAAGGAAAGCCTAGCTTGCTCTTCCCAGTCAATCCTCTTCCGAGCCATAGCCATCTTCCTATCCCACTCTTCAGCACCTTTTACTCCCTTAACTATGTCACCAGCGTGAGCGGCTATGCGTGAGGCTATTACCCCCTGCCTCACATCTTCAAAGTTGGGTAGAGAAAGATGCTCGGATGGCGTCACATAGCATAGAAAATCGGTGCCAGCTGCGGCAGCAACAGCACCGCCAATAGCACCGGTGATATGGTCATAGCCGGCACCAATATCGGTCACCAGAGGACCCAGCACATAGAAAGGAGCCCCCTTGCAGATGGCTTTCTGCAAACGAACGTTGGTCTCGATTTGATTCAGAGGCAGGTGCCCCGGACCTTCAACCATTACCTGAACTCCAGCCTCCTGAGCCCGCTGCACCAACTCCCCTAAAGTGAGCAACTCCTCTACCTGGGCTCGATCGGTAGCATCAGCCAGGCTACCCGGACGCATGCCATCGCCAAGGCTCAATGTCACATCAAACTCTCTGGCTATTTCCAGCAAGCGGTCATACTGCTCATAAAGAGGGTTTTCGCGCTCATTGTAGACCATCCAGCCTATCAGGAAAGCGCCCCCACGAGAGACAACATCAGCTACTCTTCCCTGCTGCTTAAGCCGGTCAATGGCTGACTGGGTTACACCACAATGAACTGTGGCGAAATCAACACCGTCCCGGGCATGTTCTTCAATTACCGCAAACAGGTCATCAGCCGTCATTTTAACTATGGCACCATGTCTCTCTATTGCCTCAATCCCTGCCTGGTAAATGGGGACAGTTCCTATTGGCACAGAAC
>JABUBO010000385.1_pt1 | contig 14146 bp, 10 predicted proteins | sample 7240361 | NCBI WGS metagenome assembly JABUBO01 (sample SAMN07256346, study PRJNA390944) | subsurface metagenome | isolation source: Methane hydrate marine sediment | place: Pacific Ocean: Eastern North Pacific, ODP site
GGAGAGGTTAGAGGAGAAAAAAAGTTATTTATAAGCATATCCGCCTTATAATATTGTAATAAACTTAAAATTGTACTACCCACAATAAGTAAAGGCCAGGCTATAAATATAAATTCTTTCATCCTGAGCCAGGTTTTAGCCAAAGTTACTTTTATAGAGGGAACATGATAAGTGGGAATTTCCAATATCATCCCTGGCGTTACTTCTGGAAGCAAACGAGATAATATCTTTCCTGATATAACAATTACAATAATATTTAATATATAAATAGCCAAAGCTGCTTGAGGGCTAATATAAAAAGCTACTAATGCAAATATTATAGTCATCCGAGCAGCACAAGGAATCATGGTAGCCAGCACAGATGCAATAAAACGGTCTCTTTCCGATTCCAGAATTCGAGTTGCCATTATAGCGGGAACAGTACAGCCATAGCCTAATATAAAAGGTATAATTGACTTACCATGTAAGCCAATCTTGTGTAAAAATGCATCTAAAAGAAAAGCTATTCGGGGCAGATAGCCCAAATCCTCCAAAATTGCCAAACCAAATAAAAAGGGGAACAGGTAAGGCAAGACAATAGCTATTCCACCGGCAAGACCCTGGATGATGCCACTTATAATTGAAAACAATAAGGTTTCGGAACTGATACTCTTCCCAATTAAAGGAATTATCCTATAAAAATAATCCAGCAATGGTTCTTCGACCATTTTTCCCGCATTAAAAACTAAATTAAAGAGTAAATAAAGAATAAGGGCTAAAAAAATGTATCCAAAAAGCGGATGCATTAAAATATTATCCAAACGATCAATTATTCTTATTTGAGGTCTAGTAAGCAAAGTGACTGATTCATAGATATTCATTGATAAATGATGCCGTTCAGAGGAAATAACTACATCAGATGGTCTACCATGAGCTTCCTTAAGTATATCCTGAAAATGGACGATCCCTTTAAAAAGATCATTGCTCTTTTTTTTATAATTTTCCAAAAAATAACTATCATTTTCTAAATACTTAAGAGCTAAAAACCGTTCCGGTACATTAAATTCTTGGTCAATCTGTTTCTTCTTAATTTGCATAGATAATTGTATTATAACATCCTCTACATCTTTGCTAAAATTTATGGTCTTGCCTATTTTCTTTTTTTCTCCTACTTCACAGGCTGTAGAAAAAAGCTCTTTTATCCCCTTTCCTTTTACTGCAATTGCTGGTATTACTGGAACACCGAAAATTTTAGATAATTTTTCAAAATCAATCTTAATGCCTTTACGATCAGCTTCATCAATCATATTAAGACAAATTACCATGGGTAGCTTAAGTTCCAAAAGTTGAAGAGTAAGTTCTAAACTTCTGCTAAGCAAAGATGCATCGATAACGTTTATAACTACATCAACATTACCTTTTAGCAAATACTTTCTTGCTTCAAGTTCAGCTAGATCAAACGAAGTTAAGGAATAGGTCCCTGGCAAATCTACTAACTCAATAGTTTGTCCAAGAAGATTAAATTTTGTTAGGGTATATTTTACGGTCTTTCCAGGAAAATTAGAAGTTATTGCCTTATATCCCGCAACATCATTAAAGACAGTGCTTTTGCCTGAATTAGGTTGTCCCATAAGAGCAATTTTCATTATTCTGCCTCCACTACAACTCTTCTGGCTACTCCTCTGCTCAAAGCAACCTGGTTCCCATGGACACTTATTAAAATAGGTCCTCGCATAATAGCGCTCCTTTTCACAGTTATTATGTCTCCGGGATGGATACCTAAACAACCTAAGCGTTGTCTTATTCCCCATCCCCCGGAGATATCCACGACTTTCACCTTTCGGCTTTCCTTTGCTAAATCAAGAGTAATAACCATATATTTTTATCCTTTCTCCCTCAGTTTTTTTATTTAAATTTTATATTCTTATCATTATTTTTTAGCCGGTCTCTTTTTTCAAATATTCTTGAAAATTTTCTTTCCACTTGGAGCTTTCTGGTAATAAACTAATAAATTCTACAAACTCAAGCAGACAAGTTATGGTTTCTGGTGAAACATCATGCTCTAACTTGCAAGCATCCTGTTGAGCATTTTGTTCATCAACTCCGATAATCTTTAAAAACTCTACCAATAAAGTATGGCGCTTTTTGATTTCCTGGGCTAATTTTTTACCTTTTGCTGTAAATACAATCCCACCATATTTTTCATATAATATATAACTATTTTCTGATAACTTCTTAATCATCTCAGATACACTGGGACGGCTTACCTCTAATCTTTCTGCAATATCTTTTGCTTTAACATATCCTTTTTTATTCTGTAAATTCCATATAGCTTCCAGATAATCTTCCATGTTTCGGGTAGTCATTTAGTTTTTACTCCCCTTCTTAACTATTCTAAATCTTATTTAAAACTATTTTTAATTTATAAGTCTCCCTATCATTATTAGGTATACCTAACTTTATTGTATAATATCATAGACTTGTGAAAATTTCAAGAGGCAGGATACAAATCCGTATCTCGTATCTCGTGAATCGTATCTCGCAAAGAGAATAAAAACCAAGAATCAGAATAAATTCGTATCAACTATCAAATTAAGAAAGAGAAGGCAAGAGAAAAAAATACAAAAAAGTAGTATTTTTCTTTTTATCTAACTACCCCGCTAAAGTTTACACTAATGACACAAAGAAAAAACAGAAGGTTAAGACCTCCTGCTTTTAATCATTTACACTAACTAAATTTAAAATCAATTGTATTAAAAATTCTTATTATCCACCGGCAATTGAATGAATTACCTGGACATCGTCTCCATCCATAATCGCAGTATCTTTATATTCTTCCTTGGGAATATATTTACAATTAACTTTCACCATTATTAAAGGGAAAGTATATTTACATCTTTCGAGTAAAAGAGCAACAGTTAAATCTTCTTCCCATTCTCTATCTCTTCCATTTACTTTAATCATAACTGATATTTTTTCACCACTTCTAAGACTTCGGGGAAATCTATTTTTAATTTCTTAATAGTTTCTAAAGTGGGAACACCATTAACATCCCATCCCCGGCGATTATAGACTGCATCACAAAGTTTCTGATATTGATCTTCTCGATAAGCCCGTAAAATTTTCATCTTTTCCTCTGTGGTTTTATCTTCAATATTAAATTTAATTATCTCTTTTAGTTGTTGGTCGTAAAGTTCTTTGCGCGATTCGTATTCTTCCACCGTAACCGGGCCCATAGCCCGATATGGAATCCTATCATGTTCACGAGTGCCAAAACCCATCTTCAGATTAAATAATCTCTGGAGGTTATGAACTCTTTCTGATTGTAAAATTAATTCTTCTGGTGTAATATGTTTACCGGTAACTCCCTCGAAAAGCCAGCAGTAATTTTCCACATGTTCGGGCACTTTTGCTGCCTCTATTCCATGATATTTCTGTTTATTATCTTCTGGCTCAATATCATTCCAGGGCAATTTACAGAGACCTACAAGTGAAAACCAAGTACGAAATAGAGAAAAATAATTTATAGCTCCTGCCTTATCCTCAAAGGTAGGAATCTGATTATTTACCTGGTCCATAAAAATAAGCCAATTCTCATCGTGCTGAGGTCCTTTGTTTGCCAAACCGTATCCACCCTGTTGGGCCAAAGATTCTTTAGTAACATATTCGGAAAATTCCATTCCTTTGCATTCCATGCCTATATCTTGTAAAAATTTAGCATCTGCACCATATTTTTCCACTAATATTTTCTTTATCTGTCGAATTCCTAACCCGGCAATTTTACCAAATCCTTTTCCTTCTGCCATCTGGTGAATTAATTCCAATGCTGCCTTGATATTTCCAAAATTAAGCTCTAACCCCTCAGTAATTTCTTTATTGAGAATATTATTTTCGTAACACTCCATAAGAAAAGCCATAGTGGTACTGACTCCGATAGTATCCATCCCGTAATTATCACAATAAAAATTTGCTTCTAAGATAAAATCAGGGTCAAAACATCCACAACTTCCTCCAAATCCTGCAGTAGTTTCATATTCCGGTCCATCCACCAAAACTTTTTCTCCTTTTAAAGGTCCGGTGGTTAATTCAAAATCATCCACTGCATGGGAACAGCGCATAGCACAGCCCACCCAACAGGAATCGCCTGCTTGTTTCTGGGTCATACGTTTATGCCATACTTTAGAATTTATTTTAAAAGCATCGGGATGTGAACCAAATTTAAAATTATGGACGGGCAAACAATTATAATTCTGCATATGGTCTAATAAATTAACCGTCCCTATTTCTCGCATTCCATTTTGAATATGATCTAATTCTAATATTTCTTTAGTTAATCTTTGCCCGGCTTTTTTAACAAGCTCGGGATAAGCTGCATTATTAGAGCCTGCATTTACCCCGGAATACTTTACAACGATTGCCAAAATTTTCTTATCACGAAAGACACTTCCCGTTCCTCCGCGCCCTGCTTGTTTAATCCGAACTTTCCTGCGACGCACATCATACCAGGTGACATTTAAAATTCCTAAATTGGTATTCTCTGCACCTCTTCCGGAAGAAACAATGCTAAGATTTCTTTTATCTTTTTCATCATCAGCATATCTTTCAGTCAGTTTTTCGATAAGTAAATAAGTATCTGAATTTATTCCCGAAACTTCTTCAATTACAACTTTTCCTTTATTTCCATCAATAAAAATAATCACATCTTCTTTGGCCTTACCTTGAATCTCTAAAAGGTCCCAACCAGAAAATTTTAAAAAAGGAGCAAGATAACCTCCTGCATTATTATCGTTAACTGTTCCGGTCTCTGGTGAAAGAGTTACTACGTGGGTCTTGCCGGTACCAGAATATTGAGTAACCCCGCAAATAGGCCCGGTACAAAAGATTATTTCATTTTCAGAGTCGTTCCATTTAGTCTTTGATGAAACAGCATTCCATAAATACCACATACCATAACCACGGCCTCCGGTAAAGGTTTCCTTTACCTGGAGATCGATGGGCTTTTCTTCAATCTTGTTTTCTGAAAGGTTAATGTATAAACGCCTATCAGTATAACCTTTTTCTACTTTTCCCGGCTCAAATTCAAAAGATGTTAATAATTTTTGATTTTCTTTGCTTCCTTCAAACATTGACCAATTTTCCTCCATTAATCTGTTTAATTAATAACAACAAAATATATTTTAAAAAATTATTTTCATTAAATTTTACCACATAACACTAAATGAAGCCACCTTATCTTTTTAAAAATCAAAATAAGATGGCTTCATTTTCGATTATTTACTAAAAAACAAAATGTGCTTTAAACTTCTTTTACTTCCTCTATCTTAGATTCAGCCAGGGGTAAAGAAATCCCTGATGTTTTTGCAGATATTGCTGAAAATAAATAAAGTAGAATTCCCACTAATACTATTCCTAAAGGCAATACCAAAGCTACCGACATGCCAGTTCCTGCTGCTAGATAAGCTAATACGGCCACCCCAGATGCAGTGAAAGCATAAGGTATCTGAGTCTTAACATGATCTATATGGTCAGAACCTGAGAACATCGAAGACATAATAGTAGTATCTGAAATTGGCGAACAATGATCTCCCATAACTGAACCGGTTAGTACTGCTGAAATTCCCAAAGGCAAAGGCACTCCTAAAGACAAGGCTAAGGGAACAGCGATAGGCATAGTTATAGCCATAGTTCCCCAGGAAGTACCTGTAGCAAAGGAAATCAGGTTACAGATTAAAAATATAACCATAGGCAGTAAAAGTGGAGAGATAATCCCTCTAACAGCTTCTACCACATAAGGAGCAGTCCCTATTTCACCGCAAACACTACCAATTGACCAGGCAGAAAGTAAGATTAAGTTAGCCAAAACCATCATCTTGGCTCCATCTATAAAAGCATCCATCATATCAGCTAAAGTTCCAATACCTTGAGCTTTATACATTATTATAGATACGATAACTGCAAATACAGCTCCCCATAAAAGGGCAGTCATAGCATCAGCATCAGAAATTGCGGCAGTAAATGATTCAGCTGAAGTTCCTCCACCGGTCCACCACATTCCAAATATACTAACTCCCACCAGGACTACAATAGGCACTACCATATTTATAGTCTTCTGAGGAACACCTTCTAAGACCCTTAGTTCACTGCCCCCAGAAAGTGGAGTTGCCCCATCACGGAAGACTTTACCAGTAGTCCTTGTCCGGTATTCAGCCTTCAACATAGGACCATAATCCCTTCCTGATAAGGCAATAGCCAGGACCAATATTATAGCAAAGATACTATAAAACCTATAAGGTATAGAATGTAAGAAAATAGTATAGGGAGTCATTACAACTGAAGTACCTTCTATAGCGTCACCAATAAGTCCTACTTCATAACCAACCCAGGTAGAAATCAGAGCTAAAGAAGCTACCGGAGCAGCAGTAGAATCGACTATATAAGAAAATTTTTCTCGAGACATGCGCAGTTTATCAGATACTGCCCTGAAGGCATTACCTACCACAGCGGTATTGGCATAATCATCAAAGAAAATCACTAATCCGAATAACCAGGCAGCAATTTGTCCATCTCGAGCAGTCTTCACTTTTTTAGTAACACTCTTTACAAATGCTTGTGCTCCACCAGAAAGATAGATTAAACCGATAAGCCCACCGATTACAAAGTCAAACAGTAAGATAGTAGCATTCCAACTATCGGCTGCATTCTCAACTATATAACCTAAAGTCTTGGTAACTCCACTTATTGGATTCCACCCTATTAGGATAGTAGCTCCTACCCATATACCGATAAATAGGGAGGCTAAAACCTGTCTAGTTATAAAACATAAAGTAATAGCCACTAATGGTGGCAATAAAGATAGAAATCCGTAACTTTTTTCTGCTTCTTCTTCAGCAGCCCAAGCTATCCCAGATAATATAAAGAACATAAATATCATCAAAGTCAATAATAATATAACCTTATACTTATTCCAGTAATACATTTTTAATTCACCCTCCTTATTTTAAATAATAAGATTTTCCATAAGCTTAATTATATCTTATCTGCAAATATTTCTTAAAATCCTCCTCCATCACCTCCTGTCTTTAATTTTTTGACTCAAGACTTCTTCTAAATCCGGTCTACCAATCTCTTGAAGTTCATATTTTACTCTGATTGATTTCTTATTAATCTTAATAATCCGGGTCAAATCGATAGGAGTCCCAATTATCACCAAATCACAATCAGCAGCGTTTATAGTCTCTTGTAGTTCCTGAATCTGTTTTTTACCATACCCCATCGCTGGTAGGAGTTTCCCTATTTCCGGATATTTTTGATAAGTTTGAGAAATCGTTCCCACAGCATAAGGCCGAGGATCTATAATCTCTTTTGCCCCAAACTTCTGAGCGGCCACCACTCCCGCGCCATATTTCATCTCACCATGAGTCAAGGTAGGACCATCTTCAACTACCAGTACCTTTTTACCTCTGATAAGTTCGGAATTGTCCACTGTAAGCGGAGAAGCGGCTTCGATTAAAATAGCGTCGGGTGCAAGTTGGTGAATATTTTCTCTAAGGAGATTAACCTTATCTAAGTCGGCAGTATCTATTTTGTTCATCACCACAACATCGGCCATTCTAAGGTTAGTTTCTCCAGGGTAATAGGTCATTTCATGACCTGCTCGATGCGGGTCGGTTACTACAATATGTAAATCCGGCTTATAAAATGGAATATCATTATTCCCTCCATCCCAGACAATCATATCTACATCTTCCTCAGCTCTTCTTAATATCTCTTGATAATCTACCCCAGCATAAAGGATATTACCTCTATCGAGATGAGGCTCATATTCTTCCCTCTCTTCAATAGTACATTTATAACGGTCTAAATCAGCATAAGTTTCATATCTTTGCCAAATCTGTTCTCTAAGATCACCATAGGGCATAGGATGTCTTATTACTGCAATTTTATATCCTTTCTTTTTTAATATATCTGTAACTTTACGAGTGGTCTGACTCTTACCACAACCAGTTCTAACTGCACATACAGATACCACAGGAAGTTTAGATTTTAACATAGTACTTTTGGGCCCCATTAATCTAAAATCTGCCCCATTAGCTAATATTATTGAGGCTTTATCCATAACATACTGATGAGGAAGATCACTATAAGCTAAAATTACCTGATCTATCTGTTTCTCTCTTATTAAATCAGGCAATTCCTCTTCTGGATATATAGGTATGCCTTGCGGGTATAAAGAACCAGAAAGTTCAGCAGGATATTTTCTTCCTGCGATATCAGGTATTTGAGTAGCTGTAAAGGCAACCACCTCATACTTTTTATTATTTCTAAAGTATGCGTTGAAATTATGAAAATCTCTTCCAGCAGCTCCCATTATTATGACTTTAATCTTACTCACTAAAAAATTCCTCCTCTTAATATTATTATATTCGACAAAACTTTAAAAATCCCTCTTTTTTTTATTTATTTTTTTTAATTCTCGTTAAACTTAGCAATTGCCTTTTCTAATACATCCAGAGCTTCATCTAACTGGTCATCAGTAATCTCTAAAGAAACTAACATTCTTAAAAGATTTTTGTTGATTCCAGCATTAGGGACAAGTACTCCGTTTTTTACACATTCCTGGACAATTTGAGCAGTTTCTTCTGTTGCAGGTTTCTTAGTCTCTCTGTCTTTTACTAATTCTATAGCCATCATCGCTCCTATACCGTGAACATCTCCTATTAAAGTATATTTATCTTTCATTTTCAGGAAACGCTCTTTCAACTTTTCCCCTATTTTAACTGCCCTATCTAATAGATTTTCTTCTTCAATAATCTTTATCACTTCCAGGGCAGCTCTACAGGCTACTGGGTTACCCACATAAGTTCCGCCAATACATCCTCCAGGAAGAGAATTAGTAATCTCTTTTTTAGCAATCACTGCCGAAAGAGGTAAACCTGCAGCTAAGGATTTAGCTAAACAGATAAGATCCGGTTCTATATTCCAATTTTCTATGGCAAAAAACTTTCCCGTCCTTCCTATGCCGCTTTGGATTTCATCTGTTATAAGTAATATACCATATTTATTAGTTAATTCTCTCAGGTATTCCAGAAATCCCTCAATCGGAACATTAAATCCGCCCTCTCCTTGGATAGGCTCTACCACTATAGCAGCAACAGATTCAGGAACTACAGTATTGATTAGTATTTTTTCAAAATCTTCGATTTTAACAGTGGGATGATAGGGAGTAGGGAAAGGTAGCCGATATATTTCAGAAGCAAAAGGTCCAAAGTGGTATTTGTAGGGCATAGCCTTATGGGTCATAGTCATAGTAAGAAGAGTTCGTCCATGAAAAGCATTTTCGAAAACAATAATAGCTGGTCTTTTGGTATAAGCCCGAGCTATCTTTACCGCATTTTCTATCGCTTCTGCTCCTGAATTAAAAAAGGCAGCTGTCTTAGGACTGTTTCCGGGAGTTAATTCTACTAACTTTTTCGCCAATTCCACAAAAGATTCATAAGGAATAGCAGTAAAATCTGTATGTAAATATTTTTCAATCTGGTCCTTAACCGCTGATACGACTTTCTTATGACTATATCCTACAGCCAGACATCCCCATCCACCGGTTAGGTCAATAAATTGATTTCCATCCACATCAACAACCAAGGCTCCTTCACCTTTGGCAATATAACAGGGCGAAAGGGAGCTTCCCATAGGTTTAGCTACATACTTTTCTCTTTTATTAGCAATTTCTTGGGATTTTGGTCCCGGTAAGTTGGTTTTAAGGGAAATAAATTTGGTCATATAGTTGTGCCTCCTTAAACTTGATTTTTAATTTATTAATACAAATTAATACAAACTTTTTATGTTACAAGATATTTCACAGTTCATTTATTTTATATCCTGGCAAATGAACTATCTTTTAGTATTTTATTATACCTTCTTAGAAACTTCAAGTATATTTATCTTTCTCCTTTTTAATTCCTCTAAGAAGTTTTGATAGATTTTTCCTTCTATGGCATCCTCAGGAGCCACTATTCCTTTCTGATTTATTTCTCCCTTACCCACCATTACTGTGGCTATGGCTTCTGGAAAAGCAGTAACTCTCCCCATAGCAGAAATACCATTCTCGGTGTCTGCTTCTTCCCACATATAGTAATCAATTCTCATTTTTTGGCCATCTTTTATCCCTATAACCGTATTCCACATCACACATACATCAGTTTCACTTTCTAAGGGTCTAAGTTTAGGACTCATTATAAAGGATAAAAACTCACGAGGAGATATCTTCATACCTTTAAATTCTATTGATGTAGAATCTAACATCCCACATTCCTTTAATACCTTTGCTCCCTCCCAATGACCTGGCCAACGAATAGTCTTTTCAGCACATTCTTTAAGTTGTGGTCTGGTATAAAGAAAACTGGGCATTCCCGGGGTAATGGCACAGGCCAATTCTTCATCTTTGCCTAATTGGTTAAATCGAAATTTTTCAAGATCATCCATTGCATTTGCTTCTACAATTTTGCCACCTTTAATTACATCTACCTTAATCATATATTCTCTTAAAACATGCTCAAAAGCCCAGGTAATCATATATTTCAAAGGATGCTTACTGGCAAATTCTTTAGCCGGAATACCACCACATCTGGCTATGGCTGATTCTGCTTTATCCATTTTTTTAATGCCTTCGCCTAAAGTTATGTTAGTTAATCCTGGGGCAAAGCCTATTCCATCAACAAAGGTCACCCCATTTTTTATTGCCTTCTGGTGGAGAGATTCTCCATATTCATTTAAAGTCATTCCATCAGGAATTTCTAAGCCCTCAGTTTCATAAGCATCTGGTCTTCTATGGTATTCTTCTAATATATCCACAATATTAAGCCCAGCTTCAATTGCCATATCCACAACCTTATAACTACACTTTCTATTGGGTAAGGCAATTGCACCCACATCATATTTTTCCATTAATTTCATAGTCTCTTTTCGGTTGTTAACATCAATAATATGAAGTACTATCTTGTCACTGTTTATCCATTTTTTAGTCTTTGCCAGCGTATTTTCTCGCCTACCAGTAATTCCTATAATTCCTACTTCTCCAACTTTACTATTTTTGGCTAAATCCCAGGCAACAGCAGAGCCCATCTTCCCTGAGCCTCCAAAAACTAAAACTTTCATATTCTTTTCCTCCTTCTTTGGTTACTTAGTTAGTTAGTTTTAAGATGATATTTGCTAATAAAAAATCTACCAAATAAAATAGGCAATTAATGATAGAGTCTTCATTAATCGCCTATTATTTTCCCTTTTTTAGATGAAGTACTCTACCTTTAAGGTAGCGCTCCACCTAAATCCGGGGACAGATTTGATGACAGTCTTATAGCTATTCACTATAAGCCCAGCAGAAAAGATTTTATACCATCTTTTTACTTCGGCGGAAATACCTTTCGAGATTAAGATATAAACTTTACTTATCTTTACTTATTATTATCCGCGCCTCTACCTCACATTTTTAAATGCAAGTTAATATTGATTTTAATATAGCATTTACTTTTAGATAATTAATTCACCACCTCCTTATTAATTTACCAATTAATTAAATTACGTTTCAATTATATTTTCTTTATATAATATATCTCTTTTTTCTAACTCTTTCATCACTTTTTGATATACTTTATGTTTCCTGCCTATATATTCTGGAGGAGAGACTCCTTGATGTAAATACTCTCCTTGAGCTATTAAGCGAGCCATAATTGCACAAGGAAAACCAGTTGCACGAGACATAGACGTAGCTTTCGCAGTCTTATCATAATGATCCAATAAATCATAGCAATAACGTAATTTCTTTTCTCCTTTTTTGCCTTGAACAATTACTCTCATCACTGTCAATTCTTCTTCATCTTCTTTCAATTCCCATTTAGGGAAGAGAAGCTTGGCTGTAAGATCTATAGGTTTAACTTTTGCTCCCCCTATTTCTATGGCTGTATCACTAAAAAATCCGGTCTCTCTTAACATCCGCATTTTTTCAGCATAACCCGGATAGCGCAAGGTCTTTTCTTTCATATTTGGAATATTAAGAGTATAAAGCAGACTGCGAAGGCCGTCTGTATTAAAAGCCTCTAAAGTTCCAATCTTGGGCAAATTAACTAATTCAAGATCAGAAAGGGCGGGTTTTTCTACGATTTTTCCACCTTCTATTAATCTTGCCGGTCTTATATATTCTTCTATAACATCTTTAGGAGACCAGGCAATCTTATATTCATAAGGCCATTCCCTTATCACCGGAAGTCCTCCTACTAAAATAGTCGCACTTTCAGTCTCATCTAACAAGCTATCGACATAACCTACAATCATGTGACTCATTCCCGGAGCTACTCCCATATCCACCACGGCGGTAACACCTTTCTTCTTGGCAAGTTCATCCAAACTTAAAGTATCTTCAGCCATAAAAGATATATCAACCACATTTTTACCAGCTTCGATAACCGAACGCAACATATTAAACCCTAAAAACCCCGGTACCGCACCGATTACTATATCCTGTTCAGCGACTATCTTTTTAACAACCCTCGAATCAGATAAATCTGCTTTTATTCCCTTTATCTCTGTTTCTTCAGTTAACTTATCTAACTTTTTTTCATCAATATCCGCTACAGTTACCTGAATATTTTCATCTTTAGCCAGATCTTTAGCAATTACTCCACCTACTAATCCGCAACCTAATATTATTGCCTTCATATTATTATTACTACCTTCCTCTTATTTTTTATTTATCGCTTACTAAAAGTTCCATATACTCTCCGATTTCATCGATATTCTCTAATTCTTGTGTGGCTTTTATAATATCCTTCATTCTGGAAGAAGAAATCTTTTTCTCGGAATTAGCTTTAAATTTGGAGATAATCTCTTCGTCGCCTAGGGGCCGCTCTGGTTGACCTTTGGCAAAATCTTCCTGCTTTTTAAATTCTCCTTTAGAGGTTTTGATGGTGACAATAGCTCGTTTTATTTTGGGGAAGAGGGCATCGATTTCAGGATTAGCTACTACTTTTATCTTATCGAGCAATGACCAAACAAAGGGATCTCGTAGGACATCTTCTTCAAAATCAGAAGGCAGAACATTGCCTTTAGCCACAGCTACAGCTATGCAATAAGGGAGAGAATGATCAGCAGTTTCTTTAGTGGTAGGTTTATATTTGCTGGGATCAGATAGAATATCTGCTCCCCGAGTAGTTGTCTCCACTAAGACTTCTTTTATTTCTTGGGGATCAAGATTATTTTCCTGCATTACCTCTAAGGCAGCAGTAATAGGTTGATGAGTTAAAGCCTCAGTAGGAAATGCTTTATAGCCACATTGATTAATTAGAAAATTATCTCCTAACCCTTTGGTTAAAATATCCTTATCCCATTTTACCTTATCTAACACTTCAAACAATCCTTCTTTACCTTCGAATACCTCTACCGGACCAGTATAACCTTTGCTGGCAAGTAAGGCAGCCCGTACGCCTGCTTCAACTGCGAAAGGGTCTGCGGTATTTTTCATATTGGTGAGATGACCAGCTACTACTCCCCCTAAAGTAAAATGAGAAGAACCACTAATCCCTATGGCAGCAACTATCTCTTCCTCATTTAGGCCCAACATTCTTCCAGCTACTACCGGACTTACCAATTGAGTCAGAGTAGCATGATGCCAGCCTATCTCCCGAACTCCTGGAAAAGCAGCCAGGCATAGACGCATCTCTAATTCATAGGCCAATACTATCCCTAAGAGAATTTCTTTGCCGTTCTTCTTCATAAACTCTCCAGTGCTAAGGATAGCTGGAATAATATCTGAGGGATGGGATGGATCTTGCTCCCAGTAGATATCATTGTAATCTAAAGCTCTAACTAATAAAGAATTCATTAAAGTAGCTTGGGGGAGATTGGTCTTTCCCCCCCAGCCAATAATGGTAGCTTGTTTTTCTCCTCCTAAGTCTTGAATATAATTATAAGCAGCTTGCATATCTTTATTGCCAAGAGCAGAAAAGGCACAACCTACACTATCTAAAAGAAATCGTTTGGCTTCCTCTAAAGCTACAGAAGGAATATTTTCATAATTTAATCCCAGGGCAAATTTAGCCCATTTTTGACTTATAGTCTCCATTTTTATCTTTCACCATCCTTTCAACTAGGTCTTCAGTTTATAGTTGAGATTGTT
>JABUBO010000386.1_pt1 | contig 14082 bp, 15 predicted proteins | sample 7240361 | NCBI WGS metagenome assembly JABUBO01 (sample SAMN07256346, study PRJNA390944) | subsurface metagenome | isolation source: Methane hydrate marine sediment | place: Pacific Ocean: Eastern North Pacific, ODP site
GCAACCAATTCGATTGATCTGGTTATTCTGGATATAAAGATGCCCGACAAGTCAGGAACCGAGCTACTCCCTGAGATAAAGATGGGCTACCCTGACACAGCAGTCGTCATGGCTACGGTTATTTCTAAGGTTAATGTTGCCACTCAATGCCTGAAGCAGGGCGCCGACGACTACATCTGCAAGCCTTTTGACCTGGACGAAATTACCCTGAGCATCCAGAGGGCTCTTGAGAGAAGATCTCTACGCCTCAAGATCAAGGAGTACCAGCAATACCTGGAGGATAAAGTTGAAGAGCAGACGCTAGAGATTAGAAAGCTTTTCCTTGGTGCCATCGAGGCACTAGCATCTGCCCTCGAAGCTAAGGACAGATATACTGGTGGACATTCCCGCCGGGTAACCGAGATAGCGCTGGCTTTAGGCACTGAACTTGGCTTATCCGCAAAGGATATGGAAGACTTGCGATGGGGAAGTTTACTCCACGACGTCGGGAAGATTGCAGTTGACCCGCGTATCCAGAATAAGCCCGACAGCCTGACATCGGAAGAGTACGAGCAACTTATGACTCATACTCACGTCGGCGCCGACATTGTGCGGCCAGTGGTTAATGAGAGCATAACTGAGATTATTGAGCATCACCACGACCATTATGACGGCTACGGGGTTCATCAGGTTGTAGCAGGCACAGACATACCGCTGGGAGCCAGAATCCTCGCTGTAGCCGATGCTTATGATGCCCTGACATCCGACCGACCATATCGGACAGCAATGTCGAGAGAAGAGGCTCTGGATGAAATCAAACGTTGCATGAGGACTCAATTCGACCCTGTAATAGTCAATGTTTTTCTCAGAATGATGGGTCGAAAATCGAAGGAGCGCGCTCGACCGTATCGAGCTCGGAACGCAGTAACTACCAAGCTTAATGTTGATTAAACATTATTAGATTACCGGGTGATTAGAATGGAAGTGAATGAACTCCTTAAGTTAATGGTAAACAAAGGTGCTTCAGATTTGCACCTCACGGTGCCAAGCCCACCGGTGTTCCGTATTGATGGTGAGCTTATACCACAAGAAGATTTTCCGCCACTAACCGCCAAAGATATTGAAATCGTCCTGGAACAGGTGTCTACCGAGGAACAGAGGGCGGTTTTTGATAGAGAATGGGAGCTGGATTTTGCCTATAGTGTTCCCGGGTTAGCCCGATTCCGGGTTAGCGTATTGCGACAGAGAGGTGTCATGAGCCTTGCCTTCCGGTCTGTACCATTTTATATCCCGTCTATTGATGAATGGGGACTACCCCAAATTTTCAAGGAACTTATACTTAAGCCGCGAGGACTTATTCTGGTAACTGGTCCTTCTGGTAGTGGTAAGTCAACTACTCTAGCAGCGATGCTCAGGCATCTTAATGATAATGCAAAACGAAGTGTTATTACTATTGAGGACCCTATTGAATTTATATTCCGCAACAAAAAATGCCTCATCCGGCAAAGAGACCTGGGGGATGACACCAAATCATTCGCCACCGCAGCAATACACGCTCTCCGCCATGATGCGGACGTGGTTGTCATCGGGGAAATGCGTGACCTGAACACCATAAGTACAGCTATCACAGCTGCTGAGACCGGGCACCTGGTCATTGGTACGCTACATACCGTCGACGCTCCCCAGTCTATTGACCGCATGATTGACGTATTCCCTTATGGTCAGCAACAGCAAATTAGAATACAATTGTCACAAGTAATAGAGGCGATAATATCCCAAGCTCTCCTCCCCCGCATTGATGGAGGGCGAATATCCGCCTTTGAAATAATGCTGGCCAGCTATACGATCAGAAAATATATTCGTGACGGGAAGGTCTTCGAGATACCTGTTACCATTGAGGTGAGTAACCCAGAGGGGATGCAGACTCTAGACCAGGCGTTGGCTGATTTGGTAAACAGGAAGATAGTCACGCCAGAGGACGCCTTAATGAAAAGTAGTGACCCGGCAAAATTGCAGAAGCTTCTTCGATCCCAGGATGAAGCAAACGTGCTTCAAGGCACTGTCGGTAACTTAATAGAAAAATAGGAGATGATTAAATGGACAAACAAAAAATACTAATAGCCGATGATGAACCAGGGGTAAGATTATTATTAAACAGGCTATTGGAAGAAGAGTATATCGTACTCGAGGCAGCCGACGGAGAAGAGGCAATAGACATCGCAAAAGGTCAGCAGCCAGCTCTCGTTCTGATGGACCTTATGATGCCAAAGATGGACGGTTATGCTGCTTGTTCCAGAATCAAGTCCGATCAGGTAACTAAGGGAATCAAGGTGGTTATGCTCACTGGCGTAGGCCATGAACTAAATAAAAAGTATGCCGAGGAGATGGGTGCCGACGGATACATAACTAAGCCGTTCACCCGCGAGTCCCTGCTGGAGGAAATGAGACGACTACTGGTATCAAGCCAGCAATAATATGTGAATAAACGACTTTTGAGTAATCAGCAATAGGAAAGTCCGGATATGTGGGATGGTAAAAGTGATAACTCATCAATTAGGCCCTTCTGTGGTCTATGGCTAGGGACGGATAATAGATGGAGGTAATTGAAAAATCATGAGCCAAACATTGAAAATGGACCAACAGAATGCCAAGTCGGAAGTGATGGCACGTGAGATCAAGCAATCGAAGGAACTATTCCGGATATTGTTCTATCGCTCACCAATCGGCACCTACATTATTCAGGACGGATGTTTCCGACTTGTCAATCGCCAACTCTCCTATATTTTAGGTTACGAGGAAGATGAACTGCTAGGGAGGCCTGCTCTAAGTTTTGTCCTTCCAGAGGATAGAGAGGCTGTTCGTGAAAAAGCTGTAAGCATGCTGAAGGGGGAATGTTCTCTAGGATACGAATTCAGGGTTATTAATAAGCAGGCAAAAATCAAATGGGTGATGGAGACAGTTGTTCCCATTTACTACCGGCGGAAACGAGCAATCCTGGGGAGCCTTATAGATGTGACTGAGCGCAAGCAGATGGAGGAAAGATTGAAGCAGATGACAGACGAGATGCAGCGTTCTAACACTGATCTGGAACAATTTGCCTATGTGATTTCACACGATCTGCAAGAGCCGCTGCGCATGGTTTCGAGCTATACTCAACTACTGTCCAAGCGCTACAGGAATAAGCTAGATGATGATGCAGATGAATTTATTGCCTATGCTGTGGATGGTGCCAAGAGGATGCAGACGTTACTTCACGACCTTCTAGAGTATTCCCGTGTAGGCACTCGTGGGAAACCCTTTAGCCTGGTCAACTGCGAACACATCGTTGAACAAGCGATGGCCAATCTGAAGATAGCGATTGAAGAATGTGGCGCGTCGGTGAGTTATGATGTCCTGCCCACGATAATGGGTGATGAGGGGCAGCTGGTGCGGTTGTTTCAGAATCTGATAGGCAACGCCATTAAGTTTCGTGGGGAGGAAGCACCGCAAGTCCACATTTCGGCTCAGAGGAGGAATAATACAGTGACTTTCCCCGTTAAGGATAATGGCATCGGCATTGATCCTGAGCATAGCCAGAGTATCTTTGATATTTTCAGACGCTTACATACTAGTGAGGAGTATCCGGGAACTGGTATGGGCTTAGCGATCTGTAAGAAGATCGTAGAGCGACATGGTGGGCATATCTCGGTACAATCGCAACCTGGACAAGGTTCAACATTCTATTTCAGTGTCGACATGGCTGGAGGTGAAGCTGAATGAAAAGTAAGACAGCCAAACGACCTATTGAGATTCTTATCGTTGACGATAACCCGGGAGACGTTCGCCTTACATTGGAAGCTCTTAAAGATGGCAAGGTACAGAACAGACTACATACTGCGCACGATGGTGTGGAGGCTATTGCCTTCCTACGCAGAAAAGGAGAGTATGCCGATGCCCCCCTCCCCGACCTCATTCTGCTTGACCTGAATATGCCCCGAATGAACGGTGTGCAGCTACTAGCGGAGGTTAAAGAAGACTCGGCGCTGAAACACATCCCGGTAGTCATACTTACAGGCTCAAGAGAAATAGAGGACATTGCCAAGACCAACAACATGCAGGCGGATCGCTATGTCACCAAGCCAATTGACCTGGAACAGTTCATTAAAACAGTGAAGTCAATCATTGATTTTTGGTTAACCACCGTAAAAATACAAACGGAGGAAAGGTAATTGGCCGATAAACGTATCAGTATCCTATTAGTTGAGGATAACTCTGGCGATAGACGCCTGATCAGTGAGATGCTAGCAGAGGCTAGCACCGATGAAATCGGTGTGACCTTCGATGTGCAATATGCCGACCGGCTACAGGCAGCAATGGAGTACTTGAGTCAGAATAGAGTTGAAGTGATTCTTCTGGACCTCGGCCTCCCCGATAGTCAAGGGCTAGAAACACTCAAGAAGACTTACGCTCAAGTGTCAGAAACGCCAATAGTGGTGCTAACCGGCCTCAATGATGAAATGATAGGTGCCCAAGCGGTCAACGAAGGAGCCCAGGATTATCTAATTAAGGGGCAAGTAGATTCAAACTTACTGAGGCGTACCATACGCTATGCCATCGAGCGCAAGCAGGCCGAGGAAAAAGAACGACGACTTCAGCTACAACTGGATCTCTCCAACCGCCTGGCTTCACTAGGATTGATGGTGGAAGGCATCGCCCACGAAATAAACAATCCCCTGACCAGTGTCATCGGTTTTGCTCAAATGTTGATGTTTGGAGATATTCCCGAGAATACCAAGGAAGATGTTAAGACGATCGGTGATAATGCCCAGCGGGTAGCTGACATTATGAAGAATCTGCTTACATTTGCCAAGCAACAGAAGCTGGAGCGAACGTATATCAATGTTAACGAAATAATGGAAGCTGCTCTGAAGACACGAGCCTATCCACTAGAGGGTAGTAACATAACAGTGACTACCCAGCTTGACCCTGCACTGCCTTCGACCATGGCTGATGCCACTCTACTGCAACAAGCATTTCTTAATTTGGTCATCAACGCTGAGACAGCGATGAAACTGGCTCATGGCAAAGGCAGCCTCCTGATTAAGACAGAGCTGATAAGCGACACTATTCAGATATCATTTATCGACGATGGTCCAGGGATCGCCGAAGCGAACCTGGTCCATCTGTTTGATCCCTTCTTCAGCACCCGAGGGTTTGGCCAGGGGACAGGTCTCGGCTTGAGTGTTTGTTACGGAATTATTACTGAGCACAATGGCCAGATATATGCCAAAAGCCAGCCTGGCGAGGGATCTGTCTTTACCATAGAACTACCTGTAGTCGCTGAAGAGAAGAATCTAATAGCAGCCTAACTCGTTGCCGATCGAACTTGGGAATTTTCTACCTGTTGTACAGCTTCGAAAAGCCTGCTCAATTTGCGCCAAATCTTTGTGGCGGTCATGGATTACCTGCTTTTTTACCTCTTTTGGTAGATCAGTTTGATAACATACACATCTAGACCAAACAGAATTCAAAGATAGCTATAATTGTGTCAAGGTAGGAACTAAAGTAATGAACTACCTTCCCATTACCGTTTCTTCATTATTATGTCAAGCGGAACAACTGTAACTTCAGCATCTTGACACATAAGCTGACTCACGGTGATAATTGCGATGTTATGATAGGTAGCTTAAATGAAGATGTCGAGCTATTAAGGCAAAGCCTTAATAGCTTGCCTCAACCACAGGTAAAGCCCCCACTCATAGTGGTCAGCGGCCTGCCAGGCACGGGCAAGTCTTTTTTCTGCCACAAGCTGGCGGAAAGGCTGACTGTTCCTATCCTAGCAAGCGATACTTTGCGAAAAACCCTGTTTCCCTACCCCCAATATAAGGAAAGTGCAAATAAGCGCCTCTTCTCTGCGTGCCATGCTCTTATCGAGGAACTTTTAAGAAAGGGAATACCTGTCATCTTCGATGCCACAAACCTGTTGGAGCACCATCGAGAATATCTCTACCGCGCTGCAGAAAGAACAGAGGCGAAGCTCATCCTAGTCTGGGTTGAAGCTCCCACCGAAGTGGTACGGCAACGCCTTCTCGCCCGAGAAAAAGCAGACATACCTCAAGATGACTCAGAAGCTGGCTGGAAAGTATATACTAAAATGAAGCCTCGAAGGGAAAAAATTTCTCGCAATCATTTTGTTATCGATACCTCACAGGATATTACTGCGGTAATTGACAACATTGCGCGAGCAACAAAGAGATGAGAACAAAATTTCCTTTATTAACCTCTTCAATTATTCATACAAATAAAGTAAAATAAATGTTCTAAAATCTACACATCCCAGGAGGCGAATCATGGAGATTAAAGTTATAGTTGGAGACATAGCTCATATCGAAGCTGATGCCGTTGTGGTAAATCTTTTTGAAGGTGAGCCACAGCCGGGCGGTGCTACCGCTGCTGTGGATAAGGCTTTGGATGGAGCTATTAGTTCCCTCATCAGTCGAGGTGAGATTAAGGGCAAGTTTGGAGAAGTTAACATTGTCCATACGTTTGGAAAGCCCCTGCAAGTCGGGGCAGGGATAGTAGCTATTGCCGGACTGGGCAAGTCCCAGGATTTTAATACGGACAAAATTCGCGGGGTAGCGGGAGAATTTTGTCGGGCGTTGCGTAAATTAAATTGCCACAAGATAGCTACGATACTCCATGGTGCTGGCATAGGTGGTATTGAGCCTGAAGTTTCAGCTCAGGCAATAGCTGAGGGTGCGCTTCTCGGGCTTTATAGCTTCAACAAATACAAAAAACCTGAATATGAGGATGTCGAAGAAATGCTGATAGTGGTAAGGGAAGCAGGCAAAATCCCCATCCTGGAGCCAGCTATCCGCAAGGGAAGTGTAGCGGCTGAAGCTACCAACCTGGCTCGGGATATGATTAATGAACCGGCTAATTACATGACACCCAGCCAGATGGCTGAAGCAGCCGAAGAAATAGCTAACAAATATAATCTGGAGTTTCAAGTTTTTGACTCAGAGGATATGGAGGCGATGGGCATGGGAGCACTCCTGGGAGTAGCGAAAGGAAGCAGTCAGCCCCCCAAACTAATAACTCTCAGCTATAAAGGAGATGAACGTTCCGAAAAAGCCCTCGGCTTTCTGGGCAAGGGCATAACTTTTGACTCTGGAGGAATCTCCATTAAGCCCTCGGAAGGAATGGCTGAGATGAAGGATGACATGGCGGGTGCTGCTGCCGTTATGACAGCACTTGTAGCCATTGCTCGGTTGAAACCGCAGATTAATGCCACCGCCATTATTCCGGCTACCGAGAACTTACCCAGTGGCACCGCCCTGAAACCGGGGGATATACTGAAGGCGATGAATGGCAAGACCATAGAAGTAATAAACACCGACGCCGAAGGAAGGCTTATTCTGGCTGATGCCCTGAGTTATGCTCAGAGGCTTGGTTTATCTCCCCTGATAGATTTGGCTACTTTGACCGGAGCTTGCTGTGTTGCTTTGGGCACCCTCTATGGCGGCCTCTTTAGCAACGACCAAGACCTGGTAGACAAAGTTCTCAAAGCTGCAGAAAGAACCGGGGAGAGAATGTGGCAAATGCCCATGCCTGAGGAGTACAAGCAGCAACTCAAGAGCGAAATTGCCGATGTTAAGAATATCGGCGACAAGTATGGCGGAGCCATCACCGCTGCCTTGTTCCTGGCGGAATTTGTTGATAATACCCCTTGGGTCCATATCGATATAGCTGGTCCGGCTAATTCCAACAAGGAGAGCGGCTACATAGTAAAAGGGGCTACTGGAATCGGAGTCAGAACCTTAATCGAATTAGCTTCGAGTGAAGCAAAGAATCAGGAGGCTACATGAAGATAAAGTGGTTAGGACATGCTTGTTTTTTGATTACCTCTAGGGATGGTATAAGAATAATTTCCGACCCTTATGCTGTGGGCGGAGGTATTAATTATTCTCCCATCAAGGAAACTGCTGATGTCGTTGTGATGAGCCATGACCATGACGACCACAGCAACGTTTCGGCAGTGAAAGGGACACCAGAGGTAGTTAAAGGTAGCGGTACAAAAACTGCTAAGGGCATTCAGTTCAGGGGCATCGCCACTTATCATGATACTTCACAGGGTGCACAAAGAGGATCTAACACTGTCTTTTGTTTTACCGTAGATGATATAAAGCTTTGTCACCTGGGCGATTTAGGACATGTGCTCAGTCCAGGGCAGGTCAATGAAATCGGTGCCATAGATATACTGTTTGTCCCTGTAGGTGGCTTTTACACCATTGATGCACCTGTAGCCAGCCAGGTATGTAACCAATTAAAGCCGAAGGTAGCGATTCCCATGCATTTTAAGACGCCCGGTTGTGCCTATCCTATAGCCGGTGTGGAGGATTTCCTCAAGGGCAAGAAAGATGTGAGAAGGGTGGAGGATAGTGAAGCGGACTTCGAACAAGAAAGGCTTCCGGCTGTTACTGAAATCATGCTCTTGCAACCGGCTTTGTCCCGAGATTAAATCGAGATTGAAATTTGGCCGCTGATACGAAGTCAATGATTGTCAAAGATTCCGATTTTGTGTTTACTCCTCCCCCACAACTTTCCTGGGCAAGACGAGTTTTGATCAAACCCAGTGCTGGTTATCCCTTGCCGTACCCTGTAACTACAAGCCCCAAACTACTGAATACTATTATCAAAGGTATCAGGAAAGTTAGTAATGCCGATATCCTCATTGCTGACGGGACTCCTAGCGGTGAATCGATTTACCCAATATATCAAGCTTTAGGCTATAACTTTCATCACGTTCTCATGCTCGATATCAGGGATTCCATTTTTATAGAGGTGCAGAATCCTTTACCACAATTCTATGCTGTTGAGAGTTTTTGGGTGCCCAATGTGGTGTTGCGCAGCGACTTCTTGATCAGTATTACCCCCTTTAAGGCTTGTAGTAGCTCTGGTCGTTTCAGTGTAGCAAACCTGTTGAGTCTGTTGCCGGTGAGTAAATATCAAAGGAGCAAATCAGGGGGTTGGGGAGCTCTGTATGAATTAGGTATCGAGCAAGTCCTTGCTGACCTCTATTTCACCTTGCCTTTTGATTTGGGCATTATCGAAGCCCGTCGAAAGTTTTTCTACACTGATGACCCCACGAAGGGAGAAGTGGAAGACTACGGGAAAATCCTGGCTGGCGAACCTCACGAAATTGACATTGAGGCTTCTCAAATAGCTGGAGTTGACTGTGAGCACTTAAAACTGATTAGCGAAGGCAGTGTTAAACTTGAGGGCTAAATGAGTTCCCCCGCTAATCTAAATCCTAAATTCTAATTTCTAAGCCCTAAACAAATCCCAAATCCTAATCCCAAAATCCAAAACCTCGTTGTTTTGGTCATTGGAGTTTTGAATTTTTATATTGTCTAGTATTTGGAGTTTAGCACTTAGGATTTCTCTTATTATCTTATGATAAAATCGTCGAACCCCTGTGAATAGTCTGCCCACTTTACTTCCACCCTCTCAACCCGAGCTCCTGGTGGACCTACCTTAAGCTGTTCCAGTAGTTTATTCAACTGCCGTTTCTCTCCTTCTGCTTGAACTTCTACGGCATCGCCGCTGGCAAGGTTGCGAACATAGCCTTTCAAACCTAGCTTCTTGGCTACATTTCGGACGAAGTAACGAAAGAAAACGCCTTGCACGCGACCGTAAACTATGGCGGAAAGATGTGCCCCATCAGCCATTTTGTTGTTCTTCATTATCATCGTTACACCCAGCTATCTTCATCATCCTGAACTAGCCTTTGCCATTCTTCACCTCGACAAGTCGAGGCGAAGAGTCTCTATGGGAAGAGCCTTGTCCAGGCGACTTAGCCCTGCTTCCCGGGCTAAGAATAATGCTTCACGGAATTCTGTGGACGATATTCGCCGCCCTAAACTTAGGATTTGAAAAGCCTTGTGACAGGGATGGTATTGAGCCATGATATTAACATAGGTGCTGGGAGAAATTTCTTTACTGAGAAACTCCGCTATCCCTTTTGTTCCTGCTAACCCATGGGGTAAAACCAGGTGGCGAACCAGCAGCCCTCGTTGGGCTACCCCTTCCTCGTTTATCTCCAGGTCGCCCACCTGCCTATGCATTTCTTTGATTGCCGCTTTATTTATCTCAGGATAGTTTTCAATGCCCGACAATTCTCTAGCAGTTTCCTCATCGTCATATTTCATGTCGGGCATATAAATATCGATAATGCCATCAAGTATCCTCAAGTTCTCCACCGAGTCATAGCCACCGCTGTTGCATACCAAGGGAAGATACAAGCCTGATTCCACTGCCAGCTCCAGTGCTTCCAGGATTTGAGGAACTACGTGGGTTGGGGACACCAGGTTTATGTTGTGGCATCCCTGAGCTTGAAGGGAAAGCATCATACAAGCCAGCTCTTCTTTGCTCACTTTCTGACCCTCACCTAGCTGGCTAATAGAAGAATTCTGGCAGAACAGGCATCTAAGGTTACAATTAGTGAAAAAAATAGTACCGGAACCATATCTGCCCACCAACGGGGCTTCCTCGCCGAAGTGAGGCCCGTAGCTGGACACAATTGCTTCGCGGGGCGTGCGACATTTGCCTACATCGCCAGCTAGACGATCCACACCACAACTGCGAGGGCATACGGAGCAACTTTCAAGCAAAGATACAGCCGCTTTTATCCGTTCCCTCAGCTTGCCACTATGGTAAAGTTTCAGGTAGGCTGCCACCCTAATTTATTCCTCGTGCTCCTCAACGGCCTTCCTCTTTTTCTTGACTACCTCCGTCTCCACCTGTGATACAAGTTCCGCAATCGGTTTACTTTTCTGTGTCCCCTTCTTGGGCTTCTTTGGCTCCCTCCGTCTATAATCTCGTCTACCCATGGCTGCACCTCAATTTTTCCCAGGCCGCTCTTGCTGCCTGGTTCTCAGCGGCTTTCTTACTCTTTCCTGTCCCGTTACCCACTACCTCCCCCTCTACCAGAATTTCAACGGTAAATTGCTTGCTGTGGTCAGGACCAGCAGTTTCCATCAGACGGTAAACTGGCGTTAGCCTCTTCTGTCCCTGGACGAGCTCCTGCACCAATGCCTTGTAATTTGGTGTCCTCTTCCCAGCTTTTATTTTATCCAATCTCGGCTTGAGCTGTCTGAAAATAAATCTCCTGGCTCTAGCCAGCCCTTGCTCTAAATATATGGCACCGACCAATGCTTCCATAGCGTTGGCTAAGTTGCTCGGCCTTGCCCTACCTCCATTTGCTTCCTCACCCTGTCCTAACAATAGCCAATCACCAAGCTCGAGAGAAGAAGCTATCTCAGCCAAGGTATCACGACAAACTAGAGAAGCACGAATCTCAGTCAGGTTTCCCTCAGAGAGCTCGGGAAACTCTTCATACAGCTTCTCCGCTACAATGAAGTTCAGTATAGCGTCACCCAGAAATTCTAAGCGTTCGTTGCTAGACCCAGCAAAGCCGGGATTTTCGTTAAGATAAGACGAGTGCACGAAAGCCATCTCCAGTAAAGATTCCTGGCGGAAAGATATTCCTAAGTGCGTCTGGCAATCATTCCAATCAACCATTATCTGAATTAAGTATAGCAACAAAGCCTAGCTAGCTCAACCTGTAATTTCCCGGCATGAGATGGTGATAGCGATACGGGAGGGAATCTGTAGATGGCGAGGTTATTTACATTTCAAGCCAATCAGATATTGGTTTGTATATTAACAGATTGGTAAGAGCGACAAAGCCAATCGTCTGGCTCTGTTATTTTGCCTTGACGCACGTGGCATAGTGGCCTGGACTTACCTCGACAAGCGGAGGGTCCTGTTCACGGCATTTCTGTTCTGCGTATGGACACCGCGGGTAGAATCTACAACTGGTGTAAACGTCAGACGGAATTAGCGGCACATATCCTATGATGGGAAGCTCTTTCATTTCTACTCTCGGGTCAGGGACTGGCACAGCAGCAATCAATGCTTGAGAATAAGGATGCAATGGCGTCTTCAGGAGCTCTTCCGTGGGAGCAATTTCTACAATCTTACCCAGGTACATGATGGCAATCCTGTCACATATATATCGTGCCGTAGCCAGGTCATGAGTTATATAAATAAATGAGATTCCATGTTTATCTCTCAATTGCGCCAATAATTCTAAAACACCCATCCTTACCGAAACATCCAACATTGAAATAGGTTCATCGGCAACCACGAGCTTGGGTTGAAGAATTAGTATCCTGCCTATCCCAACTCTCTGACGTTGACCTCCACTCAGCAAAATAGGATATCTTCCCCAGAATTCCTCGGCTGGCTTTAACCCTACTTCCTCAAGTGTGTTCTTTATCATTGCGTCCTCTTCGGCTTTGCCATCGGCTAACCTGTGAATCCTTACTGATTGCCGCAGTATGTCAGTGACTGTTCTCCGGGGGTTAAGAGAACCATGAGGGTCTTGAAATATCATTTGCATTTTCCGCCGCAGTCTCCTCATTGCTTTCCTGTTCAGAGAGGTAACATCAGTGCCATCATAGTATATCTTGCCTGCGGTAGGTTCAATCAGCCTGAGTATCGTCTTGCCCAGGGTTGATTTTCCACAACCACTCTCTCCAACAATACCCAGGATGTCACCCTCACCCACGCTGAAGCTGACATCATCAACTGCTCGAACATATTCCACTTTTCTCGAAAGAAGAAACTTAACCAAACCCTTTCTCACAGGGAAATATGTCTTCAGGTTTTCTACCCTCAATAAGGCTTGGTCTTTCATAAATACATCCTACTTATACAAATGGCACGCCACCAGACGCCCATCTTTTGTCACCAACGGTGGCTCTGCCTCCAGGCAAATATCCATGGCGGCGGGACAGCGCGGCTGGAAATAACAGCCAACAGGGGGATTGAGAAGACCGGGGGGAGCACCAGGGATGCTTATTAGCTTGCCTTTCTCCCCTTTTATGCTGGGATAAGCTTCTATCAGCAATTTGCTATAAGGATGGGCAGGATTCTCATACAAGGAAATGGCGTCCGCCTTCTCCACAATCTTACCAGCATACATAACAGCTATCTTACTGCAAGTCTCAGCGATAACAGAGAGGTCATGAGTTATAAGTATTATGGGCAGCCGTAACTTCACCCTCAAATCATTTATAAGGTTTAATAATTGCCTCTGCACTATCACGTCAAGTCCGGTCACCGGCTCATCCAGAATTAACAGCCTCGGGTTGCAGACAGTAGCTATGGCAATTCCCACCCTTTGTTTCATCCCTCCACTGAATTCATGTGGATAGCTCTTAGCCCTATCGCCACTTATGCCCACCAGTTCTAATTGCTTCCTGGCTTTTTCCCAGGCCTCTTCCTTCGTTACCTTTTCGTGTTGATGTATCACCTCAGTTATCTGCTGCCCCACATTCATTACGGGATTAAGAGCATTCTGAGCTGCCTGGAAAACCATGGCTATACCCTGACCCCTGAGAAGCCTCACCTCTTCCGCACTCATGGTAAGAATGTCCCTGCCCTCAAAGATTATCTTCCCTCCCACTATCCGCCCCGGAGGTGCCGCAAATCTCATGATGGCAAAGACTGCAGTTGTCTTGCCACACCCCGATTCCCCTATCAGTCCCAATGTTTCATCTTTATCCACACTGAAGCTGACATCATCTACAGCCTTCACTGCACCCGCTCGAGTGAAGTAGTATACCTTCAGATTTTCAACGTCAATTAACGCCATCTCTGATTATTATAACCCCCGCGCTTCCCTGTATCCCGGCTTCATTATATCACTCACCGCAGTCCCCAGAAAAGTAAAGGCGAGTATTGTGGCACAGATACATGCTATCGGGGGTATCACCCACCAGGGAGCCATGCTCATAAGGCCTGACTCATAGGCAAAATGAAGCATTATCCCCCAGCTCATGGTTGAGACATCGCCCAAGCCAAGAAAGGCCAGCACTGCCTCTGCATAAATTGCATTGGTAACCATCAAAACAGCTTCAGCAAACATCAAGGGCACCACATTGGGCATGATTTCACCAAAAATCAATAAGTTGTCGCTTGCTCCCACGCTTCTCGATGCTTCCACAAAGGCCCTTTCTTTAAGAGATAAAACCTGAGACCTGATCACCCTGGCGG
>JABUBO010000387.1_pt1 | contig 14044 bp, 10 predicted proteins | sample 7240361 | NCBI WGS metagenome assembly JABUBO01 (sample SAMN07256346, study PRJNA390944) | subsurface metagenome | isolation source: Methane hydrate marine sediment | place: Pacific Ocean: Eastern North Pacific, ODP site
GAGCGGCAAGCCATTGTCAATCTGGCTAAATCGGGCATCGTCAAAAGTCAAACTGATGGCGGCACGCTTTCCTGCAGGCCAGGAAAAATCCTCCCGTCCTTCCAGGGAAGATTGCTCTTTGTCTTGTAAATTAGATGGAGAGCAACCTGTGGAGATAACAATAACACAGCAATATATAACGGTTAGACAAATAGAGACAGTTTTCATTTATACTCTCCTTCGGCCCTTAACCTTATGCCTCGAAGCCCACCGGATTATCCCTGGACTGAGCATATTAATCTGTTTTCGCCGGCTTGCCTCGATTCTTATGGACAAGTATATTGGATTCGATATAGATAGCAAGAAAACATAATCTACCAAATCTTAATTTTTCTTTGAGGTTTCTTGAGTCCGGCGGCGATAGCCTTTCTGCGAAGCTGATCGCCCGCAGGGAAAGGACTGTGAAAGAACAGAACCTGAACTACCTGAGGGCAGTTGTTGAGCGCTTTCAGAGCTTTAGACCATTGTTCAGGGTAGTTTTGTTTAAGGTCTTGGGCCAAATCAAGACAGATTGCCGAATAAGCGGCAAAGGCAAGTTTTCGGTCATTGTTTTTATCCCCTCCCGCCTTTGACGAGCGGGATTCGTTTGCTATTGTTGTTTCTATCGCAGATTTCATTTCTCTCTGCAGGCGGGCAATCTGTTCAGCAAGGTTTGATAACGGGACTATGTTTGTCGGTTTTTCCAGGTGTATGTGATAAACAATTTGGCCATCGATGTTTTGCCTTCGTCCTCCCTGTTCAGTAATCACCTTCTCAGCCAGGTCAATAATCCGGTCGGCAAAACTGCTAATCGTTTCATCCATGGGCATATCCTCTCGGGTCGTATTATGGTAACGGTCAACTATTTTCCAGTTCTGCTTCATCATCCAGCGATAGCCCTTGATGAGGCCGATGATGGTGCCGGCGGTAGCTGCATTGTTGTCGGCATCCCAACCGAAATTGAACGCAGTCATAAGGGTTTTGACAAAGTCTCCTTCGCCGTAAAGCAGGGCTGCAATGGTCGAGGCGGTATTCAGCTCATACCCGTTTCTATCGCGCATCGCGCCGCCATGCCGGCTATACTTTTCTTTGACGAGCCGGCGGGTAGTACGCCAATCACTTGAATATAGGCGATGCCACCGCCGAACATCGATGACGATTTGCCGAATAGCGCAGTTTTCATCAACGGCCTTAAGGCCGGCCTCAAGAATATTGTCAATCTCATCTGTTATAAAAGCCGTAGCTATCATGCTTGTGAACAACTGTGTTGTTTGGGCGGGCTCGGCATCGATAGTAACACGGGTGTAATTCAAACCAATTCTTGCCGCAGTTTGGGGCATCCCCGGAGCAAGCAGCCCAAACGACTCGCAAATGAATTGCCCTGATATATTAAAGTCGGCCCAGGGATTAAACACGATGCTGCCTGTCAGCGGTGGCTCGAAACCAATGTCCATCAACTGACGTGCATATTGATTAGAGCACCAAATACGTTTGTTGATTCGTTCTCTCCATAATTTTACGATGAGATGAGGTGGCAGCATAATTGTATTATAGTGTTGCATCGCGACAATATAGACCCATTCCAAGTCTGTGTCGTCATCCGTATGTGCCCCTTCCGGAAGGGCCGGAGTATATTCTTCGACATCGCCAGGCTCGTTGATATATTGCATCTCGTGTTCAAGGCCGTTGAGATTACCCAGCAATTGGCCGAGAAGACCACCACGAATCTTGTCACGAAGGACCTCAGCAGACAGCTCTATCGATTTATCACCTGTACCCGCGTTTTCTGTGCGGGCAGCACAGGTGCGGGCAAGGCTGCCTGCTCCGTAAGTAATCTCTTTTGTTGTCAGGGAACCAATGATTGGCAGTATAATAATTGCTATTGCGATTACGTTCTTGATTCTCATATTTTAGCTCCTTCCCAGCACCAATCCTGCTGACCATATCCATCACCAATCCCGCTGCAAACTTATCAGGATTGGTGCTGGGTTCCGAGGTATTCTACCAAATCAGGTGGTTTACCCTATATACAAAAGCCCTTGAAAAAAACAAAGTTAGACCTCCCTTGGATTGGAAGGGGTAATTTTACGAAAAAGAAAATGTTGAATTCTCGTGGAGTGAGCAATAATATACTGAAAAAGGGGCGGGGGCTTTTGCTAAAAAAATCTCCTGCGGACAATACGATGGGCAAAGAAACTTCTATGTGTAACTCTTATAGAGCAAAGGCGGGCAGTCAAAATTGGGTAATTACTCGCCGGGTATTTTTGAAATCGTCAGCGGCCTCATTGGCTGGACTAACTGTCTTGCCCCTTTCCTGCGCTCTCAATAACGCCTCAAGTGCCAAGCTATGTAGGATGCGTTTCGGCATTGTTACAGATTGCCATTATGCTGATGCCGATACCTTAGGTACGCGCTTCTACCGCGAGTCCCTGGACAAGCTGAATGAGTGCGTGTTATTGATGAACGCTGAAAGGGTTGACTTCCTCATCGAACTCGGTGATATCAAGGACGAGAACAGACCGCCGGTTGAACAAAAAACTCTTTCGTATCTACAGGCTATTGAGAAAGTGTTCCAGGGATTTAATGGGCCGACTTATCACGTCCTCGGTAATCATGACATGGACAGCATTTCAAAAAAACAATTTCTGAGACGCGTGGAGAACACAAACATAAAATCCGGCCGCAGCTATTACTCATTCGACTTGAACTCTCTGCGCTGTGTCGTGCTCGACGCCAACTACAGGGCCGACGGGACCGATTACGAGCACGGCAATTTCGACTGGACCGACGCCAATATTCCTTCCGAAGAGCTTGACTGGCTCAGAGAGGACCTCGCTGTGGCACCCGGCCCCGTAATCGTTTTTATTCATCAACTCCTCGATGGGACCGGTTCGGTCTATGTGAACAACGCAGCCGATGTCCGACAAATTCTGCAAGCCTCCGGCAAAGTGCTTGCCGTCTTTCAGGGCCATCATCATTCAGGAAGCTACAGCAATATTGCGGGAATTCACTACTATACATTGAAGGCACTCGTTGAAGGCTCCGGTCCAGAAAACAATTCCTACTCAATAGCCGAAGTCTATCCGGACGGCAGCATCACTATCACCGGCTACCGAAAGGCCGTGAGTAAACAGCTCACTCTGAGTTTGGCAATACCTTAAGCCTGGAGCAACTCCTCGGATAACTTACCAGGGCGCTAATTGCCATTGCCCACATGTACGTGCAGGTGGGTGATAGCCCCGTGACCACGTTCATTGCTGCGTCGTACCGTAGCTATATAATGACCGGGTTTCTTGTAACGATGTGTAGTGACAGCGTAACCCTCTGGATTGTGTACTTGAGCGTTACCATCCGATTGTACGGTTACTTTGGTGCTGCCGTCCCCGAAGTCCCAGACCTCGCTGCCATAAGTAGTGCGGAAAGAACGCACCTTAAAGGTGATTTCGTCACCGGGTTTAATATCGAACGTGGGGTAATAGGCCGCGTGGATAGTGGGCGGCAACTGGTCAGGATGGTTCTTGTCGATTATCTGGACGACAGCAAAGTCGTAGTCAATGTTACCGGATGCGTCGGTAACTTTTAAGATTTCGTTATATTCCCCGGGTTCGTCATAAGTGCGTCGTACTTTCGGGCCGATAGCTAAAGTCCCGTCGCAGAACGTCCATTCAAATTTCTTGATTTTGCCGTATCGGCTCCAGGAACGAGTGGCGTCAAGTTCAACTATTTCCCCTGTCCAGGCAAAATGATGAGGCCGGGCCACGGCAATTATCTCGGGCCGGTTTTCACGCTGGTACACTTGCCAGATAAAGGCGTAACCGTTTTGGATACCCCACAAGCCGGATGGTTGTTTGCATTGGATGTCGAAATGTAAATGGGACCATCCACCACTGCCGCCTTCCTTTCCCAGAATACCGATCTTCTGGCCCATTTTAACGTGTCGTCCCGGCTTTACAGAACTGTCGATTTCATATAGGTGACTGTAACGATAGAACCAACCTCGGTCGTCTAAGATATAAATCACATCGTAGCGGGGTGTAACAGGAGTATCCTCATAGCCGGGTAGTTTTTCCAACCCCGCTGCTACTACCAATCCATTGGTTGCGGCAATCACATCAACCAAACCCTCGGCGCCGCCAAAGTCCAACCCATAATGATAGTAGATATTTTTGTTGCTGGGAACCTCCCCGCCATCCACGAAGACCGGCACATTAGCCATTTGGGTATCGGAGGCGAACCACCGCTGTTTGACCGGATAGATAAAAGTGTCCGGTTTAATCCATGGTGAGCCGGCGGGCCAGAGTCTCAGCCTTGCGTCTTTGATTAGTCCCCAGGGATTTTCTTTTCTGCTTTTCTGCAGATAGCCCTTGGTAACCGGACAATCGATTTGTACGCCGGCAACAGCAATGGGCAAGTGATATGTGGAAGAGACGAGGGAGACAGTTTGGCCGTTGACTTCAACCTTCACCTCTGCTCGACGAACAGCATTGCGAATTTCATCTCGCGTTTCCTTTAAATCAACCAGCTTAATAGTGCCTTCCGAGCCATCGTGAAGCTGCACGGTTTGGGATTCACCCACGTTCAGGTCTGCCACCGTCACCAACGGTGTCTGAATAAGGGCACGGCGCTTTTTCAATTCGCGCCATGTTGTCAGGACGATTCCTTCACTTTCGATGAACGCCTTTACGTCAGGGTCGGTCAGCAGACGGAGTTCGGCCTCACGATTTGGGCCCGAGCTGGAAATGTGTGAGAATACCTCTGTCTGTACGGTACAGTGGACAATAATCTCAGTGATGCCTGGTTTCATATCACGCAGCAATTTAATCAGCTCGGCCTTTTTCTCCTCATAATCCTTTGCACTTGTCGGCCGGGTTACAAGATCATCGATAACCGGAAGCCCGGCCCGCCATAATTTCTCCGCAATGGAAAGTACCAGTAGCCTAAGAGGGCCGGCTTCATTACCAATATGCTGCATGTGCCCGCCGAACATAAGTACCGGTATTTTCTTTTCGATTCCCACCTTCACGTAGCGGTCAATAAATAGTGGATGGAAGCATGTTCCCATGTGGGCATCCAAATGCGTGGGGACAATACCCATAGACAGGGCCTTGTCGATTTGGGCGCGAATTTCAGTTTCGACTTCATCAGGTGTGGCATGAGCAACTACATCGGAAACATTGTGCCATAGGTAGCCATCCGTATCCGTGAGTCCCGGTACAGCTTGTTTGCCGGCGATTGGTCCCCAACGATAATTCTTCCATTCCGATGTGAGTGTGAGATGAACACCGGCGTCAGTTTTGGGATTTGCCTTTAGATAATTTGCATACTCCGGCACCCAGGAGCACGGCATCATAATGCTCAAAGAGGTGGCGATACCTTCTTCGACGGCCTTGATTCCACCCATGTTCGAATTATGTGACATACCTACGTCGTCCACATGAAAAATCACCGCCTTTGTACCCGACGGCCAACCCAGGCGCTCGGCATAAGTTATTTCTTCAGCCTGGGTGACAGCCAATCTCGTGAGAATCATAGACAGCAGTAAGCCGGTTCTGACAAGTTGTTTCAATAGCATAGAACTTCCACCTCCATTCGACCTTCAGTGTTTAGGTCCAGAAAATCCACATGGCCGCCCCGTCGATGCGCCAGTGTCGAACTAAAGCCGTTCCTTCGACTTGGCTTATTCTATGGCCCAGAGAGTCACGGACTCCTGGTCTTTGACAAACACGCGGTTACCAGAGATTACCGGATGCGCATAAGTCGGTGTCTCGGCCACTTTGTAGCGAGTGATCTCGCTATACTCTTTGTCGCTGGGTTTGTAGACTATCAATTCAGAATCGTTGGCCAGGGCTGCCAGACAAGAGCCGGCGCTGACAATGGCTGCGAAACCGCGGCTGCCGCGCGGGCTTGCGTCGGTCCAGGCAGTCTGGCCGGTCTGAGCATTGATGCAGTAGAGATTGCTGCGATCAGTGAGACCGAAGAGCAGGCCGTCCTTTAGCACCGGTGTGTTGAACTGTGGGGCAAGCTCCGGATTGCTCCAAAGCTCTTTGGCGGCAAAGCCATCCCCCTGCTTCTCGATCCTCACAGCCTTTGCGCCTCGGCCGGCACCGGTGTAGATTACTGTTTGTCCATCGACGATCGGTGTAGCAGCGTTGTAAGCCCTTCTCGCAGGAGCGAACGGCAGTTGCCACAGTAGCTTTCCATCGGCCAGGCCAACAGCCACGATGCTTTTCTCTGCCAGCGTCACGATTTGCTTCGTGCCTCCCACGGTCAACAGGACAGGCGAGGCATACTCCGGGCCTTCGCCGGACCAACGCCATTTCTCATTGCCGGTAGCCAGGTCATACGCAATGATTGCCCCGTTGCCCTGTCCACCGGGATGTGCGATGACCATCCCATCGAGGATGATAGGCGACATAGCCGTGAAGAACCTGGGCACGACCTTGGGGAACGGGTCCTTGCGCCACACGACCTTGCCAGTGGCGGCGTCCAGGCAGGAGACTATCCCGCCCACACCCATTGTGACGACCTTTCCATCCGCCACCGCAGGCGAGCTTCTGGGTCCCGGGTGACGGGCAGCCGCTCCGGTCACGGCTTGCGCCGCGTACTTGTCCTTCCACAGCTCCTTTCCGTTGCCTGCATTCAGGCATAGGGTAACCTCATCCTCGCCCTGCCGCGTGAAGACATAGAGCTTGTTACCGACCAGGGCCGGCGTTGCATCACCCGAGCCCACGGTGACTTTCCACTTTTGTGTAAGTTCTTTTGGCCATTCCTGGGGTGCTGTAAATCCACTCACTTTCCCATCCCGATTGGGTCCTCGCCACTGCGGCCAATCCTGCGCGAAAACACAACTGGCGATGAGCAGAATCACACAGCCCACCATCAAGACCCTCGATTGATTTGTGTTTTTCATAGTAACCTCCATTTCCATTCTTGCTGAGAAACCCACACCGAACTGCACACACGGCAACAAGATACTGCTGCGGGCTTGTCTATTACACTCTAATTCGCTCCGGGTGATGTGTCAATATCATTTACACAAAAATTCATGGAAAACTTCCTCAACCTTCTTGATTGTTCTACCGGCTTGACGCCAACAGTCTTCCATGTTACACTTTCTTTGCCGCTCAGGTAAGAAAACGCTCCTGTGCAGGCAGGTTTTTGGCTGGTTACGGATTTGCTTGATTTTGAAAATAAAATTGGAGAAACGACTATGACTGAATTGAAAATGAAACAATCTAAGGTGATATCGAGACGCACGTTTTGCCGGTCGGCGATTACCGCGGCCGTGGCGCTTCACTTCACCAAGCCATCCGCTGAGGCGTCGGAGATGAAGAATAGAGTCAAATTCTACAAGAACTTGGGGCACGGCCACATCGGCGTCAAGGCCAATCAGCGGCAGGCGCTGGAGTATGCGGTGAAATATGGTTTTGACAGCATTACTCCCAATCTGGGTGAGTTTGAAAACAAGTCTTCCGCGGAGATTCGCGAATGGGTGGAAACAATGAAAGAAAAGGGCGTTCGATATGGCGCCAGCGGCCTGCCTGTCGGGTTTCGTAGAGATGAAGACCGATTTCAGAGAGACCTCGCGCGGCTGCCCAGGCAGGCGGGTATTTTGAAGCAATTAGGCGTAAAACGCATAGCGACCTGGATTCCGCCCGGCCACAGGGAACTCACGTACCTGCAAAATTTCGAGCAGCACAAAAAACGCCTCCGCGAAGTGGCGAAGGTGCTGAAAGACAACGGCATCCAGCTGGGTCTGGAATTCGTTGGGCCCAGAACCTCCCGGGCGCGAAGTCGTTTTCCCTTTATCTGCACTCAGCTTGGCATGATGGAGCTGGCCGAGGCAATCGGAACAGGAAACGTAGGACTTCTGCTGGATAGCTGGCACTGGTACACCTCACATGGGACGGTGGAAGAGCTGCTTCAGCTCTCGAACAAAGACGTCATACACGTTCACGTCAACGACGCCCCAGCGGGCATCCCGGTCGATGAGCAAATAGATAACCGGCGCAGACTGCCGGTGACAACGGGAGTGATCGACCTGAAAGGATTTATCAACACCCTGGTAAAAATCGGTTACGATGGGCCGGTGGAGTGTGAACCCTTCGACCAAGAGCTGCGCAGGATGGAGGACAATGCAGCGCTGCAAAAGACCATCGAATCGCTTAACCGCTTGTGGGAGCAGATTGCCGTTTAACCAAGAGGAGAGAAATTTAAGAGCAACAAACATTATGAAAACAACTACTAAAACAACACCATATAATTTTCTCAAAATAATGACCGGCTGCGCAAGTAAACTACTGGCGATTAGCTTTTTATTTTCAGCTTTAACGATAGCTTCATATCAATGCTGGGGCTCTATGGCGGGTGCAGCGAAGGTCGTTACTTATCCCGCTCCGGCCGGCGAAGCCTTGTCGGCCGACTATGAAGTGCAGGTGGCGGGCCGGCAGGTTGACGCATACATGGCCCGCGTTCTCGACCCGCCATTCGCGGGGAAACGATGGGACCATGGTGGTTCGTATTCGTTTGCCAGCTTCGACATGTCAGGACGTGTCGTAGTCCGTATTGTGTCCAAGCGGTCGCTTAGGAACGTGGTTATCCGGCCCCAATCATTCGGGATTCAGCCAACGCTGGAGGATGACTATACTTTGAACTTGACGCTGGATAAACCGCGAAAGTTCAGTGTAGAACCGGACGGTAAAAAAGGACCTTTGCTGCTATTTGCGAACCCCTTGGAAAAAAAAGTGCCGAAGCCCGGCGATAAGGGCGTTGTTTACTTCGGCCCCGGGGTGCACAAGCCAGAAAAGATTGTCTTGCACAGCAACCAGACCCTTTATCTTGCCGGCGGAGCCGTCGTGAAGGCCGAGGTGCTGGCGGAAGGGACTAACATTCGGATTCGTGGACGGGGTATCCTGGACGGCTCCGACTGGCAGTGGCGTAAAGGTCCCGTGGGCAACCTGATTGCGATTCGTAACAGCACCGACGTCGAAGTGAACGGCATCACGCTGCGCGGCTCATCTCATTGGACCATTGTGCCCAGGAACAGTCAGCGAGTAACTATCCGGAATGTGAAGCTCTGCAACTCCCGCGTCCAGAACGATGACGGCATCAACCCGTGCAACTCCCAGGATGTGCTGATTACCGATTGCTTCATTCGGAGCGATGACGATTGTGTCGCCCTTAAAGGGCTCGACTTCAGTGCGCCGAACAGCAACATTGAACGAATCACGGTGGAGAGCTCGATTCTCTGGTGCGACCGGGCCCGCATCTTCCTGCTCGGACATGAGAGCCGTGCCGCGTTTATGCGCAACATAACGCTCCGGAATCTCGACATTATCCACTTCACAATGACAGCGTTTCTGTTGGAGCCGGGTGAGGATATGCGGCTGGAGGACATCACTATCGAGGACATCCGTATCCACGGTGAAGGCCAAAGCCAATTCATCCGCCTGCGTCCGGTCGTGAACCAGTATATGCGCAAGAAGGTGCCCGGATTCATACGCAATGTGCGGTTCAGAAACGTGACGGTGGAAGGTCAATCCGGCGATTACCTTGTGCAGATGGAGGGAGCGGACGCCGAACATAATGTTCGCGACGTGACCTTCGAGAACGTTTCGATTGTGGGCTCAAAACTGACAGAAGGTTCCAGGCGATTGCGCATCGGCAAGCACACTGAAAACGTGCGCTTCCGTGCGGAGGCCCAGTAAAAGGAAGTATAGTGATTGAGAAACATGCCTTCTTCCTCCATCAGAGCAAAAAAGAGCTTTTACCCAAAAGATAAATACCTGTATACTATGTGATAATGAAGAAAGAACGATTGACAAAGTCTTTTAGAGGAATAGTTTTTATTCTATCCGGCATTTTTCTTTTACTCGGAGATACTTGCGGAGCCAATTCGAAAGGTCCGTACACTCGAAACAATTCGGAAAATAAGAGCCGGCGAACATCCAAAACGGCTTACAAAAAGGTAAGCAGGATAACTGCTGGTCCTTCGAGTTTTACACCCGACATGTCTTTCAACGAGGCAATTAACATTTTGCGTAATTCAACCGTACCTAAATTAAATATAGCAGTGCTTTGGAGAGATTTGGAGGAGAACGCGGACATCTATAGAGATACTCCTATCGGAATTGACGGCGTTTCAAAAGTGCCTTTACGCACACACTTGAAACTCTTGTTAATGTCGGTCTCAGCAGGTAGTGCAGAAAAATTGGGATATGTAGTTGATGACGGAGTTATAATTATTGCAACACAAGGCTCTTTACCCAAGAAAATGAAAACTCGTGTTTATGATATAACTGATTTAGTCAGCGCACCTGCTAATTTTCGTCTTATGCCTGGACTTGGTATGCCCTTTGGTTATGGCCAAATGCCTTATGGAGGTATGACACCTTATGGCGGTATGGGTTATAGCCGGTATCGGAATCAAAGACGAGGGTTTTGAATGAAGCCGACTCTATTGATTCTGGCGGCAGGTTTGGGTACTCGCTACGGTGGACTTAAGCAAATTGACCCCGTTGGTCCCAACGGCGAAATAATTATCGATTATTCTATCTATGACGCCATAAATGCCGGGTTTGGCAAACTCGTTTTTGTTATACAACACTATTTCGAAAGTGCTTTCAAAGAAAAAATCGGCGGCAAGTTTGATAATCTTGTCGAAACGGCCTACGCATACCAGGGAGTGGACGCCTGCGTTGATGGCTTCGAACCACCAAAAGACCGCGACAAGCCCTGGGGCACCGGGCATGCCATACTCGTTGCTAAGGATGTAATCCACGGGCCTTTTGCAGTCATTAATGCCGATGACTACTACGGACCCAATTCGTTTAAGACAATGGCACGATTTCTCCGAAAGAAAGACCTCTCCTGCAACGACCACGCAATGGTTGGCTACACGCTCAGAGATACCTTAAGTGAATTCGGACCTGTCTCCAGGGGTGTATGCGAGTGTGATGAAAAGATGTTCTTAAGGAAGATTGTGGAGCGCAAAAGGGTCGAATGTACTGCGACTGGTGCCCGCTATTTTGAAGGCGACGGGACGGAACGCCTTCTGACCGGCAATGAAATTGTGTCGAGGAATCTGTGGGGATTTCAGCCATCAATCTTTCATCATCTCAAAGTACACTTTCAGCGATTTCTCAAAGAGAGAAGCCACGAAAGGAATTCGGAACTATTCATACCTACGGTGGTAGATAAACTCATAGAAGAAAAAAAAGCTACTGTGAAAGTCCTGTGCACAAATGACGAATGCTTTGGAGTTACTTACCGTCGGGATGCAGCTATAGCGACAAGATGTATTCGTCAGCTGATAGACCAAGGTCTTTATCCGGAGGACCTCTGGGAGCAATCGTGAAACGCGATATCAAGTCAATCGTAAAACATTTTCGTATCTGCGGTGAGTTGATTGAAATAAGGCCTCTGCCCCGTGGTCACATCAATGACACATACGTCCTGACCACTAAGAAGAACAAGCCCCGGCGCGCCGGGGTCCGATACATACTACAACGAATAAATCACACTGTCTTCAAAGACCCTCCTTCAGTGATGGGAAACATTATCCGTGTTACCGAGCACATACGCAGCCGGATGCAGAGAATTGATCCGGACCGGGCATCTCGCCAGTTGACCGTTATCGCCGGTGTTGATGACACATGCTTTCATAAAGATGCCCAGGGCAGCTTTTGGCGGGTATATAATTTCATAGAGGACACCATTGCATACGATATCTTCGAATCTGCCGAGCTGGCGTATGAAGTGGCACGGATGTTCGGCTGGTTCCAGAAGATGCTGATTGACCTTCCAGGGCCGGCCCTGCATGAGAGCATCTGTGATTTCCACAACACTCCTAAACGCTTTGAGACTTTCCAGCGAATCCTTAAAGACGACACTTGCAATCGAGCTAATAATGCAAAAGCGGAAATAACATTTTTGTTTGATAACGCGGCCATCTGTGATGTTTTGCTGAATTTAGCAGGCAAAGGTAAAATCCCCGTTCGTGTTACGCACAATGATGCGAAGATCAATAATGTGATGTTAGACAAAAATACGAACAAGGGGGTCTGCATAGTTGATTTGGACACTGTTATGCCGGGCCTGTCGATATATGATTTTGGAGATATGGTTCGCACTGGAGCAACCTTAGCCGATGAGGATGAACGTGACTTATCAAAAGTAGCTATGAACCTGCAAATGTTTGAAGTGCTCGCACGAGGTTATGCCGAGCAGAGCAAACATTTTCTCACATCCACCGAGAAAGAGCACTTGGCCTTCGCTGCAAAGCTAATTACCTTTGAACAGTTTATCAGATTTCTTACCGACTATCTGGCAGGTGACGTTTACTACAAGGTTCGCCGCGAAGGCCACAATCTCGACCGCAGCCGGACGCAGATGAAATTAGTTCGGTCGATTATCGAGCAGGAAGAGACTATGAACAAAGTAGTCGAAAGGGTTTTTTCAACAGGTTGATTAATATGATGAGCAGGCGCGAAAGATTGATGGCTACGTTGTGCGGCAAGCCGGTTGACCGACCCGCAGTTAATTTCTATGAAGTAGGTGGATTCCGGGTTGACCCATCGGACCCGGATGAGCTCAACGTCTATAACGACCCATCCTGGAAGCCGTTGCTTCAACTCGCTGAAGAGCAGACAGACCTTATTCGTATGCGCAGCCCGGTCAAGTCGCGCTCCCACGAAGTGATATCTGACAAGCCGGACAGCGGCAGTTGCCGTGATGAATTCTTCAAAACCGAAGAATATGAAGAGAAAGGCTGTCGTTTCATATCCACGACTTTGAAAATTGGCGGTAGATATATGACGTCGCTGACACGCCGCGGTCCCGAAATTGACACCGTCTGGACAGTGGAGCACCTGCTCAAGAATCCGGAAGACCTTAAGGCCTATTTGGAGCTGCCAGGTGAAATATTCGCCGAAGATGTTGATGTAACCGGCCTCGTAGAAGAAGACCGGGAGCTGGGCGAGAGTGGCATCATAATGGTTGATACCGAAGACCCAATTTGCGCTGCGGCGTCTTTGTTCAGTATGGAAGACTTTACGGTAGTTGCATTGACTGAGCAGAAGCTCTTCGGCCGTCTGCTCGAAAAACTTTCCGAACATATACAGGCCAGAACCGAGAAGACTGCAAAGGCATTCCCCGGTCATTTGTGGCGCATTTACGGGCCTGAATATGCCACCGAACCTTACCTGCCGCCCAGTCTTTTCAAAGAATATGTGGTCCGTTATACCGGGCCGATGGTAAAGACTATTCAGGAGCACGGCGGTTTTGTTAGAATTCATTGTCACGGCAGGATTCGGGCTGTTCTTGATTACATTGTCGAGATGGGTGCCGCTGCCATTGACCCAATTGAGCCGCCTCCGCATGGGGATGTGGAGCTTGCGTACGTCCGTCGCAAGTACGGCAGGGAGCTGGTACTCTTTGGGAATCTGGAGATGGCCGATATAGAAAACACCAAGCCGGGTGATTTCGAGAAAGTCGTCGAAAAAGCCCTGATAGATGGGACCCGCGGCCAGGGTAAAGGCTTTGTTCTGATGCCGTCGTCGGCCCCGACCGGCCGGAAAATAACACATAGAATGATGACAAATTATGAAACGATGGTGCGCCTGGCCACCTGAGGGCAGAGGACAGAGAACAGGGGGCAGAGAACAGAGGGTAGGGAAATTGGGTTTGATTGGGTTTGTTTTCTTGGAGGCACCGGGGCGGGTTATTTCCATAATCCTTTGCGGTAAAGAGGGTTGCATTCGTTTTTGTCCTTTCGGAAATTGGGTTTGAATTGGGTTTGTTTATTCGGACTGCGAAATCATCGTTTTTTCTGTAATCCTTTGTTATAAGTGAGGTTACATTCATTCTTGCTCTACGGAAATTGGGTTTGAATTGGGTTTGTTTTCACCAAGTGTCCAATCGCTTATATTTTCATAATCCATTGTTACTAATATATTTACGTTCATTTGCAATCCGCCTACGGCGGACAAGATTGGGTTTGTTTTGCATAAAAAGGGCTGATTTGTAG
>JABUBO010000388.1_pt1 | contig 14031 bp, 15 predicted proteins | sample 7240361 | NCBI WGS metagenome assembly JABUBO01 (sample SAMN07256346, study PRJNA390944) | subsurface metagenome | isolation source: Methane hydrate marine sediment | place: Pacific Ocean: Eastern North Pacific, ODP site
AATTAAAATCTTGCCATATCATTAACTGTCGGATGGAAACATCCGACAGCATCGTAAATTCCTACGGGGTTTACCCCGTTGGAAATTCCTACGGGGTTTATCCGGGTATAGGTATTAACATTAAAAGAAAATAAAGCACATCTGTATGACTAAGGTAGAAAGCAGAACAGGTAAGATTTTATCTTCTGAAACAAAGGTTTACCGCTTTCTTTCAGATTTCAATAATTTTGAGAAACTTTTACCTGCTGATAAAATAAAGAATTGGGAATCGACCGAAAATACTTGCAGGTTTTCCATAGAAGGCATTGGGGATGTCGGGCTGAAAATTGTTGAAAAGGGACCGTATAAATTAATAAAGATCAGTGGAGACAAACTGGCAAATGTTGAGTTCAACTTTTGGATACAGATCAAACAGCAAAGCCCTTGCAGGAATTTGTAAACATTCTGGTAGATAGAATTGAACAGTTACAATTCTGATGATCTTTTTCGAGCAAGAGGGGATTTGCCAGGTTTTCGGCATTACATGATGTCAGGTGTTTCCACCTGACATTGAATACTGGAGTAATTAAAATCTTACCATATCATTAAATATTTTTTCTGCCACTAAGGCACCCAGGTACAGTCATTCCCTGTTAAATATTGCTTCGCATTTCACTGGGCAAGCCTGCAACCTGCAACTCGTAACCCGGAACCTGAAAATTGAAATTTGAAACTGAAAACCGAGAACCACGGTGAAATATGCTCCTTCCCTGATGAAATGTTTTCGTACCTCAAATTTCACAGGGCAGGCGTCGCATTTCACGTAGCAGGCCGAAAACCGAGAACAATATGGAAAAGTTAATAAGTAAGGTTATGTATAAAAAACTTCATCAAAGGTATACCGCCTTATTTCATAATTATTTGTTTCAAGTACAATCACTCCATTATTCTCGACATCAATAATCTTTGCAATAAATTCGCTCTGTTCAGTTTTGTAAGCGGAAAGTATTTTATACCGGTATACATGGGAGAGGTAGTCTGTATTGATCTTTCCAATGTTTTTGCTTCTCAGCATTTCGTATCGAATCTTGATGGATTTGTTTAATTCGTAAAGGCATTCTTGCAGATCAAAATCTCTTCCTGATTGCAATTTCAAGGAGGTAGGATTAGGAACATTGCTGCTGAAACGAACCTGATTTACATTTAATCCTATTCCAACGATAGTATGGGCAAACCGGTTGCCTATAATGGAATTTTCAATTAAAATTCCTGCAATTTTGTCATTATTGACATAAATATCATTGGGCCATTTGATAAAAACATTAGTCAGGAATTTGCTTAAATAATCAAATAAAGCAATTGAAATTACCTTGGAAAGAAGAAACTGTTCTTCGATTTTCATAAAAGTTGGATAAAGAATGAGGCTCATGGTAAGGTTTTTACCTTTCTCACTTTCCCAGGTATTTTTATCGCGCCCCCTGCCATAAGTTTGCTCTTTTGCCCATATAATGGTGCCTTCAGGAGGTTCCTCCTGTTTTAGTAAATTGCAGGCATAGGTATTGGTTGATTCAGTTGTATCTAATTCTATTATTTTGTTTGCCATTATGTTAGTTAATAGATTGAATGAGAATAGTGATTCCGGTTGTCCGTTTCATAAAAATATCTTTTTATTTCCAAACAAATTGGCATTCCAATTGTAATCATGTAAAAGCACCAGATAAAATTATTGAGAATTTTGTAACTAAGTTCATAAATAAAAATTCATTACTTTTGTCAATATTATTTAACTGAATGCAAATAGAAAAAGCCGCTGATACCAGAAACCTTTTAAATACGATTATTGAGGGTATTCAAAGAAAAAAAGGAAACGAAATAGTAAAGATAAACTTAAGTGCGCTAAAAAATTCATTCTGTCCTTTTTTTATCGTATGTCACGGAAATTCGACCAAGCAGGTAAGTGCAATTGCTGATTCGGTTGAAGAACTGGTTCGTGCGAACCTTAATCAGAAAATATGGCATAAGGAGGGCGTTGAAAATGCGCGATGGGTTCTTCTGGATTATTGTGATGTAATTGTACATATTTTCCTGAAAGAATCCAGGGATTTTTATAAACTTGAGGAATTATGGGCAGATGCTGAGATTGATTTGATTGAAGAGCAAGTTGTGAAAAAGGAGAAAAGCAGAAATGAGTGAAAATAAAACAAATAGCAATCCGGGTTCCAATCCGGGTAAACAACCGGTTAAAGGGGGGAAACCGAAATTTAGTCCATATTGGATATATGGTATAATAGCCATTGTAATTCTTGGAATTCAATTGTTGTATAGTGGATCGCATACAAAAAAAATCGACCTGATCAGATTAGAACAAGAACTGGTTAAAAACAAGGATATAAAGAAAATTGTTGTAGTCAATGATGAGTCAGCAGAAATATTTTTAACAGAAGATGCTGTCACATCCAATCGCTACCCGGATATAAGCACAAAAGGTTTTAGGACACTTCCGGGAACCAGTCCCCATTATGTAATCAATATTCCTTCAGGAGAGTTCTTAATTGAGCAATTAAGGCTTGCGGAACAAAAATTTAATTATACCGATGTCGAGAAAATTAATGTGAGCTTTGATCGGCGAAGGAATTTTTTGGGTGATATCCTGGGATGGTTGCTCCCTTTAGCAATACTGATAGGTGTATGGCTGTTCATATTTCGCCGGATGGGTGCCGGTGCAGGCGGAGGTGGCGCCGGAGGTATATTTAGTATTGGAAAATCTAAAGCCCGGATTTTTGATAAAGAGGCGGAAATAAGAACTGATTTCAGTGATGTGGCCGGGTTGGAAGAGGCGAAAATGGAGGTGAGAGAAATAGTCGACTTTCTTAAAAATCCCAAGAAATATACTGATCTTGGCGGAAAGATCCCTAAAGGAGCATTGTTGATAGGACCTCCTGGTACTGGTAAAACATTGCTGGCGAAAGCGGTTGCCGGTGAGGCGAATGTGCCGTTTTTTTCTATTTCCGGTTCCGATTTTGTTGAAATGTTTGTAGGTGTGGGAGCATCAAGAGTTCGCGACCTGTTTAAGCAGGCCAAGGAAAAAGCCCCTTGTATTGTATTTATCGATGAAATTGATGCCGTAGGAAGGGCAAGGGGAAGAAATCCGAATTTTGGTGCAAACGATGAAAGGGAAAATACCCTTAATCAGCTTTTAACCGAAATGGATGGCTTTGCCACAAACATAGGTGTGATTATTCTGGCAGCTACGAACCGTGCCGATATTTTAGACAGGGCTCTGCTCAGGGCAGGAAGATTCGACCGGCAGATCCATGTGGAATTACCCGACCTGAAAGAACGCGTTGATATTTTTAAAGTTCATTTGCGTCCCCTTAAACTTGAAAAGAATTTAAATATAGAATTCCTGGCAAAACAAACACCGGGGTTTTCAGGGGCAGATATCGCAAACGTATGTAATGAAGCGGCTCTGATAGCTGCAAGAAAAAATAAAAAAATAGTTGGACGACAGGATTTTCTTGATGCAGTTGACAGAATTATAGGAGGGCTCGAAAGGAAAAATAAGATCGTTTCATTTCAGGAAAAAAAGACAATTGCTTATCATGAGGCAGGCCACGCAACGGTTAGCTGGTTGTTGGAACATGCCAACCCTCTTGTTAAGGTAACGATTATTCCTAGAGGGAAATCGCTTGGAGCAGCTTGGTATTTACCCGAAGAACGGCATATTACTACTACCGAACAATTAATGGACGAAATGGCTGCCGCTCTTGGAGGCAGGGCTTCTGAAGAAATCATTTTTGGCCAAATTTCAACAGGCGCCCTGAATGATCTTGAAAAGGTTACCAAACAGGCCTATGCTATGATAAGCTATTTTGGCATGAGTGAGAAAATCGGAAATATTAGTTTCTATGATTCCACCGGCCAAAGTGATTTTGTCTTTAATAAACCTTACAGTGAAAAAACCGCAGAACTGATCGATGCCGAAGTAAAACGCTTCGTTGAAAATTCTTATGAAAAAGCGAAAGAAATTTTAATGGGGCAGAAAAAAGGGCTTAACGAATTAGCCGAATTGTTGTTGGAAAAAGAGGTTATTTTCAGTGAAGATCTTGAGAAAATTTTCGGTAAAAGAAAAGTTACAGCTTCTTTTGAAGAAGAAAAAAAGAAAAGTCGTGCTGTTAAAAAGGGAATGCCTGTCGCTAAAAGCAAAACCAAAAAGGAAAAACATGTAAGCCCTAAGGTGGTTGACGGCACAAACAAAAAACCTGACACTAAATGATCGAATAAAAATTTATCCGGAAAAATGGAAAAGGATTGGGAGATAGTTTATTCTACGAATCAGATATATTTGGCAGAAATTGCAAAACAAGTTCTTACCGATAACGGGATGAATTCCATAATTATTAATAAAAAAGATTCTTCTTATAACGATTTTGGTGATATCGAGCTTTATGTAAACAGTGATTTTGTTACCAAAGCAAAAGCTTTAATTAAAGAAATAGAAAGTTGAATAATTTTTTAAGCCGGACAGTTACAGGATTTTTTATCGTTTTATTGATTATCGGTGGGATTTCCTTAAGTAGTATTTCCTTCTTTTTCTTGTTTCTTTTCATTCTTATTGCCGGGATGTTTGAATTTTACAAAATGTCCCATATGGCAAAAGTACGACCACAAAAGTATTTCGGCGTTCTGATAGGGGGTTTGTTTTTTGTTATGAGTTTTCTGTATTCTGTCAAATTTCTAAACCAGAAATATTTTTACCTGTTTATCCCTCTTGTATTCCTGATTTTTATAAATGAATTGTATCTGAAGCAAAATCGCCCTTTCACTAATATTGCATATACCTTTCTGGGACTCCTGTATATAGCTCTTCCTCTGGCTCTTTTTAACTATTTTGTTTTCAGTTCTAACGGGGAATCTCTTTCTATACATGATCCTTTTGAAAGCCTTGATGCAGTAAATTTTATATTTCAACCCACAGAACAAATTGTTTATTCTCCGCAGATCCTTCTTGGCTTTTTTATTTTATTCTGGGTGAGCGACACAGCAGCCTACCTTTTTGGTGTCTCGTTTGGCAAGCACCGGTTATTCAAAAGAATTTCTCCCAGGAAATCTTGGGAAGGACTATTGGGAGGAGCCTTCATTGCACTGATCACAGCCTATTTGCTCTCTCTTTATTTCAAGGATCTGCGTTTACCTGACTGGATCATAATAGCTTTCATTGTTGTAATTATTGGTACCTTTGGCGATCTGGTAGAATCCATGTATAAAAGGAGCCTGGGATTAAAAGATTCCGGTAGAATTCTACCCGGTCATGGTGGAATACTTGACCGCTTTGACGGAGTCCTTCTGTCTTCTCCAATTGTTTTTGCTTACCTTCAACTGATTAGATAAAATTTAATTATCTTTGGGCAATTTTTTTTAAAAATGACCATACATAAAGAAGGACACCGGTTTTTAATCTATGCTTTTCTTGTTTTGTTAGGCCTAAATATTGGGATATTTGCCTTTTTTCGTGAGAATAGCCTGGCAACCTGCGTTTTTCTTGAGTTAACTATTATTTTGTTTCTTTTTTCCCTCCTTTTTTTCAGAAGTCCGCGTCGAACAATTGAAATAAATGATAAATATATTTATGCTCCTGCGGATGGGAGAGTTGTTGTTATTGAAGAGATAGAAGAGAAGGAATATTTCCATGATAAAAGAATACAGGTATCGATCTTTATGTCGCTATTCAATGTCCATGTAAACCGTTATTCTGTTAGTGGTGAGATCAAGTATAAAAAGCATGATTATGGCAAACATATGATGGCCTGGCTTCCGAAATCCTCGCGAGCAAATGAGCAAACAACTGTTGTGATCGACAATGGGAACGGGATTGAGCTGATGATCCGCCAAATTGCCGGTGCCATAGCAAGAAGAATTATTTCCTATGCGAAAATCGGAGAAAAAGTCAACCAGGGAGATGAGTTGGGTATTATAAAATTTGGCTCGAGGGTTGATATCTTTCTGCCAACTGATGTTGAAATCAAAGTTTCACTGCACCAAAAAGTACGGGGTAATAAGTCCGTTATTGCAGAACTTTAACCATATTAAAACCCCGACAGGGTTTGTAACCCTGTCGGGGTTTATTTTTTAAGATTTCTTCGATACGGTTTAAGCAACTTTAATTTCTTTCCTCAGTTTATTCATCTTTTCATTTTTCGGAAGAATAACGGATAAAATGCCATCTTTATGGTATGCTTTTATTTTATTTCCGTCTACTTCTTCAGGTAATCTGAAGCACCTTTTAAATGAATTGTAATTGAATTCCTGCCTCATTATCTTGCCATCCTTTTCTGAATGTTGAGTTTCCTTTTTGGATGAAATGGTTAATAAATCATTATCAAGATTGATACTGAAATCATTCTTGTCCAGACCCGGAGCAGCTAATTCAATTTTATATTTATCATTTTCCTCAATGACATTTACAGCAGGTAAATTGTCAAAAGCATTGAACTTAAAATAGTCGGGTAAGATATTATCCCCGAAAAACTCGTCAACAATGCTTGGCCAGTAATTTGTGTGTCTTAATGTTGGTAACATGATTTTTTCTCCTATTTATTTTAGTTTAATATTTGATTTTAATTTCAAAAACTACATTTCAACTTCTGTACCACTTCATAAAACAGGAAAAAATGGCAGTAAAAAATAAAAAAACTGCCAGAATGACACTATTCCACTATTCCAACATTCCTTATTAGAAAAAAAATGTTAATTTAGTACTTAACATTCAAATTTTATCATTTTTACCAAGGGTAACACAAGTTGGCAGAAAAGTTTTCAGAATCAATTTGCAACTTGTAACTTTGCTTACGAGGCAGGTTATAACTAATAATTAAACCTGTTTTGTTCTGACTTGGCTAGGTTAGGAATTTTACAGAATGGCATGAAGGAAATTACAAAATACATTGTTATTGGGGTGGTAGTTATTGTACTGGGTCTGGTGTTGTGGTATTTTAAGAACATTATCGCTTATATCCTTATATCCGCTGTTCTATCATTGATAGGCCGTCCTCTTGTTGATTTTCTCAATAAACTAAAAGTCTGGAAAATTCATTTTCCAAGAATTTTAAGTGCTACAATTACCTTAATTGTGCTGTGGGGCCTTTTTATTACCTTTTTCGGTGTTTTCGTACCTCTAATTATCAACCAGGCCAACGAATTATCAACCATTGATGTTCAGGCTGTTGCAAATACACTGGAAGGTCCTCTGGCAAAATTGGAAACCTTTTTTCAGAAGCTAAACCTGGAAACGGGAGCGGCAACTTCTTTGGGAGAATATGTTTCAACAAAAATCATTTCTCTTTTAAACTTAACACTGCTATCCAATATCATTGGTTCAGCAGTTAGTTTTTTAGGAAACACATTTATAGCCCTTTTTGCCATTTCATTTATTACACTTTTTTTTCTAAAAGATGAAAGATTATTTGTCAATGGTGTTATTTTAATGGTGCCTGCTAAATACGAGGAAGGTGTTCACCATGTTCTTACTTCAATAAAGAGATTACTGATGCGCTATTTTATTGGCATCCTCTGTCAAATCACAGGAATCATTATTCTGATCACTACCGGATTAAGTATTGTTGGATTGGATTTTGACAACGCATTGGTTATTGGATTAATGATAGGGTTGCTAAATGTTGTTCCTTATATTGGCCCTTATATAGGAGGTTTCCTGGGATTATTGCTTGGTGTGGCAAACAATCTTGATATGGAGTTTTATTCTCAAATGTTACCCATGTTGAGTTATATGTTGATTGTTTTCGTTTCTGTTCAGGTAATTGATAATATTCTTTTCCAGCCGTTAATTTACGGAACATCGGTAATGGCTCACCCTTTGGAAATTTTCCTGGTTATTCTTATTGCCGGGAGCGTAGCTGGTATTATAGGAATTATCCTTGCTATTCCAACCTATACCGTTTTAAGGGTGATTGCCAAAGAATTTTTTAACCGGTTTAAAGTGGTAAAAAAATTAACAGAGAAAATTGATTAACAAGAATTTAAGAAAACCTAACCCGGGTAAACCCCATAGGAATTTCCAACGGGGTAAACCCCGTAGGATAATTATTCCAACGGGGTAAACCGGAAATTCCAATTAATCAAAACTCAAATAACAACCGAACGAAGTAAGCTCATGAACACCTTTAAAAATTAATTATTTTGTGAATAAATAAATTTCAAATTCAAAAATACAATATTCAAAATTTTAAAATCATTCTTTTAAGTTTGGAATTTGGAGATTAAATATTGGTATTTACCTGCCCCGTGAAATAAATCGTAGATTTAATCCCGATCCGCCAGCGGACGGGATTATTTCACGGGGTAAAATTTTTGTGATTTTCTGCCAAAAATTACACGAATATTATTGATAAGAGCCTAATTATTTGAAGGTAGTGGTTGATTATATTTGACTGTTATTTTCCATGAGGGGTAAAAACTTAATACAAAAGATTTTCTTTTTCTATTATGATGGTTTTGCCAGCATGACCGTTGGCAAGAAGCTTTGGATCATTATTTTCATTAAGCTGTTCATCATGTTTGCCATTCTAAAGCTTTTCTTTTTCCCCGATATCCTTAAAACCAGATTTTCAAATGATGTTGAGAGGGGCAATTATGTAATAGATCAAATAACTCAAACTAAAAACCTGAACAATGATTGAGAACATTGACATGTCGCTGGTTGATTGGTCGAGGGCACAATTTGCACTTACAGCTATGTACCATTGGTTGTTTGTTCCCCTGACACTCGGATTATCGTTCATAATAGCGATAATGGAAACTATTTATGTCAAAACAGGTGATGAGTTTTGGAAAAAAACCACAAAATTCTGGATGATCATTTTCGGGATCAATTTTGCTATTGGCGTGGCAACCGGAATTATTCTGGAATTTGAATTTGGGACCAACTGGTCAAACTATTCCTGGTTTGTAGGTGATATTTTTGGTGCACCCCTGGCAATTGAAGGCATTATGGCCTTTTTTCTGGAGTCAACTTTTATTGCTGTTATGTTTTTTGGTTGGAATAAAGTAAGTAAAAGATTCCACCTTACTTCCACCTGGTTAACTGCAGTTGGAGCAAGCTTATCGGCCCTCTGGATTTTGGTAGCCAATGCCTGGATGCAGAATCCAGTCGGAATGCAGTTTAATCCGGATACAGCCAGAAATGAAATGATTAATTTCTGGGATATTCTTTTTTCGATGACTGCAGTAAATAAATTCCTACATACCATTTCTTCCGGTTTTGTTCTGGCAGCATTGGTTGTTATTGGTATTAGTGCCTGGTATCTTTTGAAGAAAAGAGAACTTCTTTTTGCCAAAAGAAGTATGATCATCGCTTCAACATTTGGGTTATTATCCAGTATTTACCTGATTGGATCGGGTCATAACGCAAGCCTTGAAATTGCAACAAATCAACCCATGAAGTTTGCCTCGATGGAAGCGCTTTATGTGGGACAGAGCGGGGCTCCCCTAATTGTTGCCGGAGTTTTTGCTGCCACGAAAGAAGAAAGAGAATTTCGGGAAAGGGACTTCATCTTCAAGTTTGAAATACCTGGAGCCTTATCCTATATGATTCATCTTTCTCCTAATGGATTTATCCCGGGAATTCAGGACCTGATAAACGGTAATGAAGAACAAGGCATATTATCCTTTGGTGAGAAATGTGAGAGGGGTGCAATGGCCATCAATACATTGAAGGAGTTAAAAAAGGCACAAGGCGTTGACGAAGAGAAATATCTGGAATTAAAAGAGAAATTTCAAGATCAGGAATGGGTGGATAATTATTTCAAGTACTTCGGATATGGCTACTTTAAAGGAAAGAATCCAAACACGGTAATTCCAAGCATTCCTGTAGCCTTTTACTCATTCCATATCATGGTGATTTTGGGTATCTTTTTCTTGATCGTTTTTGTTCTTGTTTTGTATTGGGGTATAAAGGATAAACTGGAAAATAAAAAATGGTTTTTGTGGGTTGCGATTTTCTCTATTCCATTTGCATATATTGCAAGTGAGTTGGGCTGGATGCTTTCTGAAATGGGACGTCAGCCCTGGGTGATTCAGGATATTTTACCAACAATTGCTGCCGTTTCCAATATAAACACAAGTACGGTACAAATTACATTTTGGTTATTTGCCCTTTTGTTTACAGCCTTACTCATCGCTGAATTGAAAATCATGTTTAAACAAATTAATATCGGACCTAAAGAAGGAGGAAATTAATAATGTTAGTCAGCATATCTCATTTATTCTTACAACATTACTGGTGGGGGATTATATCACTTCTGGGCAGTTTATTGGTATTTCTTCTGTTTGTTCAGGGAGGGCAAACCCTGATATATACTCTTGGGAAATCCGAAACAGAAAGAACAATGATCGTTAATTCTCTCGGGAGGAAATGGGAATTTACTTTTACAACTTTAGTAACGTTTGGGGGTGCACTTTTTGCCTCTTTTCCGCTGTTTTATGCCACAAGTTTTGGAGGAGCTTACTGGGTTTGGATAGCGATATTGTTTTGTTTTATCATTCAAGCCGTTGCCTATGAGTTTAGATCAAAGCCAAATAATTTCCTTGGAAAAAGAACCTATGAAATCTTTTTGTTTATCAATGGTGCATTTGGGACCTTCCTGTTAGGAACGGTTGTAGCAACTTTTTTTACAGGATCACAATTTTCTGTTAATGAGATGAATTTATCACGATGGGAAACCCCGTATCGTGGTCTGGAAGTTGTTCTCAACATGCAAAACCTGGCTTTGGGATTCTCAGTGTTCTTCCTTGCCCGGGTATTGGGTCTTTTGTACATTATGAATAGTATTGAGGATATAAAGATTCATAAACGCAGTAAAAAGCATCTTTTGTATAATGCTATTCCTTTCCTGGTTTTTTTCCTGGGTTTTGTTATTCGCCTTTTATTTATTGATGGATTTGCGGTTGATCCTGAAACGAAGGAAGTGTTTATGGAACCCAATAAGTATCTGCACAACTTCCTGCAGATGCCATTAAATACCATTATTTTTCTTGTTGGAGTAATTCTGGTATTATGGGGAATAGGCAGTACAATCTTAAAAGGTACTACCAAAGGTATTTGGTATTCAGGATCAGGAACCATACTTACTATTTTCTCTATGTTTATTCTGGTTGGTTTCAACAATACCTCCTTCTACCCCTCGGCATTTGATCTGCAAAGTTCCCTGACTATTGAAAATGCCTCATCGAGTTTTTATACATTAAAGGCGATGTTAATTGTTTCTTTTCTTGTACCCTTTGTTGTAGTTTATATCTGGTACGCATGGAAATCGATAAGCAAAACGAAAATTACGGAAGCTGAAATGGAAAAGGAGACTCATAGTTATTAATTTTCAAAATATTAAAATTATGTATATTAGAGAAATATTACTTTACCTTACCTGGCCGGCTGTAGTTATCATTAGTTATTTTGCCGTACGTTGGGCACTTAAAAAATTTGAAAAGAATTTGTCAGAAAATGAATAATAACGATTTAAAATCACCTTATTAAGCCTCACGAAGAATATATTCGTAGCCTTCCATAATGGGATTGGAAAGGATTCTATTGCAAGCCTCATTAACTCTCTCCAGAGCTTTTTCCTTACTTTCAGATTCTATTTCGAGGGTAATATGTTTCCCGATCCGTACATTGGAGATTTCATTAAATCCTATGTTTTTCATGCTTTGGGAAACCGCTTTTCCCTGAGGGTCGAGAAGCGCCTTCAGGGGCATCACATTTATTTCAGCAATAAATTTCATATCTGATAGTGTTGTTTATTATATTTTGAAAAAGCTTGTTTTTTCTGTAAGTTTTCTTATTATTTACAGTTATATCAATAAATGCCTAAAATTAAAAACACCTAAAAAATAATGTCTAAAATTTGAAATGCCTGGAATGCCTAAAATTTTTAATACATTTAATTCTTGATTATAATTTTCTTTTTTTTCTCTCATTTTAGCTCATTTTAGTCATTTATTATTTGTTTGTCACGAGTTTTAAAAATAGTACATCCCAGCGATATCAGTATATATATAGCAATAATGAATGGTAATGCAGCTAATTGCAATACAATCACTAAAATAACAGAAATTCCAATAAATACATAACGAATTTTATTTTTACTGAAGCTAAAATTGTGAAATTTTAACGCGAACATCGGGATCCTTGAAACCAACAAACAGGAAAGAATAATTGTAAGAACGAGCAGGAAATACTTGCTTGTGAATATTCCCTGATCATATAATTTCTGATGGTTCAACACATTCATAACAAAAGATGAGATAAATATTGCATTAGCGGGAGTTGGTAAACCATAAAATGAATCATGCTGGGAGGGGTCGATATTAAATTTTGCATTAGCGGGAGTTGGTAAACCATAAAATGAATCATGCTGGGAGGGGTCGATATTAAATTTTGCAAGCCGGAAAGCAGAGGCAATGGCAAGCAGAACCGGTGAAAACAAGATCACTCCTTCGAAGAAGGTAAGGGATGCAAATGAGAAGGAGCCGTGGTTGCCCAGGATCGAAATCCTTAAAAAATAGTACATGATCAGGGCCGGTGCAACTCCAAAACTCACGATGTCTGCTAATGAATCCAGTTGTTTCCCGATATCAGAATATGCATCGAACAATCTTGCAAAAAAACCATCAAGAAAATCAAAAATCGTTGCTAAAAGGATAAAGTAACAAGCGAAGATCATGTTGCCCTCGATGATCAGAACAATACTTGTGAAACCACAGGCCAGATTTATGGCTGTAATAAAATTGGGCAGATGACGGGTTAAGTTTCTTATCATTTTTTTATTTTTAATTCCTGTAAACCAGAAAATCCGGTTGGAATTGATGTTTAAAACCTTTTTGGTAAATTTAGAAGATTTTATTTTGTAAACTAATATTGCTAAATTTTTTTTTAATCCCTTAATGAATAAACTCCGGTAATTCATTTAATTCATAGTAAATTACCCTTACATTATGATAAAAGAAAAAATAAATTGGGGAATACTTGGCTGTGGTAAAATTGCTCATGCTTTTGCTGAAGGATTATCCGTTTTACCATCTGCCAGGTTATTGGCTGTTGCTTCAAGGTCAGGCGAACGGGCAGCCGGTTTTGCAAAAAGACACAATGCAGAAAGAAATTATGCTGATTATGAGTCTTTAGCAGTTGATCCTGACGTGGATGTTATTTACATAGCAACTCCGCATAATTTTCATTTTGAACATACCTTATTATCATTAGATCATAACAAAAGTGTTCTTATTGAAAAACCCATTTGTGTAAATGCAAAAGAAACCAGGAAATTAATTGAAACGGCAAGGGAAAAACAGGTCTTTCTTATGGAAGCAATGTGGACACGCTTTTTACCAGTTATTGAGATGATAAAAAACTGGTTAAAGGACCGTGTACTGGGAGAGGTTAAGATGTTGTTTGCAGATTTTGGTTTTAATTTTCCCTTCGATGCGGAAAGTCGCATCTTTAATCCAAATTTGGCTGGGGGTGCATTGCTTGATTTAGGCATTTATCCTGTTTATTTTTCCACTATGGTTTTTGCTCAATTTCCGGTTGACATTTCCAGCAAGGCAATTTTAGGCAAAACGGGTATCGATGAACAGTCAGCTTATATATTAAAATACGGGAATGGAGAGTTAGCCATGCTGGCAAGTACTCTCAAGGCTTTAGCTTCCCAAAGTGCAACCATAACAGGTACAGGTGGATCAATATTTGTTCCTGAGTTTTGGAAAGCAAGAAAGGCCAGAATTACCAGTGATGGGAAAAAGTCAAAAATGGTTGAACCTGACTTTGAGGGTAACGGATATAATTATGAAGCCCTTGAAGTAATGAGTTGCTTGAAAAGAGGTGAGCTTGAGAGTAAGTCTATGTCTTTGGATGAATCCCTGATGAATATGCAAATTATGGATAACATCAGGCAACAAATAGGGTTGGTTTATCCGTTTGAAAAATAATGGAACTAAATTTATATAAACAAAGTGTTTCAAAATATTAAAATTCCACTCCCT
>JABUBO010000389.1_pt1 | contig 14006 bp, 24 predicted proteins | sample 7240361 | NCBI WGS metagenome assembly JABUBO01 (sample SAMN07256346, study PRJNA390944) | subsurface metagenome | isolation source: Methane hydrate marine sediment | place: Pacific Ocean: Eastern North Pacific, ODP site
TCTTTTTGCTTTTTGGACATACCATCCTTTTGGTCTCTTGGGAGGTTCGTCAAATACAAGTTGGTCTCCAAATATCGATTCTATCAAATATCATCACCTGTATCTTCCTCCCCTATTTGAATATAACATATTTAACGTTTGTTGTTTAGAACTACATATTAGATGTTGAGCTTTTGGGCTTTTTGGCGGTTCTCTTCTATTTTGGCTTTTCGGAAGGCTAGATAATACTTCTTTAGTGTTGAGAGGTCTTCCCATCCTACTCCCATTAGGGCAAAGGGCTTGTCTCCTGCAACCATCTCTAAAGGAACGTCAGCGTCTATCAGTAACGAGGCGTGAAGTTTTCGGGCAAAGTGAGGGGTTATTCCGTTTCTTCCATACGTTTCATTGATTGCCTTTGCCGCTTCTTTGTATATTGTTCTCAAACCATGCAGATACGTCATTTTGTCAAAGATTTTTCCTGATGTTGGTTTTCCCTGTTTATTCCAGTATTGTTGTAGCATCTCAAAGGTTCTTTCTCCGAAGAGGTTAAGAGGGCAACCTTCCCAATGAAAACCTCCTCCTGTCTTTCCCTCATACACGTCTATGGTTTTGTTTTTCCAGTTGATTCTATTCCACTCAATGCCTAAGATGCCTCCAATTCCCTCTGTTCCTTCTCTGCAACCTAATGTTACGTGAAGTCTTTTGACTAATTCGGCTTCGTTGCCTCCTGCCTTAAAGAAAGTCTCTAGCTTCTCCTCCTGAGAAAGTCTCTCGTAGATATATTTCCACTCTATCTTAGGCGCAGACTTCTTATGCGTTCCTAGAATATCGCCCTTTTTGTTTGGGAATTTGAAGTCAGGTCTCAGAGATCGCAGAGCTATCAGGAAATGATTGACCGATTTTGCTGTTTTTCTGATCTCAGGTAAGGCTCTTAATTGAATATCGTCTATCGTCCAGTTTTGAGGATTCTTCTTCTGTAGAATTAACCATACTCTTCGGCAGGCATTGAATCGCTGTCTCCACGACTTGATTTGTGTAGTTCCGCTTTTCATTCTTGTTACCCAATGCTGAACATACTCATAATCTACGAATTTCTCTTTTGCCTTCTCTTCCTGTGTAGCCAAATTCTTGATCTTAGCCTTCTCTGCCTCGCTTAACCTGTCATACTCTGCTTTGATTCGCCAATAGGTAGCTTCTCCAATTTTCATTTCTTTTTTTATTTTTTTCCTGTTCCAATTCAACGCGAACAAGCGCATTGTTTTTTTTCTATTAATTTTAGGTCTCGGCATTTTGAATTCCTGTCTATCAATACTACTCATACCAATATAATTTTTGCGTGACCGTCCAAGCCCATTTTGAAGCCCTTTTTGCCTTTTAGATAATTAGAAGCTAGTTTTATTTGATAGAAAATGATTATCTGGAAGATTGTAGAACCCCTTTTTTAACATAGTTATGATAGTATTTACAATATCAAAACCCCTATCAATTAAAATTCACTTTTCACTATGGGCGCACCTATGGTAAACAAAACGTTTTGATAGTTTGTTTACCAATAAAAACAATCGCGAATTTTTCCTAGTAGGAAACGGAAAAGGGCGGTGTTTCTGTCTTGTTTACGGTGTAAACACTATGCGCACGGTCACAATTTAGCAAAAATTATAAATAGGCAAAGAAGCAAAGAAGCAAGGTAGAGGGAAAAGCCATTCACAGAATAAGCGGCAGATTGACCGATGAACGCTGGAAGAAACTCGAAGAGATCATGATCAAATGCGGTGTAGGAAAGCTGAAAAACGGTGACATTCTAAGTGAGAAACTGCGTGAATTGATTGACAAACTCCATTACCATTATGTAACTCACGACAAGTCACAAATCGGTATTCACAAACCAAAGTTTCTAACCGAAAAAGTAACCACAGCACCAGATACCCGCATGTGTCCTATGGCAGATGAAGAAGTGAGCATCTCGGATTTCTGCTCACGCTGTCACGACAAAACACCTGATACATGGCGAAAGTGTCCTGCTAGGTGAAATTCATGCCAATATTAAGCGTTAGGCTAACTGATGAACAATCCACAAAACTAGACAAACTTTTGAAGAGAACACTAGGAAACCAAACTTCAAACGAGACCATGAGCGTTAACTTCAGACGATTCATTGAAAAACTCTACGACACAATGCTTTCCAAAACATCAGACATTCGCAGATGCCCTGTAAAAAATTCTACCGTCAGCATCTCCTCAGTCTGCTCAAAATGTCGCGACAGAACACCTACACATTGGGAAAACTGTCAAGCGAGAACGGAGGAATCAGGTGATGCCTAGAAATGGCAGGGAGGGGACTCACCTACCCTTTTGCCTATCTCTTGTGGCTCTGAACTTCAAGATCAATATCCCTGTCAATTGGGCAAAAGATGAACCTGACATGTCAAAAAGCGGAGAGTTCAACGAAATGTTAGGAATACTTCACACCTGCGAACACCTACACTTTTTGCACCAAATACCCTACCCTAATTACTCACGAAAGAAAATAAAAACTAGAACACAGGTTTTCATAGAAACAATTCAAACAAAGAAGACATTTAGAATAAAAAGCAAACAAACACACATCCCTCTAAAACCAAAAAGGAGGAATTAACGAATTTGACTAAGAAAAAGCGAAAAAAGTCCCTCAAAACACTAGAAAAGGAACAAAAAGCTCTACAAAAACAAATAGAGAAAAGGCAGAAGCAAGAAAAAAAGAAATCTGAAGTTGCCGAGCTAAAAAAGCGACTCAAGAAGCTGACGGGGAAGAAAAAATGACTGTATTCCCTGACCTCTACATTGCAAAAGCAGAACTTCAGAAACAGCATGACCGACAATTCGATCTCCTCATAGAAAACCTCGACACTATCGAATCAGAGCTTGCCATAGTGCACATGCGGCTAACAAGAATGGAGCTACTCAAAGAACTACAGAAGGAAAAATGATGGGTAAACCGCGTGATCGCCTCAAAATCCTTTACGACATGCTCAAAGCCATAGACGCGATAAGAGGCGATTGCCTCTACGTGTCCTGCGTAAGAAAAACTGCAAAACTAGAGCCTGCGATCTACCACACATACGCGGAACAATACTTTGACACTCTCAAAGAGCACGGATTGATTATCGTAGCAAGCCCTCAGGGAAAACGTGAAGCAACAATCACAAAAAAAGGCAAACAGTTCATATACCGATACGAAAGAATCCTAGCCCTCTTTTCAGGTTACAACTACCTCTAAGATGAACACCATGCCAAAACTTCAGAATACCCTGACAGGAGAACTCACATGGCACGGAACCTGCGCAAAAAGCTGTTGGTTCGCAAAGAAAAAAATTTGTAAATGTCGCTGCGAAGGCGCAGGACACGGAAGAGGACTCAAGAAAAAGGAGGTGAAAACTTGAAAACAATATTCAGAGTTATGGATACTCAGTTAGGGCTAGTTCATCTTGCAGAGAATGAAGAACGATTCTGGCTTACTGTAGGCAGGAGAGACATGACCATCAACAAGAAAACAGGAAAACTTGAAGGCACAGGAACCTATGTAGGCGAAAAGCTGTTAGACTGGGAAATTGAGTATAAAGCATTTCTCAAAAAACTAGGAATCAAATCACGCTTTTGACTGGGCTACTCAAAACGGGAGATCGGGGAGGATTCCAGTAATAGAAATGATAGTCAGGTAGGGTTTGAAGCCTCAAAGCAACATCCTTCCCCAAATATCGTCTGTAATAGTTGTGAACATCGTTAGGCTCAAAGCTCCTAAAAATGAAATGATGATCTATATTTCCTACGATGCTTTTATGCACATCTGCACACCGTCTGAAAGTAACCCAATAGCTAGACCTTCCCCACTTGTAATTTCTGCCATACTGCACAAAGTCAGCGAGATCGTCAGGCATCCAATGAATCGTTTGAAAAGCATCTACCCCCTCAATAGCTAGAATAAAATATTTCTCATTCATAACTTTGTTTAGAACCTGCATCAAAAGAGCCTGTTTATCTATTCCCCTCTTGCCCTGAATTATGATCTGCCTTTTCGGGTCTAGGGGAGTCCAGTTATGCACTCCCTCCATATCCAGCAAAATAAACTTGGCTTTTGTCCTCTGAAGCATATAAGCAAAAAGATTCGATTTGCCTGAGCCTGTCTTGCCGTAGAAACCGCATCGTTCCTGATAGGGCTTAGCTATCCTGATCTGAACCGTGCTCATTTTTTACCCTCAGATAGACCTTGAAAAAATTACAGTAAGGCTTCTCTACAAACTCATTGCCTTCTTTCATGTCTACTATTTCAAAGCAGACACAATCTTCTCTAACGCACTTAGCCTCTGTCTGAGGACAAAACTGATCTTTCAATTTTCATTTTAGCTCCGCATGTATTACAGAACTCATTTCTAGGCGTTTGATGTGTTCCACATTTAGGGCAAGTCATTTTTCATCAACCTCTTATTCTTCACTGCAATAATCACAGCCCGCTGTCTCCTCTGTAGCTTCTTCGTCAGGTTTCTTTAGTCGTCTGAATCCGACCCAAAGCTCCCCATTCTTGATTAAAGCCCTGACCTCCACAGCCTTCACGCCTTTGACCGTGATCTCTGCCTTCATTGGAACAACGGTTTTGATTAGCTCCGCGATCTGATCGAAAGCGTCAATACCTCCTAGCACTTCCCCGATTATGTCAAGGAAACTGTCAGTTCCCTTCTTTTTGATACCCTCCACGCCCTTTCTGATTTTCTCCATTTCACAAATTCCCTCCTATACCGCTCCTGTAACCTTTTTTATGTAAGCCGTCTGAGCCTTCTTTTGACACGAAACACATAAGCCCGCCTTCGAGCCTTCGGTAACAGGCTGTTTCTTGCAGGCTACACACATGGGCTTTTTCTCTTCAGACACAGGAACCTCAGGGGTCTCTTCAGGTTTGGTCTCAGGCAACTTGACAGGCTTCTCTTCCTCCTTTTTCTTCTCTTCAGCCCTCTTCTTGAGCCAAGCAACCAGAACCTTCAGCCCCAAGCTTCCAAAGTGAAGGCTTGCCGTGAACTCTAGCATGTATTCCCTGACTTCAACCTTCATGTATTTTACGACCATGAGCAGAACCAAAAAGTTGGTGTCGTCACTCTCCTGCTTAGTCAACCCGATTTTCGTAAGGTCTAGCAGTTCTTTGAATACTACATCAAAGATTCTTGAGATAGACCTGCCTGCAATATCTCTGAGCCTTCGCTCTTCCTCCTCTAGCTCGTCCTCCTCTAACACGATCTCCTGTATAGGTTCCTCTTTTGTGACCTCTTCCCCTGTCTCCTCAAAGCTTGGAATATCAGACTCTTTGCCTTCAGCCTCTTCTATGATTTCCTCAGACTCCTCATCTACCGTGAACACAGGTTCACTTGGAGAGATCGCAAGCTTCTGCTCGGCAGGCATCCTGCTCTTCCATTTGTAGACCAGAGAAGGAGAGCAACCGATCTGCTTAGCCCAATCCCTAATAGTTTCAGGGTCAGGATTCGGATTCTTGGCAAGCTTCGCCTTCACCAAATCGGTTCTAGTTGGCAACTTTCTTGACCCTCCTAACTAACCCTCTTCCACAGTCACAGATCGGAATCAGCCTTCCAGTTCCCTCTTCAATTTCTGCCCTGACAATCTGCCTAAACTCCTTTCCTTCCTCAGGGCATACATACCAGATCACTTTTTTCAGTTCCTTCACTTCCTTCAACCGATTCAAAAAAGCGTCCTTTGCAAAACCGTAGAGTTTTTTTTTTCTCCAAGTTTGCTAACTGCCTCTTTGTGTTGTTCCTCATTTAGCCAAAACTCTACTTTTTGCATATTGACCACATATCGATATGTCTACACTATGCTTATAACCTTATTGGACAATTTGCTAACTAAAGGAATTTTGAAAATTGTCCATGTTCCAACTTCAGAAACAAAAGGCTATCGAACCCGAAGAGCTTATGCCTAGACCATTAAAAGATTACGTTTCAGACACCGCCGCAGCCGCACAAACTTTTGACATTGAAATTCCAACAGATCACTTCATACATGGCATCCTAATGAGCATAGAAGAGCCTACAGAGGGTCTCGCAGACGACATACTTGATATCCAAGTCGTTCTGAATGGTAACAACTTCGTCAAAGTAATGACGGGGGATATGTGCAAAGCAGTTTCTATAATGAACAAAAACGAAATGACCACAGGCTACTACATGATCTACTTCACTGACCCAAAAATCCCAAGTGCTAAGCCCTTACCTGCATGGCTATTCTCTTCCATCTATGTTAAAGTAACAGACAATGCCCCTGCCGCCGCAGAGAAGCACACCATTACAACAACTCTTTTGGAAACAGCAGGAAGAGAAATCACAGGAGACTGGCATCTCCTAGTCGAAAAATATCTCCGCTATAAGAAATATGGAACTGACACAGGATGGCAAGACTACTACCATGAGAGAGCCTACAACGTTTTTGGCTACCTCTACGCTATGGACGACAACGGAACTCTCAGCAACACGATCTTTGACAAGCTTTTACTTATAGCTACCTCAAAAGAAGGAGAAAAGAGGCTTTTCCCTGCGGATAGTATTCCACATCTTAGAGAGATTGACAAAATTGAATATCAGACCGCTCTTCCTGACGGATTTGTTTCTGTAGAGTTTCCTGCGGGGCTTCCATCTCACAAATTCACTAGCCTGCTAAGTCAGTTGAACATTACAACAGCAGGAACGGACGCTAGGCTCAGAGTTTTGGAGAGATACTGTCTATAGGAGGATTAAGAAAAACTTGGCAACACTAAGCTCAGTCTTCAGAGATTTGCGAGCAAAGCATTGGAAAATCGTAGGGTCAAGTGGTTCTCTTGGGGTCTTCGGCATCATAGCCCTGATTGTAGCCGCAATTCTATTGTTCTTCAGACCTTTTCTTGGAGCAACAATCTCTAAAGTTGTAGCCTTCGTTATCTGTGTGCTAGTTCCACTGTTTAACTTGTAGGTGCAGGGCATTGGAAGACAAATACAAAGCCCTGATCGCATGTTTCGGAATAGGCTCCATAACAGCCATAGAAATTGTTAACATAATATTCATTGGCATGGACGGAGCTATCGCTTCTGCAATCGTAGCCTCCATAGCAGGTATTGTTGGCGTAGCCATAGGTGCAAAACTAGGCAAGGGTTGAATGATGGTCTACATAATACGAAGAACTCCAACCAACTACACAGGAAGACATCCTGACTGGTATAAAGGAGCTTTCAGAGACGTTGTTCACCAGATCGGACTTATCGGCGAAGCTCTCTTTTGGGTAGACTGCGAAGGAAAATGCAGTTTTGTAGACTCTCTAATCCCTGACTATTTTCCTTTAAACGTTGTTCAAGACGTATTCACCAAAATCTTCAGAAATCACTACAATGCTAAATACACGGAAGTTTATGACGACTGGTGCTTACAGGGCTGCAAAACCTTTGAAACTCTCGAAGGACAAATCAGCAATGTTCTAGGTCAGATCAAAGGGAAGGTTGAAGAAGCCAGAGCCTACATCGAAGCGAATCTTATCAACCCTCTTAAAGACAAGATCAACAGCGAAGTTGTGCCCGCAATCAACAATGCACTTCTCAGGGTCAGAAGTGCCGAAGCAACGATCAGAGATGCAAAGGTCAGCATAGAAGAGGCTCTCGCAGACGTTGTTAACCTAGACAGAACCGTAGCTTCTCTGAATACTCAGGTCAAGGATGCTCGAACAAAAATTGATGCTGCAATCAGCAACTTCAACGCCAAAATCAGGGCTGTAGACGAACAGATAAGGGACGCAACAAGTAGTGTAGCTTCTCTGAATAGTCAAATCAAAGACTTCACCAATAGAATGAACCTGCTAGATGCACGGATAAGAGAAGCAACATCCATAGTGGACGGTCACACCGTAGACATCAAAGACCTCTGGGCTAGCATCCAAGCCTTACAGCGCGGCGAAATAGCTCCTGCAAAACCATTCTCTTTCGAGAAACTTGTCGAAGACGTAAGGAGGGCATTGATCTAAAAATGGGATTGTTAACGGATTTGTGGAACCAAATAGCTGAATTTTTGGGAATTGAGGTAGCAGAGCCTATCGTTCCTGAATCAAAAGAGCCTCCTAAACCAAAAGAGCCTACCGAAAACGTGACCACTCTACCTGAGAAAACCCCTGCCATAGCTCCCATAGAGGAAATAGAGCCTCTTCCCTCAGAGACTATTACCGAGCCTACACCAATCGGGGAACAGGGAAGAGCAGACAGAATTGAAGTTCTTCCCGCCAAAGAGCCTGTAGGGGAACCTGAAGGTGCTTTCCTAGAGCCTCCTTCAGTCGAAGACTACCCATCCACAATGCGTTTTCATGTGAGACGTGCTGAGGATGGTATGCCTATAGAAGGTGCTAAAGTCACTTGTTATGGTCAAACAGCAACTACCGACAGTGCAGGTATATGCTCAATCAGTGGCAGAGCCAAGATCAGGAAGCCCTATCCGATAACGGCTTCAAAGGCAGGCTACAAAACAGTAGAAACTGAAGTCGGATTCGCCTTTACTCCTCCGAGAGGGTATCTCGGCACATCAGACTATAGAATAGACATGGAGAGGCTGTAATCATGAGTGCAGAAGACAAAGTGTTAACTAAGGCTCAGCTTGCCTCTTTATGGCTCGGAAAGCATTGGATGTGGGTAGCCCTAGCCGCTCTCATACTAGCAGGAAGCTACGCACTAGCTGAATACCTATGGAAGAACCGCGAAGGAGACAAGGGAGGAAAGAAAAAGCCATGAAAAAAGGCTACAAAAAATGTAGCTACTGCAACAAAAAGGCAACTGAAGTGATCTATGTATGTCCTGCTCACGCTAAGGTCTTAGATCGGGTAGCCACTAGACGAAAGAAACTCCCTATTCCTGTCGAACTTGAGGTTGTAGAGCCTGAAGAGGAGAAGAAAGAAAATTGATGAAAATTATACTTCCAATCGCAGGGTTAATTGTTCTTGCCGTCATAGCATTCTTTACAGGAGGCTTAAGCCTAATTCCTACCCTGCCTTTGATCGTTCTATTGCTTCAGAAGTTGGGAGTAATTCCGAAAGGAGCAGTTGCAGAATGACAGCTAAAAGAAGCGAAAAGAAAATGACGTATCATGGTAGATCAGGGCATCCTATAATGCACGAAACCAAAACTGGACGCAAATACATCATGGTCAGAAAAAAGGGCGGCGGTGTGAAGAGGTTGTATTTGACGGCAAAGGCTCTTCGTAGGCTCACAAGCAAGAAGGGATATTAGAAGGAAAAGAAAATGAACAAAAAATATCACAAGCATCCGAGCTATCCGTATAGGCATCCGAAGAAGAGAAAACATAGATTTCCCTTGACATCACGAATCAGAGATCGGAAGGGCAAAAAGTTTAGGCAAACCCCTCAAGAGAAAAGAAGAACCCATGTGAAGACAAGATACAAGCCTAGAAAGGGCGGAAAGAAGAAGAGGTATGACTGAGATGAGCATGAGACGACCATACGATAGAGGGCAATTCAATCAGAGAAACAAGACTGAAGTAGAGATCAAGCTAAACCCCAGATTTGACACTGAAGAGATCAGCAAGTCAGGACACAACCTTTTCAAAAGGCGAAGAGTCTTAGACAAATTCACAACCTCAGACGACTACCAAGACAGCAAAATCTTTGATGCTCGATTCTACAAAGAAAAGATCGTGACCATAAAAAACACTCATGCCGCCAATGGCGCAAAACATAAAGTGTTGGGTTGCATAGACCCCTCGATCTGGCATGAACTTGTTGCAGAGGCTACCTTAGCGGCAGGAGCATCAATAACACTAGATTCGAGCATCGCAGGGTCAGAGCAACTAGGCAAGCCTTACGCCTTCATCAAAATTCAGGTAGCCTCAAACGTTGCCGCTACTCCTGCAACAATAGACGCTTTCATTGCGGGTCAAAAATGATCTTCGACATTCTTGAGGGTTTCGTTTCTGAATTAATGAAGAACCTTACCGCTAAAGAGGTTCTTAGGCTCAAATCATGCAAAAATTGTCCTTATCACCGTAACGTCCCTCCACTCTACTGCACTCAAACTAGCCCTCCGACAAGGATTTTGAGCGAATACTACGCTCAGGGCTGCATCTTTTATGGTGCTGTAACTCCCCTGATCGGCAAAGACCTTGAGCCATTGTCGAAAGAGGAAAAGCAGGAAGGAGAAGTATACGTCACAACCTTAGACATTCCATCCGACACACCAGAAGACACTCCTGAATCAACAACTCTGGTGCTAGTTGCAGGAACCCTAATCAGAGTTAAAGTAAAATTTCCAAGTGGATGTCACGACATGGTAGGCATGAGAGTTTTGTTAGGCTCTACTCGGTTATTTCCCAAAAATGATGAATGGGTCTACGGCAACGATGAAGAGGTCAAAGGCATGTGCAATGCTGTCTTAACGTCTGACGCTTGCACTCTCACGATTCAGGGCATATCGCCCTCTACAGTTTACGGTCACAAGCCTGTGATTCGTGCGGAGGTGATTTGAACATTGGAGACTAAACAAAGCTTTGGCATGCACGACCAGATGATTCTAGTTTGCAGAAGAAAAGACGGTTCAATCAAGTGGAGGATTGACACTGACAAAGACCCCATGAAGTCAAACAGCATCAGCAAATTTGGCATGGCAAACATGGCAGGGCTATTCCTAACTGATGTTGGAGGCACAGCATACGATTACATCGGAATAGGAACAAGCAGCACGGCAGAATCGAAAGATCATGCTGACCTAGTGGCACCAGTGAAACGAAAGGCAGGAGTAGGAACACAAGTAACCATAACAGAAACAAACGACACCGCACAGATTGTGACTTCCTTCAGTTCAGGAGATACTCTCTCAGGAACAGACGCAATATGTGAAGCAGGAGTATTCACGGCAGCCAGCAACGGAATAATGCACTTCAGAAAAATCTTTACTGCTAAAAGTGTGAATTGGAATGATGGGGATACATTGGAAGTCACGGCAAGATGTAAAATGGTGCAGGGAGCATAGACAAGAAGGAAGTGATACGCTAACATGGCTATTTTCGGTTATACTGGTTCAGGAACTAATGACTGGACTTTTGGAGGTCGTATCAACGGTTCTTTCTTTACTATAACAGAAAATGGAATTGGAGTAAGTATACGCGCATGTATACGCTCTACTATACCTGCTTATCCCGTTAAAGCTGCTATTTATAGACTGTCTGACCTTGTTCGAATTGCTATATCATCTGAAGTTAATCCTCCAATAGGCACTACATGGGTAACTTTTCCATTGACAACCTCACCATCCTTAATTTCTGGCATTGCATATCTGTTAGTTGTATGGAGTGGTCATGCTGGACATTTTCTAAGATGGTATAATTCTGGTATAACAAAAAATTACCAGCAGCAAGTAATAGTCTATAATGGGTTTCCTAGCCCATTGGTTCCAACCATGTTTTCGAACTATACAGCGTCCATTTACTGCACCTACGCCGTACCAACTGCTCATGAGGTTACTATCTCAGATTCTCTTGGCATGCTCGATGGAGTAACTAAAAAATGCATCTTTACAAGAACTATCACCGAATCACAGGGCATGACCGATTCAGTAACTAAACAATTTGATGCCAAAAAGACGGTTACTGATAAGCAGGGCATGTTGGATTCTGTGGTTCCAAAATGGGACGCTCATGTGACTATATCCGACCAACAGGGCATGACTGATTCTATAGTCAGAAAAAAGGGCATATTTCAGACGATTATTGATATTATGGGCTTATCTGACTCTGTAACTAACAAGGGAGCCTTCAAGCAAGCTGTCACAGACGTTTTGGGTATGCTAGATTCGGCGATCAGCAAAAAACGCGCACGTCCATTATTTGACCTACCAGATCATACCAAAAGAGGAGGTGCTCCGCATGGCTGACATGCCCGACTATGTGCAGGCAGTCTATACAAGCGTCAAAAACACTTGGCAGGATGCAGAAAACCTAGACGATGAGCATGGATATGAGACATTTATTTGGATTCCTGAGGAAACCTACAAAGTAGACAAGATGAAACTGCATATCTACTCAGAAAAGTTCAGGGCATACTCTAAAGCAACCTCAACGAAAGCGTTTAACGTAATCACTTCAGGCGATGGAGGGGCAGATATTCTAACAAGCACTTACACAACACCATCTCACGCGCACAATATTTCAGGTAGAACAACTGGAGTAAACGAATCAGGAGTTCAAGGTTACTACATTACTGGTCTTGACGTTAAATACGCACATGCAACAAGCTACGATAGAACACACCAGAATGATGAAACAACCATTCTTAGCATACCAATGTTCCAAAATTGTCCAAATGGACACGCAAACTGTCAAGCATACGATGTAACAGAAATTACATACCCTACACATAACCACCAACATGACATACCAGATGTAGAAGCGTTCCAAGCAATAGTTAGCTTTGAACAAATGAACTTTGCTCACAAAGCACATAGTCACTCAATCACAGCCACTTCAACACAATCAGGAGGAGGAAATCACCGTCACACCGTTACTTTATCAGATCACGCGCACAGCGTCACCATACCAAATCACACGCACGGCATAACCTTTGGCATCTACGAAGAGGCTATCACCGAAAGGACTCTGAGCGCGATTCTCTACGACCCTGACGGCAACAAACTCGAAGATTTCGGAGTTGTGCTGACAGGGGAAGACAATGACATCATTGACTTGACAGACCATTTTGGAACGCTCCAATATGGCATGTATAAGATTGTGCTTTCAGCAAGTGGAAGGCTCAGGGCAAGACTTGTATTCTACGAACTCTGTAAGATGTATGCACAATATTGAGGTTATGAAAATGGAAAAAATGACAGATATTGAAAAACTCTTGAAAGAAACAAAAGAATTTAGCAAAAAATACAACATTACAACACAAGAAACTTTGCTTCTCAAAATCTCATATGACACAGCCTGCATCCACGACCACATAGAAAAGGTGATTTTTGGGACGTTTCAAGCACACGCTCAAAAAGAAAAAAAGGAAAAGTAGAAGTTAGCCCTCATCGATCAGTTTTTCCGTCTCAAACCTCTTTTCTAGAAACAATGAGGAAATAATTATGGTGTGCCCTATAATCACGGTGCATAACTGATAAAATATGTTTTTAGTCAGGATTGTTAAAAGCAAGATTGTCATGCCGACAATCCACATCAATGAAACGATTTTTCTATTCATCTTATCCCTCCTTACAAAGCTATGCTACTTTATCCCTCATAGATTAGCCAAAGATCGCCTTCAATGATTGAAACGTCTACGGGAGCTATGTTTCGTCTTCTCAGGGATTTGACAGCATTGTATAGTCTCATTTGCTCGTTTTTGTTAGGGTTAAGTTTCATGGGAATTTTTGCCATGTCTGTTGTGCATGTTTCGTCTTTGATTGCTTTGAGAAATTGTTGAATGTAGCCTTTTGCTTTTTGGACATACCATCCTTTAGGCTTATGGGGAGGATCATCAAATACAAGTTGGTCTCCAAATATCGATTCTATCAAATATAATCACCTGTATCTTCCTCCCCTATTTGAATATGACATATTTAATGTTTGTTGCTTAGAACTACATATTAGATGTTGAGCTTCTGCGCTTTTTGGCGATTCTCTTCTATTTTGGCTTTTCTGAAGGCTAGATAATACTTCTTTAGTGTTGAGAGGTCTTCCCATCCTACTCCCATTAAGGCAAAGGGTTTGTCTCCTGCAACCATCTCTAAAGGAACGTCAGCATCTATCAGTAGGGAGGCGTGAAGTTTTCGGGCAAAGTGCGGAGTTATCCCGTCTCTTCCATACGTTTCATTGATTGCCTTTGCCGCTTCTTTGTAGATTGTTCTCAAACCATGCAGATACGTCATTTTCTCAAAGATTTTTCCTGATGTTGGTCTTCCCTGTTTATTCCAGTATTGTTGTAGCATCTCAAAGGTTCTTTCTCCGAAGAGGTTAAGAGGGCAACCTTCCCAATGAAAACCTCCTCCTAT
>JABUBO010000390.1_pt1 | contig 13978 bp, 14 predicted proteins | sample 7240361 | NCBI WGS metagenome assembly JABUBO01 (sample SAMN07256346, study PRJNA390944) | subsurface metagenome | isolation source: Methane hydrate marine sediment | place: Pacific Ocean: Eastern North Pacific, ODP site
CGAGAGAGAAAGAATTGGAAAAGACGTATCATCCCGATTGGGATCGCAGGCTCAAAAGGAAAATATTGAATGTTTTGCGAACAGTCAGGGACTCGGTTGTTGAGATTGTTAATCTGTTAATCAGCCAGGCTAAAAAGGCCACACCGGCGGGTAAGATGCTGACTTCTCAGGACAAGTATGTCTCCCAGATGAAGCAGGAGCTGATGGTTTCGGTGGGCACATCTTTTGAGCCGCTATTGGAGAGATATATCGGCCATAAGGTCGTGCTTGAGATGATTAAGGGTGATAAGATATTCGAATACTGCGGCGTGTTGAAGGAGTACACGGCGGAGTTTACCGAGATAATGGACGTCAATTACAAAATAAAGGAAGACCAGCCGGCCAGAACCGCAGACCTTGTCGTGCCTCGAAAACTCGGCCTTATCCGGCATCTGGCTGAATAGTGTCATATTGCGTATTGTGTATATCATATATCGCAAAGATGTATAGCGGAGGAATTTTGGGGCAGGTTTGTTAAAAGGTGATTTTGAAATCTGAGTATTTCGGGTCGGGGGGGATTTCCTCGATTCTCGTTTCTTTAAGATAGCCGGCAAAATATTCTTTTAAGTCCTGGATGCAATCATCTATATCCTCAGAGCGCCCCTGGGCGAGCATCTCGACGGTGCCGTTCGGCACGTTGCGGACGAAACCGGTCAATTGACGGCGACTTGCCGCCCTGCGTACGGTGAAGCGAAAGCCGACGCCCTGGACTCGGCCGACGAAAATTATGTGTTTGGCAATCATTTTTCGTATGTCGTATGCGAACCAATTAGAGTCAGGACACGTATAATAGACCCACTCATTTCTTAATGCAAGTGGCAGCAGTAGAATAAATTAAGGTTCACCGGAGGTGGTAAGTTGAGTATAATCCGGTTGGTTTATAATATTGGTTGATTATGGCGAAAAAGACAAAGAAACAAATAGAAAGAGATGAGCAGATTTATCAGCTTTCTACGCTGGTTGCGGGAGAGTTTTCGCTTCAGGAGGTGCTGGATAAGTTGGCAGAGGCGGCGGTGAGGATTGTCGGGGTCAAGGCCTGCTCGATTCGGCTGCTGAATGAGGAGGCCGGCGATCTGAAAATGCGGAGCACATACGGACTCAGTGAAGAATACCGCAGCAAAGGAGTGGTATCGAAAAACGACCCCGTGGTCAAAGCTGCTTTTGCAGGCCAGGCGGTGGTGCTGGACGATATGCGTATCGACGGCAGGGTCAAATATAAAGAGGCAACAATCAAAGAGGGTCTTGTCAGCCAGCTTACCGTTGCGATGCAGTTCAAAGGCCAGGCGATTGGTGTGCTTCGGCTTTACAGTCCGAGGTCGAAGCGCTTTTACGAAGATGATATTAACCTTGCCAGGGCGGTTGCTTCGCAGTGTGCGGTGGCGATAACGAACGCCAGGCTGTACGCAGAGGCGATTGAAGGGGCACATATGGCTGAGCAGATGCACTTGGCAGGGCTTATTCAGCGAAAGATGATTCCCCAAAAGTCTCCGCAGATACCGGGTCTGGATATAGCGGCTGCTTATATTCCGTGCTTTGATGTCGGAGGTGACTTTTACGATTTTCTTAAAGCCAGTGACAATTGTATCGTGGTGGCGATTGCGGATGTTATGGGTAAAGGCATGCCGGCAGCGCTTATGATGAGTTGTTTTAGAAGTGCTGTGCGGGCTTATGCAGATATAGAAGGCGGGGGCAAGGCCATAGAGGCAATTACAAATAAGCTCAATAAGATGATATGCGGCGAGTGCAGCGGCGGGGAATTTATCACATTTTTTTACGCAGTCATCGATGCTGAAAAAAGGACTATAACCTATTGCAATTGCGGGCATGAGCCGACAGTGCTGATAAGAAACGGGCAAATTATAGACCTGGAAAAGGGCGGACTCGTACTCGGTGTCGATGCGCAGGCGGAATATGATATCGAAACCGTTGAGTTAAAAGCCGGTGACAGTCTGCTGTTTTATACCGATGGGCTGATTGACGCAGCCAACTTCGATAACGAATTGTGGGGCAGAGAAAACTTATTGGAGACCGCAAAAAAATTTACCGCAGATTCGGCACAGCAGATGATTAAAAATATACTCGGATACAGAAGGCGGTTTGTGGGACTTGCCAGGCAGATTGATGATACGAGTATCGTTGTGGTCAAGGTTGGCAAGTAGTGAGCGGTGAGTAGTGAGTATTCAATTCACCGATGAACCAATTAACCACTCACCAGATATAAGATGGCGGATTTGATAATTACAATTGATGGTCCTGCGGCCAGCGGTAAGAGTACGGCGGCCCGGCTTCTCGCTGAGAAATTGGGTGTGAGCTTTCTTGATACCGGGGCGATGTATCGGGCTGTAACGTTGGCTGCGATGCAGGCCGATGTTGATATGAGCGATGAAGACGAGCTGCTCGGCGTTATAGAAACGAGCGAATTTCAATTCTCTCTCAGGGATGACAAAATGGTGGTCTGTATCGACGGAATTGATGTCACTGGGCAGATACGCCGGCCGCAGATTACCGCCAATGCCCGGCATATCGCATCTTCGCCGAAAGCGCGGGAGAAATTAGTTCAAATGCAAAGGCGGTTCGCGGCAGGCCGGGGAAAAATAGTGACCGAAGGAAGAGACCAGGGCACGGTTGCGTTTAGCGACGCTGATATAAAATTTTATCTGATAGCTGATTCTCTCGAGAGGGCCAGAAGAAGACAAGCTGAGCTGCGGGCCAAAGGCGGCGATGAAACCCTTGAGCAAATACAAAAGGCCATCGAAGAAAGAGATAAAAGCGACGAGAACAGAACGGTCGGGCCGTTAAGACCAGCCGAAGATGCCATTGTTGTTGACACGACCGATTTGAGTATCGAAGAGGTTGTGGAAAAGCTTTTGTGTTATGTGAAAGAAAAATGCTTAAGGAAAAACTAAAGGCAGCATGGTTCTGGTACGCGCGCTGGATTTGCAAAGTTTTTTGCATTTTGTTCTTTCGCGTGCGTACCTACGGCAGAGAAAATGTCCCTGAAAAAGGTGCCTTTGTACTTATCAGTAACCACCAGAGCTATCTTGACCCGATATTTTGCGTGGGGCCTTTGAAGAGGCCTTCGAGCTTTTTAGCACGTGATTCGCTTTTTACCAATTGGTTCTTCGGCCCGTTGATTGCTTCGGTGAATGCGATACCGGTTAAGCTGGGCGAAGCGGACATATCCGCAATGAGGAAGGTCCTCGGCAAACTCAAAAAAGGTGAGGGCGTCTGTCTTTTTCCGGAAGGGACCCGTACGTACGATGGTAAAATTTCGCCGTTGAAGCCGGGACTCGGCCTTTTGTGCAGGCGCGGAGGGGCGGCGGTTGTGCCGGTGGTGATTGATGGGGCCTTTGAGTGTTGGCCGAGACACAAGAAGCTGTTTTCGCCAGGCTCGATTAGAGTCTGCTACGGCAAAGCGATATCGGCTGAGCAGGCAAAGAATATGGGCGATAAGAAACTGGCGGAAGTTTTGACCGACACCCTGCGTCAGATGCAGACAAAAAGCCGAGTAAAACAAGGCAAAAAACCGTATGACTATTGACTAATTCTATAATTCACTAATTCTCTAATCAACTAATCACTAATCATTGCCAACTGCCAGCCAGTTTTCAATAAGGATTTCAAGGTCGGCTTCATCGACTGTAACGGAGAAGTCAAGGTCTGCACCCTCTACATCCGTCGATACTCTTGTTGGTCTGTTATATATAAAAGATGACAGGCTCAAAAGTTTGGTAGCTAAGGACGTTATCGACTTTATTGACCGGCACAAAGAGAACGAGGACCTCGACAAACGGCTCACAGCTATCGAGCAACGACTTTCAGAGCAGAAATAATCACTTTTTGATTTAGCTTGTTTTTTAGAATACCCCTCAAGACGAGTTCGCCGTTTAAATGGCCTCCTATATGCTTTAGATTGAAAGCTGAGGGGAAGACTGTCAAATTTTGTTTACTGTGTCGAATTACAAATAGTCATTGTGTCTGTCCTCAGTAATCGGTTTTTGTTGATTTTTTGTTGGATTTCTGATATAGTTGAAGGCAAATAGGGATTTGTATTTCGTGAGTGGGTGATGAAATCAGGAGGCAAATACAACAGCCGTTTTTTTATTGATTTAAAGCGATGTTTGCCTATATCATTCACAGACCTAACGGTTATTGTGTGTGAAACTAATGACACCATGGCCTCTCAGATTTTGTTTTTATTGTTTGTAAGTCATTTTTTTGTAATACATTATATTTGGCCAATAAAAAAAGCTCATTAAAAATCATTTTGGTTAACGATATAAGTTATCATACATCAAAATCGCACAACTGGGCATTTTATAGAGATGGGGAAGACTTGTGAAGAAAGGAGTTGGAAATGGAGTTGGAAATGAAGTGGCTTGATTGCACAATATCTATGGGGCAGTTTACTGGGGAATTTGCTGTTCAAGGCAAACTCTTTGACAACACAGAGTTTTCACTATTCGCTGAAAGGGAGAATTTGAAGTTTGTGGAGGAGCCTGAGCAGGATAAGTCTGTAGATGGATACATTCGAGTCATAACAGGGCCAAAGAAAGATGACTTATTACTGGTTGCCCTTCCTCAACCAACATTCGGGAACGGACAAACAGTCACTGTCAAAATAAACCAAGTCAGCGATTTGTAGATGATTCTCTCAAACCTCGAAATCCAGACAGCACTGAATGATGGAAGGTTGGTTATCAATCCTGAACCTTTGCCCCGGAAACCTGAACATGGGAAATATTGTCCGTACGATACAACAGCAGTTGACTTGAGGCTACACAATGAAATCTCAATCCCGGAGGGTGGTGCTTTTGCTTACGACGTAACGGCGCCGGGCTCTATTTCAAAACTTATGGGGCAGCATTCCAAGAAATTAACTCTAATAAAAGACCAACCTTACAATTTGAAGCCCGGAAAATTTATTCTGGGTCGAACATTCGAAAGAATTGAATTGTCGATTACGAAAGGGCCACCATCTTTGGCCGCTCGAATTGAAGGTAAAAGCAGTAATGCTCGATGTGGAGTCCTTGTGCATTTCACAGCCCCAACTGTTCATGCTGGGTGGAGTGGACCTCTCACTCTTGAAATGATTAATCTTGGTCCGACTAAATTCCTACTTACTCCAGAGATGCCAATAGCCCAACTGATTCTTGAGGTGGTTCACGGAGATATAATGTCGAATCCAAGCCAATTCCAAGACCAGTCAACTCCTGAAGGGACATAGCATAGTTAATTTCGATCGATTGTTTCTTCTACTTCTCCCCCTCACCGCACCCAAGCCTCGCAGATTTGCTGCATGGTGTTTACGGTGTGCTCTTCAATTTCTCGTAACATTTTGCGCAGACAATATGGCTTTCGTATGTATAACTTTTCTCAAGTTCACCTATCTTTTCGCCACAATTGACACAGCTTGCTAATTGTTCTATTTCGGCAGATATTTCGGCTTGTGCTTCTTTTTGTTCCTTGAGAGATTTCTTTATATTCTTTCGTTCTTCCATACTCGGAATCTTTTCGGCTCTGATTCCACTCATATCGCAATTCTTCTCGTCGTATCAAAGTTGTTCGTCCCGCTACTGCCGATAAAATTATGACCGGCCATATCATCAAAAGCAAGAAAAAAATGAAAAGCCAAAAAAAGTGCTTTTTTATTCGTTTTTCTTTTGATTTCTGTTTGATAATATGTTATAATATACTTATGTTAGCCAGAAGGCAAACATAAACCGCCAGCAGGCGAAGATGACATTTCAGTTTGCATGTCGTAAGCTGCAGCGCAGCAAGGACTTAGAGCCAGCCAGCCCAGCCAATTAACCATTAGTCTTTCGTCTTGAGTTTTGAGTCTATTATGAATCATTCATCATCCATAGCCTTTGGTCTTGTGTCTTTAGTCTGCTGTCTGCAGTCTGTTATCTTTTGTCTTGAGTCTTGTGTCTGTTGTCTGTGGTTTGCCAACGGCCCCTCTACATCTGTCGAGAGTCCTCTACAAATCAGCCCTTTTTATGCAAAACAAACCCAATTTCCGAAAAACCCAAATGAACGTAAACTCACTAATAACAATGAATTATAAAAATTTTATCCCGCTGGCAGGGCACAAAAACAAACCCAATCAAACCCAATTGCCGAAAGGGTAAAATTGATGCAAAGTGTGTATTTACAAAGGATTATGAAGAAAAATGCGGCTAAGGACTATGAAAAAACAAACCCAAAACAAACCCAATTTCCGAAAAATCCAAAATGAACGTAAACGCTTTTTCACAAAAGGATTATGAAAATGAGACCGCCTTTATGCTCAAAAAAACAAACCCAATCAAAGCCAATCTTAGAAGGAATGATGTAAACTTTTGTGCTACAGGGTATTATGAGAGCAAACCCACATTCGCAGTCCGCAAAGCCAGGCCAAATAACCCAAATGTCGATATCACCACTGCCTGGAGTTCTGCGGCGAGGATCACCACACCAGGCGGATAAAATCGCTTTGAAAATTTATCCGTTCGGTATAGACTGTCCGATTGTATGTGAAGAAAGGCTTTATACGATTTACGGGAAAGATTATGACTGAATTGAAAACGGACATCTACAACAGGCGGGCCACTGACCGAAAGATTCAACCGGCACAAAGGATAATGCGTTTGCCGCCCTATCTGTTTGGGCGATTGAATGCGCTAAAACTCGCCAAACGACAAGCGGGCATAGACATTATCGATCTTGGAATGGGCAATCCATCCGACCCGGCGCCGCAGATTGTGATTGACAAAATGTGCGAGGCGGCCCAGGACCCGCGCAACCACCGATACAGCGCATCGAAGGGCGTTAAGAACCTGCGGAAGGAAATAGCGAAAAAATACGAACGCAAATGGAACGTGCAGCTCGACCCGGAGACAGAGGTGTTGGCCTGTATCGGCTCGAAGGAAGGTTTTAGTCATTTGTGTCTTGCGATGATGGGCCCGGGCGATACCGCGATTGTTCCCGACCCTGCTTTTCCGATACATAATTACGCAGTGGCATTGGCGGGGGCAAATGTTGTATCTGTGCCTTTGGGCAACGATGAAAAATTTATAAATAACGTCGCGATGGTAATCGAAAACTTGTATCCAAAGCCCAAATTGCTGATTCTCAATTACCCGCACAATCCGAGCGCTATGACTGTCGATGAAGGATTTTTCGAGCCGGTAGTCGAACTGGCAAAGAGGTTCCGCGTAGCGGTCATTCACGACTTTGCCTACGGCGAGACCTGTTTTGACGGCTACAAAGCACCGAGTTTACTTTCGGTTAAAGGAGCGAAGGACATTGGCGTTGAATTTATCACGATGAGCAAGCCATACAATATGGCTGGTTTTCGCATAGGCTTTGTGGCGGGTAATAAGGATATGCTCGAGTATCTCGCCACGATAAAGGGCTATTATGATTACGGCATATTCCAGGCGATACAGATAGCCGGCATTATTGCGCTGCGGCACTGTGAGGAGGATATAATCACTCAAAACAAGAGGTATCAATCGCGGCGGGAAGTGGTTTGCGAAGGTCTCGGAAGGCTCGGCTGGGAAGTGGAAAAACCACGAGCCTCAATGTTCGTATGGGCAAAAGTGCCGCAGGAACATTCCAGGGGCAAGGGCACTATCGAGTACGCAATAGACCTGATGGAGTATGCAGAGGTTGCAATCGCTCCGGGCAGGGCCTTTGGTGAAAGGGGCGAAGATTATATGCGCATTGCTCTTGTCGAAAACGAGCAGCGCCTGCGCCAGGCCATTCGTAACATCAGCCGATTTGTCCGAGAAGAACGATAATAAATCCAACAACCAGCGCGAAAAGTGAGGTACTAATCTATCGTTGCTTTGGTAAAAAATGAGCATTTCATCGGGCGTACACTATGGGAAGCAAAGGATTTTTTATTGCATAAAGCCGTTTTTTATAAAATTTTACAGAAAAATTCTGCATATTTTCTAATCTTTGACGTCCCATAAATAATCTGTTACGAAATATCCCAACCAGTTTCATGTGGGCTGTTAGGCAGTAAATGCCGTAAATTCGAGAAAAAACTTGACTTTTTGGGCCAAATTTGGTTAAATAGTTCTTGTTGCGGAATGTGTATTTGTCATTCCCGCCCCGCGTCGTGTGCGGGATAAACTCCAGCGGGAATCCAGCTTTTTCGCTCTGGACCCCTGTTTTCGCAGGGGTGACATCGTCGATTTTCGTTTTCCGCAACAGGAACTAAATAATAGTATTGAAGCTTACAGCCGCTTGCTTGTTAGTAGATGTAAGCGTAAATTCATAGCTTGATTTTATCGCTGGGGGGGCGAATGTGATGAAACCGGGCGGTCCGCCATTCATCGGATGGAGGGGGCTCATATCAGCCATCGCAATTATTGTGTGCTGGTTGTTTGCGCCCGCATATTGCCAAACGCCCGATGTTGCGCTTCTCCTTCAGCAAACTCCGAGCAAAGGCGGCGCAATAACTCCGATAGCGGGCGTTCATCACTTTGAACTAAATTCGGAGATTACTTTGACCGCAGAGCCAAAACCAGGCTATCAATTCCTTTACTGGCTGGGCGATGTGAGCGACCCGGGGGCGACCAAAACTGTGGTTTATCTTGATAAACCAAAAATAATTATCGCGATATTTGGGCGGACCGAAAACGGTACGTTAGTTGAGGAAAAGGGCCTATCTTTCGGCGGCGGAGGCGGTGCCGGCGGCAGCGGTTTGGTTAACACTGTTGCAAATTTTGGCTATACGGGCGGCATGAGTAGTGGCGCAGGAGGAAAAGCGAAATCACCCACGGCTGTATATGTGAAAAACATTGAAGTGATACCTGAGCCTGCCACGTGTATATTGTTGCTCCTGGGTAGTTTGTTTGCCTTTACGAGACGCAATACGAAAAGCAGCTCTTAGTCGAATCTATGACCACATGTATCTGCCGTAATAAACTCGGATTCTGTTCGCGGGTATTTTCTGCAATTAAAGGGTCGAATCGTGTAAATGGAACAGTAATATTTGCCATCCGGTTTGTACTTTAGAAAGGGGCAGACATTAGGCAGTTTACAACACGCCCCACAGTTGATACATTGGCCTTTGCGTCTTTGGGAGACAGGTAGTATTGATGTGAAAGTTCTCTTTATTTTAGCGAGCCAGGTATTTCTTCTTGTCTCAGCCATAAGCTATGATGTTACAAATATAAAACATCCACAATTTTTGTGGGCCGCCATCAAAATCAGGTTTTTTTTCCGCACTATGATTATGCCGGCCAGATAGACGCTTTAAGAAATATACCCGAATACTCTAACAACGCCAAGTCAGAACTTGAAGATTACTTGCTCTGTGCTATTCCCACCGGCCGATAGTTGTTTCAGGTTTGTTTCTGTGGAACGGGTTTATGCTTTTCTAAAGACTGCCACAACGTTTTCGACCTCGACGACGAATAGGCGATTATCACCTTCGAAATCGACGGGTATGGCGCCTTTGGGATTGAACAGCACTTTGTCGTATTGACGCAGCGGTATGTCCGGTGAGTTTTCGACCTCAGCGGAAATAGTTATGATTCGGCCGGTTATCGTGGGGATTTCTATGTTGTCAGGCAGTTGGATGCCGCCTTTGGTTTGTTTTTTGTCCTGGTCTTTGCGAATCAGGACACGGTTGCCTATCGGCTCGACTATTTCAAGCGGCTTTGTTTCGATTTGTTTCTTTTTATCCATTTCGGCCAGTTCTCTGCAAAAGTAATTTATTTTAAATACCAAAATTATTATATCTTTTTTAGTGCGGTTTTGCAATTTTTATGTTATAATACCTCAGGATAAGTACAGTGACGAAGTACCTCTGAATTTAGATGAAATGCTGTTTCGGAAGAAAAAGAGATCAATTATGCACAAACGAAAAGGTTTTACATTAATAGAGCTTCTGGTGGTGATTGCCATTATCGCATTGCTGATGGCGATACTGATGCCGGCATTGCAGCGGGCGAAAAAGCAGGTATGGACGATTCTCTGCAGGTCCAACCTGAATCAGTACGGCTTGGCGGCGAGGATGTACTTAGACGATAATGAGGGCTCTTTTCCTTATTCATTCACCTGGCTCTACAGTGATGGGGGCAGAGGGTGCCGATGGCACGATGAAAGCAAGAACCTTAACGATAATCCTGACCTTGGGGGCGAACTCTGGCCATATCTTAGAGACAAAGATATTCATCTGTGTCCGGCGTTCAACGTTGTGGCCAGAGAAATGGGCTGCGGTTGCAGGGGTGCGACAATTCCCATCGAACCTCAATATAGTTACTGTATGAATTCCTACCTTAACGGTGACGCATGGGGGGCGGTGCCTGCAGAATTTCGTACCAACATGGAGAAAGTCAGGAAGGAATCCCAGGTAAAGAACCCGCAGCGTGTGTTTTTCTTCTCTGAGGAGAATACGTGGTCTATTCCAGGCCTTAGCAACGCTGCGGTCAATGACAACAATTTACGTTCCACACCTCCCGGTAACACTGATTGCTTCGCCACCTACCATAATGCTCCGAGTGGGGACCTGGATATGGGTTATGCCAATGCGGTTTTTGTTGATTCGCATGTCGAACAGGTCTCAGCACGTCCGAGGCCCAATACTTTTATATTAAGCTGGCCGAGCGGAGCACCAATACCGGACTGGTAAGATATAGCGTTATGCGCAAACGAGGCGGTTTTACGCCGTTAGAAATATGAATTCCCAATCGGGAAAATAAGGAGAACTATTATGCACAAACGAAAAGGTTTTACGTTAATAGAGCTTCTGGTGGTGATTGCCATTATCGCATTGCTGATGGCGATACTGATGCCGGCACTGCAGCGGGTGAAAAAGCAGGCAAGGGACATTATTTGTAAATCCAACCTGAAGGAGTATGGGATGGCGGGGAGGATGTACTTAGACGATAATGATGGCTCTTTTCCTTATTCATTCACCTGGCTCTGCAAAGATTTTGGTTTCGTCGGTTGTGGATGGCACGATGCGAGCAAGAATCTTGTAGATAACCCGGACCGTGCCGGCGAAATGTGGCCCTATCTGAAGAACAAAGATGTTCACATGTGTCCGGAATTCTACGTTGTTGCCAGAATGGTGGGCTGCAGCATGTGTGACGGCGTGACAATTCCCATCGAACCTCAATATAGTTACTGTATGAATTCCTACCTCAACGGTGACGCATGGGGGTCGGTGCCTGCAGAATTTCGTACCAACATGGAGAAAGTCAGGAATGAGTCCCAGGTAAAGAACCCTCAGCGTGTGTTTTTCTTCTCTGAGGAGAATCCGTGGTCTATTCCAGGCCTTAGCGGCGCAGGAACCAATGACAACAATTTACGTTCCACACCTCCCTGTAACACTGATTGCTTCGCCACCTACCATAGTGCTCCGGGCGGGGACCTGGACATGGGTTATGCCAATGCGGTTTTTGTTGACTCGCATGTCGAACGTGTCTCAGCATATCCGGCTGGTAATACTTTTGTATTAAGCTGGCCGAGCGGACCACCAATACCGGACTGGTAAGATTTAGCGCCATGCGCAGGCGAGGCGGTTTTCGCCGTTAGAAATATGAATTCCTAATTGGGAAAGGGTAAGATTTCCCGAAAAACACGGGGAAACAGACGTCCGGCAGGAAAGCGTGTCTTTTGGAAGCCGAGCTTTTCCTTATATGTGCCGGCGCGCACTTAGCGGGTACCACCGCGTTATTTCCTGATTTTTACAGGTTCTTTAGCTTTTTTTCTTCCGAGGATTTCATCGGCCTCTTCCCAGGTTTCGGGCGGCCATTGACCATTTGATTGCAGTTCTTTCAGATGTTCCAGTTGCTTTATACTGATTATGGTTCTGCATTTCGGGAACTTTCCACAGCCTAAGAAGGGTCCTTTCTTGCTCTGCCTGATTACCAGCTCACCGTTTTTGCATTTGTAGCACTTTATTCCGGTGGGTTCCGGCGGCGGCTTTGGCGGCAGGACGTTGCCTTGCTTATCAATTTTGAGAGTTGTTTTGCAGTCCGGATAGCCGCTGCATCCGAGGAATGGGCCGAATCGGCCGTTTTTATGAACCATCGGCTTACCGCAGAGAGGGCATTTATGCTCGCTTACCTTTTCTTCGAGCATCCTGCCTTCCTTGTCACAGGGACAGGCAAATTTGCACTCCGGATAGGTCGAGCAGCTCAGGAACTTACCGTTTTTGCCGAATCTGTAAACGAGCTGCCGGCCGCACTTCGGACATTCATATTCGCTGGGGGTCATTTCGGCTTTGGCGTGTTTCATCTCTGCCTGTGCCGTCTCAAGGTTCTGCTTGAATGGATGGTAGAAGTCGTTCAAAACAGCGAGCCAGTCCAGATGCTGCTCTTCTATCTTATCGAGCTGCTCCTCCATGTAACGGGTAAAGGCAATGTCCATTATTTTCGGGAAGTACTCGTTGAGCTTGTCGGTGACGACCTCACCGATGTCGGTGGCGAAGAATCTTTTGTCCTGCTTCTCGACGTAGCCACGGTCCTGTATCGTGGATATTATAGCGGCATATGTGCTTGGTCTGCCGACACCTTCTTTTTCGAGCGCCTTTACGAGGGACGCTTCGGTATATCGGGCCGGTGGTTTTGTGAAATGCTGCTCGGCCTTGATATCAACCGCCTCTAATTTTTGGTCAGTTTCCATTGGCGGCAATTGCTGTTCGTTTGAGCCGGTCAGCCAGATTTTTGTAAAGCCGTCAAAGAGCAGTATTCGCCCCGTGCTTTTATAACAGCATCGGCCCAGTGACGTCTGTGCTGCGATATTCAGATTTGTTACATTATATTTGGCCGGCTCCATCTGGCAGGACACGAAGCGGCGCCAGATAAGGTCATAGAGTTTGAACTGCTGGTCGGTAAGAAAGGGCTTTATATCATTAGGGGTTAGGTCAACGTCGGTCGGACGGACGGCTTCGTGTGCCTGCTGGGCGGCTTTTTTGGAGGCATAAATCTTCGGCTTTGCAGGAAGGTAATCCGGGCCGAGGTGCATACTGATATAATTTCGCACCTCTTTGATAGCTTCATCTGAGAGGTGCGTGCTGTCGGTTCTCATATACGTAATAAGGCCCAGAGAACCCATCGAGCCTAAGTCAATGCCTTCATATAACTGCTGGGCCATGGCCATGGTCTTTTTTGCAGTAAAGCCTAAGCGATTTGCAGCGGCCTGCTGCATTGTCGAAGTTATAAAAGGGGCCGAAGGGCGCGAAAGTGATTCCTTCTTTTCTATGTCTGCTATCTTAAAATTCGCCCCTTTCAGTGCATCATATATCCGGCCTGCCTGTTCCTGATTGGATGCCTCGGACTTTTCATCGTTAACCTTGTATAGCTCGGCCTTGAAGGCGTTGTGCTCGATGAGCCATTTATTCTGTTTGGTAATTGTGGGGGGATTGTCGTCTTCAGATTTTGGCGTAACAAAATCAAGCCATTCCCTGCCATAGTTGCTTTGCAGGTCGGTTGTGAACACGGCCGGTATAAGCCAGTACTCGACAGGTTCGAACTTGCGGATTTCTCTTTCTTTTTCGACGACCATTTTAACGGTCACGGACTGGACGCGTCCGGCCGATAAACCGCGTGTAACTTTTTTCCAAAGCAGCGGGCTTATCTGATAGCCGACAATTCTGTCGAGGATTCGCCGGGCCTGCTGGGCCATCACCTTGTCCATATTGAGCTTGCCCGGGTCGGCAAAGGCACGCTTTATGGTCGATTGAGTTATGGCGTTGAATATCACGCGGTACGTTTTTTCTTCAGGTATGCCAAGAATTTCCGCAAGGTGCCAGGCGATTGCCTCGCCCTCACGGTCAAGGTCGGTGGCCAGAAACAGCTTGTCGCATTTTTTTGCCGCTGCTTTTAGCGATATGACGGCGCGTTTCTTGCCGGGCATTATCTCGTAAGTCGGCTCGAAATTATTTTCTATATCGACGTTGAGACCCTTTGAGGGCAGGTCCCGCACGTGT
>JABUBO010000391.1_pt1 | contig 13929 bp, 20 predicted proteins | sample 7240361 | NCBI WGS metagenome assembly JABUBO01 (sample SAMN07256346, study PRJNA390944) | subsurface metagenome | isolation source: Methane hydrate marine sediment | place: Pacific Ocean: Eastern North Pacific, ODP site
ACCTCACCATCTTACCTATTATGCTCAGGACTTAGCTACCGTGTTCCATAGCTTTTATAAGCAGTGCCGCGTTGTTTCTGATGATGAGGTATTAACTAAAGCTCGTCTCAGGTTAGTTCGGGCAGCTAAGATTGTTCTGGCTAAAACCCTTCACCTTATGGGGATGACAGCACCAGAGAGAATGTGAGAGAGGAAATAATTTGTCAAGCTTACCACAAAGCTTTTAATCCAATTTGGTTGTTACATTCTCTGATTGAGGAGGCTTAAATGAATCGCCGTGTCTTTTCTGGGGCTCGCCCCACCGGCAGGCAGCACCTGGGAAACTACCTGGGAGCCATACAAAACTATGTAAGCCTTCAGGGAGAATATACCTGCGTCTATTGTATAGTTGATGTCCATGCTCTGACCTCATTAGAAGACACCGGTTCGTTGCAAAAGAATATCCACGAGATGATGCTCGACTGGCTAGCAGCTGGTCTTGACCCTGGCAAAAGCATTCTTTTTGTCCAGTCTCACGTCCCTGAGGTGATGCAATTACATACTCTACTTAGTATGGTTACTCCACTGAGTTGGTTGCTGCGGGTGCCTACTTTTAAGGAGAAGGTAAAGCTTCAGCCACACAATGTGAATTATGGGCTGGTAGGTTATCCAGTTCTAATGACTGCCGATATTGTGCTTTATAAAGCTGAGGTTGTACCAGTTGGTGAAGACCAGTTGCCTCATCTAGAGCTAGCCAGGGAGATTGCCCGCCGCTTTAACAATCTATTTGGCAATACCTTCCCTGAGCCTGAAGCCAAGCTTACCTCGTTTCCGTTAGTGCTGGGACTAAACGGTAAAGAGAAGATGAGCAAGCAACTGGACAACGATATTGAAATAGCTCTTTCAGATGAGGAGACGGTAGAGCGGGTAAAGACGGCGGTTACTGACCCGGCACGCCGATATCGTGATGACCTGGGGCATCCTGATATATGTAATATTTACCGGCTTCACCGATATTTTAATCCCCTCCAATTAGATGATATAGCTGGCCAGTGTCGCTCGGCTAAAATTGGCTGTGTTGATTGTAAGCTGCTCCTGGCTCAGGAGATTAATTCTACCCTTAAACCTTTCCGGGAACGGCGGGCTGCCCTAGACGCTAAGCCCCGATATATAACCGATGTTCTGGCTGATGGTGCTCAGCGAGCCCAAGTTATTGCCAGGGAGACCCTCAAGGAGGTCAAACAAAAGATGGGGCTTATTTAGGGGAAGGCAATGGAATAGGCCAAAGTTCTTTGACCCGAACCCGTGGAGAAAGTATTCCAAAATTAATCTATGAGGTAAGACGACAATAGAAATAATTCCGGCTATAGACCTTAGACACGGCAGGTGCGTTCGCCTGTATCAGGGTGACTACACCCAGGAAACGGTATTCTCTGATGACCCGTTACAGGTAGCTCTAAAGTGGCAATCGCTGGGAGCACCAAGGTTGCATATTGTTGACCTTGATGGCGCGGCAACGGGTGAGCCTTATAATCTGGATATTATTACACAGATAGCAAATGCCGTATTAGTTCCTACCCAACTGGGTGGCGGTATCCGCCAACTGGAAACGATAGAGCAATTGCTTAAAGCTGGCATAGAGCGTGTCATCCTGGGCACAGCTGCCGTTGAAGACCCCGAGCTGATTAAAGAGGCGTGCCGTAAGTTCCGCGAATCTATTATTGTTGGCATTGATGTCAGGGAGGGGTATATTACAACACATGGCTGGCGTCAAGAAACCGAGTTAACGACTGTAGAATTTGCCAAGTTTATGGTACAACTCGGGGTAAGGCGTTTCATCTACACTGATATTAGTCGTGATGGCACCCTCACTGAGCCAAACTTTACCGCCATTTTCGAGCTAGCTAATGAAATCAGGCTACCTATTATCGCCTCTGGTGGCATTTCATCGCTAATTCATCTCAGGATGCTGAAACAGCTTGGCGCTGAAGCTGCCATAGTCGGCAAGGCACTTTATACCGGTGACATCAACCTAAAACAAGCGCTAGACGCTGTTAGCTAAATGGAGGAAACAGGTCGTTACCATCAACCTCTTGACAAATGCATATTTTGTGCTATAGTTTGCCCCGTAATATAACAGTATGCTAAACTATAAATTGAGGGCAGAGCCAAGAAGATGTTACCACTTGAGGGTTTAAGGAAGGTTAGCTCCAGACAGAGGTAACAAAAAGGGGGAGAAATGGAAAAAGTAGAGGCAGGTTATGTTGCTGTCGAAGTTGTAGTCACAAAGGAAGGTAATCAATACAGCTCTTGGTCTCCTGAGTTCGATATTGCCAGTTGTGGCGATAGTCCTGAAGAAGCTGTCAAGAACCTTGGTGATGCCCTTGAGCTTTATTTAAACATCTTGGAGGAAGAAGGGGAACGGGAGCAGGTTTTCAAAGAAAGAGGCATTAGGATTATACATGGTGATGAAACGGTAATTCCTAGCTCATTCGTTACACAATACCGACAAAAATTACCAACTCCCGTATAATAATGAGGCTGCCAAGTAGTAAGAAGCTGATTACTGCATTGATTAAGGATGGCTTCCAACCTAGAGGAAAATCCAAAAGGGGAAGCCATCAGGTTTTTAGAAAAGAATCGCCTGATGGAGCCAGAAATGTCGTAGTACCATTAGGCAAGAAGGAAATTCCTCGAGGCACATTGCGAAGTATTATGCGACAAGCAGCGCTAACAGAAAAACAGTTAGCCAACCTTCTCAAGTAACTAGCCATTGCCTTAATCAACAAAAAGTCCTGCACTCCCCAAGGGGAGAGGAGGGATAGAGGACTGGGTTGATAGAAAATCTAAAGTTTGATGAAAGGGGGCTTATCCCGGCTATAGTTCAGGATGCTGATACCGGCGAGGTGCTGATGCTGGGCTATATGAATGAGGAAGCACTGCGCCGAACTTTGTCCAGCGGTGATGTCTGGTTTTACAGTCGTAGCCGACAGGAGCTGTGGCATAAAGGAGAGACCTCCGGCATCCGCATTAAGGTGCGTTCAGTATGGAAGGACTGTGACAGCGATACCATTCTGGTTAAGGCACGCCCTACAGGTCCGGTGTGTCATACCGGCAATAAGACCTGCTTCTTTCAACAGCTGACCAAACAAGATGTGGGGACAAGCCCTCACGAAGAAACCTGAGTCGCTTCCTCAAGCTGGTCAATTTCCACCACCTTCTTCAATGCCGATACGGCAACCTCTAGCTGGCTATCATCGGGCTCTCTTGTTGTCAGCGTCTGTAACCACAACCCAGGAGCCAGAATAGCCCTGACCAAACCGTTTTTAGTATGCCTAGCTCCAAAATAGGTAACTTCATAGCCAAGGGCAGCAATAACCGGGATAAGGATAACTCGCGACAGCAACATCAGCCACAGTGATGGTCGGCCGACGAGGGCAAAAACCAGAATGGCTATAATCAGAACGGCAAACAGGAAGCTGGTGCCACACCGCACATGAGCAGTACTGTATCCCTTAATCGCCTCTACCTCCAATGGGACACCATCTTCATAGGCATTCACTGCCTTATGCTCAGCACCATGGTAAGCAAATACCCGCCTGATGTCAGGCACCAATATCAATAACTTAAGATAAGCAATGAAAATAGCCAATCGGATAAAGCCCTCTATCAGGTGGAATACCAGAGATGAGTTGATATAAGGGTTAAGCAACCTGGTGAGGAAAAGGGGAGCTATGAAGAACAGAGTAATAGCCAAGACCAGAGAAATGGCAACCAAAGCCCAAACCAACCATCCAGAAATCTCTTCCTCCTCTTCCTCCAGCGACACATTAGCCGAGTAGAGTAGAGTCTTAATACCCAGAACCAGAGCCTCAATCAAGACAATAATGCCCCGCATTAACGGGGCTTTCCTCATCCAACCGGTATAGATAGTAGCCAGCGACTGTATATCCATGACTAGCCCGCCTTTGGGACGACGCACCACAGTTACCATAGTCTTCTGCCCTCGCATCATCACCCCCTCAATAACCGCCTGACCTCCGTAATGAAACCTCTTTGCCACAATAAAAAACCCCCTTAATAAACAAAAAGGAGCGGCTTAGCAACCCCGCTCCTGCCTCCAAAGTCATGCCCGTTTAGCCTTCTAACTTGTAGCGCCGCTTAAATCGCTCCACCCGCCCCTCAGTATCTATCAATCTACGCTCCCCAGTGAAAAAGGGATGACAATTACTGCACAGCTCAACCTTCAGCATCTTCTTGGTCGAGCCGGTAGTAAAGGTATTGCCACAAGAACAAACCACCTTGGCATCAGTATAATACTGGGGATGAATCTTATCCTTCATAATATTCAGCTAGCGTAAACGCTAACCTTCCTCCGGTTATTGCTGGTAGGCTCAAATTTAACAATGCCATCAATGAGAGCAAAGATGGTATAATCCCTGCCTACACCCACATTATTGCCGGGGTGAATGCGCGTGCCCCGCTGCCGAACCAAAATAGTCCCAGCATTTACCCGCTGACCAGCATATCTCTTCACACCAAGCCGCTTGGCTTGGCTATCTCGTCCCAAGCGGGTGGAGCCGCCTCCCTTTTTATGCGCCACTTTCAATCACCTCTTTTTTGCGCCGGCGAACCTTCTTTGGCTCACCAGATATAGCCTCTGGACTGACTATCTTATCAATAGCCAGCCTGGTATAAAGTTGGCGATGTCCTGTCTTCTTGCGGTAACGCACCTTTGGCTTATACTTAAAAACAATAACCTTCTTGCCCTTGCCATCTCCCTGCGAGGTAGCGATTACCTTTGCCCCATCAATAGTGGGCGTGCCTGCGGTTACCTTATCGCCATCGGCAATAAACAATACCTTATCCAGCTCAACGGTACTGCCTTCGTCCACATCCAGGCGCTCTACATCTATAGTCTGACCAAGGGCTACCTTATATTGCTTACCGCCAGTCTCAATAATAGCGTAAATTTCTTTACCTCCGCTAGACAACCTATTTTAACAATTGCTATAGCGGGGCGTCAAGTTCTAGCCCCGCCACAGCTCCCCTACCCTGGTTTTTAACTCATCAAGGCCACAATCGGTATTAATAACTACATCGGCATGCTTTACCCGCTCCTCTGAAGATAGCTGGGAGCGGATACGAGTTAGAGATTCCGACTCAGACAAGCCAATTCGTTCTTTAAGCCGCCTCAAGACCATAGCCTCGGAGGCTACGGTGACCCAAACCTCATCTACTAACGAAGTCCAGCCAGCCTCTACTAAAAGGGGAGCTTCAAGCACTACCACATCCACCCCCTGCTGCCGGTATCCCTCAAGCCGAGCCTTTACCATATCATACATTGGGGGGTGCATTATCTGGTTTAGCCGTGATAGCGACTCAGGATTCCCAAACACTATCTCGCCTAGCTTGGCACGGTCAATATCACCACTGGGGGTAAGAATCTGCCGGCCAAAGGCAGCCACTACCTCACGCCATATATCGTTATCAGGCTTGAGCGCTTCATGCCCTACCCTATCGGCATCCAAAATAACTGCCCCCAGTTCAGTCAGGAACTGTGACACGGTGCTCTTGCCACTACCTATGCCGCCAGTAAGACCTATGACCTTCATTATCCACCATCTTACCCAAGTCTACTTGCCAGTAGTCAGGTAGTCAAGAGACCGAAGCCCCTCTCTTACCTACACTCCCCCTTCCCTTATTAAGGGAAGGGGGTCAGGGGGATAGGTTGTGAAATGACCTCTATATACAGGCTTACCTCATCAGGTAAGGAGTGGTATACTGCCTAAAAATGAAGCCATCGGTTAATATAAAGCCTATGAGACAGCGCAAGATTCTCAGTCTTAACCCCAATGTGTTCTTTTTGGGTATGGTCAGCATGCTTACTGATGTCAGTACCGAGATGATTTTTACCCTTGTCCCGCTCTTTCTAGCCAATGTGCTGAAGGCACCATTCACCACTATAGGTCTTATCGGGGGGGTGTCTGAAAGCATAGACGCTGTCTTCAGGTTACTCAGTGGCTGGTTTAGCGATAAGGTAGGTAAGCGTAAGCCCCTGGCAGTATTGGGCTACAGCATTTCTACTATAGCCAAGCCCTTTATGTATCTGGCTTCCACCTGGGGCATGGTCCTAGCTATTAGATTCAGCGACAGGGTTGGTAAGGGTATCCGCACTTCACCACGCGATGCACTGGTGGCTGATTCTGTCTCGGCTAGGGAGCGGGGAAAGGGCTTCGGGTTGCACAGGGCTTTGGATACATCTGGGTCTGTCCTGGGGCTAGCTATAGCCGCTATTATCATATATCTCCTCCAGGGCGGAGGGCTGCAACTTAGTCTAAAGACCTACCAGTGGCTGGTGGTGGTAGGTGTGGTACCGGCAGTGCTGGCGGTATTAGTGCTGCTAATTTTTGTTCATGAGAAGGGGAGGACACCCTCGCCAATTGATAGTGCTCCCAGTGGGTTGACTTTAAATAAATTAACAACGGGCTTTGATGCCCGGTTCAAGGTATTTCTGGCTATTATGGGGGTGTTTACTCTGGGTAATTCCAGCGATTTCTTTGTCATTTTGCGGGCACAGAATCTGGAGGCATCCCTTATCCATATAGTATTAATGCTTGTCCTGTTTAATGTTACCTACGCAGTTGTCTCTTTACCAGCCGGTATGCTGTCGGACAGGCTGGGTAGAAGAGGGGTCATCACCACGGGCTGGTTTATTTATGCTCTGGTTTACCTAGGATTTGCTGTGGCATCAAGTCTATGGCAGGTGTGGGTGCTCTTCGCCGGTTACGGAATCTACTACGGAATAGTACAAGGGGTAGCTCGAGCCTTTGTCGCTGATTTAGTAACCGCGGAGAAGAGGGGCACAGCTTATGGTGTATTTCACGGTGTAGTTAGTCTCACCCTTTTACCCGCCAGCCTGCTCGCCGGATGGCTGTGGCAAACTATCAGTCCAGCAGCTCCTTTCTACCTCGGAGCCGGGTTTGCCTTTCTAGCAATGCTGGGCATGTTGGCTCTTAGAGAATAAAGTTTATGAGGTCACTTTAAGGCCATATAGGCTAAATTATCAGCCTCTCTGTTTTGCTGGCGTGGGATATGGGTGATGGTGAAGCCTTCCAGTAAGCCTTGCAGGTGCTTTACCTGATGATATAAGGGCTTAAGCGCTGCATTCTTCACCCGGTATCGTCCACTGATTTGCCTGACTACTAGCTGTGAGTCCAACTTTATGTCAACTTGTTTAGCACCTAGCTCAATAGCTTTTTCCAGGGCAGCGATAACGGCTCTATATTCTGCCTGGTTATTAGTTGTCCTGCCAATCCCTTGTGAAATGGTAGTAATGAGCCTGCCCTGCTCACTCTTTATGGTGGCACCTATAGCCGCTGGTCCCGGGTTAGGCTCAGCGGCACCGTCAGCATGTATTACCACTCTCTTTATCTTCACCAGCTTTTTCTCTTGGCTCAGGCTAAGAACAGGATACGCCCACAGCTACTGCATCGCACTAGGTTATCACTTCTTGCCCGCTGCAACTCAGTGGTAGGTAGTGATATTCGGCAACCACGGCATATCCCCTGTTCTACCCTAGCCACAGCTGTCCCCTTTTGTTTTTTGAGTTCATTATAGAATTCAACTGCCTGCGGGCCAATCTTGGCTAACTGTAGTTGCCGCTTATGGTTAAGCTCGGACAGTGTGGTTTTGAGCTGCTCCATCTCGGTAGATAGTTGCTGTTGTTGGCTGCGCCACTCCTTCTCCAAGGTTTTAAGCTCACTACTTTTGCCGGCTACGCTTGCCGTAGCCGTCTCAACCTGCTCCATTATGGCCAGCACCTTGTCCTCCAGCTGGTTACGCTTGGCTCTCATCCCATCAACCTCATGCTGGAGGTTGGTCAACTCTTTGGGATTTCTTATCTCGCCACTGTATAGCTTATCTTCGGCAATGGCGAGCTTAGCCACCAGGTCGTCTATCTGCCACTCTGCGGAATGTTGCTGGTGGCTTAATTCTTCCAGGCGCTGGTTCTCCAATGTGAGCTCAGCCTGAGCTCTCATCACCGCCTTACTCTCTCCAAGCTGGCTGGCAATTTGGCTCTGAGCTTGCTCGTTGGACTCAATGGCTAAGTCAATCTCTTGTAACTGGTAAAGTTGAGCAGCAACAGTCATTTTTTAGACCCAGCCTATTTTATAACGGCTATGCCATAATATCAATTTAAGTAAATGGTGACAAAACCTTATAGCTATAGTAGAACATATGTGCTATGCTATAGCCATATGCAGACAAGGGGGAAGCTATGAGACTATTGAGGTTGGCTGTGGAAAACCAGAGATGGGACTTGGCTGCCCATACCATTGTCTTTGCCACCGTTAGGCTTCTGAACAAAGGAGATAGACCAAATGCCGGCAAGAACAGAAAGAAAAAGAGGTGCCCCAAAGGGCAATCAGAACGCTAGGAAGCATGGTTTCTATGCCAGGGTTCTCGATGAAGCAGAGCAGCTCGACTTTGAGCTAGCCTCTGGCGTTGAGGGTATTGATGATGAGATTGCCCTACTGCGGGTTAAGATAAAATCTATTCTGAAAAATGAGCCGGAGAATATCAAGCTCATTATGCAGGCAACCGCTGCCTTAGAGAGACTTATCAGGACAAGGTACAAAATCACCAAAGAGCAGAGGAAAGGATTGAAGGAGGCAATAGGTAATGTCCTTAGAGATGTTGCCCTCCCCCTCGGAATCGGCATCGGCGCCACCGTCAATAAATAGCATGGGGTCCCTTGAAAACTCTGGATTTTCAGAGGGTAAAATAAATAGGCTACGCCCTTATCAGCGGGAGGTGGCACTGGCTATAGTTGATAGCGTCTTCGGCAGGAAGGGGCTTACCTTCTCCGTCGAAATTGCCCGGCAAGGAGGTAAGAATGAGCTGTCAGCCCAGCTTGAGCTTCTACTTTTAACCCTCTATATGGCCGAGCCACAGAACCTGGTGAAGTGCTCGCCTACCTTTAAGCCACAGACAGTTATCTCCTTAATGCGGTTGAAGGACAGACTAAATGATGCTGGCTTTGGTGGCATCTGGGTAGCTGAGCTGGGTTATATCGTCAAGCTAGGGAATGCCAAGGCTATATTCCTTTCTGCTGATGAGTCAGCTAATGTGGTGGGTAACACCGCCCATATTCTCCTGGAAATAGATGAGTCCCAGGACGTCAACAAGGAAAAGTATACCAAGGAGTTCAAGCCTATGGGGGCAACGACCAATGTTACTACCGTTCACTATGGCACTACCTGGGATGATTCTACCCTGCTGGAGGAGGTAAAGCAGACCAACCTTGAGCTGGAAAGAAGGGACGGCATCAAACGCCACTTCCGATATGATTGGCAGGAAGTGTCCAAGTATAACCCCGACTATTTAGCCTATGTTGAAGGGGAGAGGGGGCGCCTGGGGGAGAACCACCCCCTCTTTCTAACCCAGTATTGTCTCCTACCTATCCACGGTGGCGGGGGATACCTATCGCCTCAGCAGAGGGCTCAGCTTCAAGGAGAACACTCCAGAAGACATTACCCTGACCCCGGCCAGGTATATGTCGCCGGTATTGACCTGGCTGGGGAGGCTGAAGAGGAGGAAGGAGCCCAGTTACGAGCCCTGAAGCCGCGCCAAGATTCCACGGTGGTTACTATTGGCGAGCTAGACTTTTCTATTTGTGATAATCTCCAGAAGCAGCCCAGGGTCAGGGTTGTTGAGCACTACTGGTGGACAGGTAGGAAGCATACCGAGCTCTATCCCCAGCTTATCGATATCCTGAAGAATGTCTGGAGGTGTAAGAAGGTGCTGGTTGATGCTACCGGGGTTGGTCAGCCGGTAAGCTCATTCCTCAGGCAGTCATTAGGCTCACGAGTTATTCCATTCACCTTCACTCAGCAGTCAAAGTCAGAATTAGGTTTTAGCCTGTTAGCCGCCGTTAACTCCGGCAGGTTGAAAATGTATGCCGCCGATGGCTCGTCCGAGTATCAGGAGTTCTGGTTTGAAATGGAGAAGGCTAAAAGCCAGTATCGTCCCAGCCAGACTATGAATTTCTATGTTGACCCGGCACAGGGGCACGATGATTTACTGATGAGCCTGGCACTGCTGGTTGAAGCCGCCAATCAATACTCACCACGGGGCGCTAGGGGCAATCTCCACACCACGACACCGTGACGCGTTTTTGATTTGGTAGGTATCCCCTAAAGACAAGTAATATAATAAATTAGGTAAGTATCCCTTAGGAGCAAGTAAAGATGGTAATTAAAGAAGCAAAATGCAGTAACGGCATTACAGTAAAGTTTGAGGAGACGCCCTATTACTACAAGGTGACAGTTGGGAATAGGACTTGGTATTGGAATCGAGAAACAGGCGAGTATGATGGGACATCATTTAAAATGAAGAGGCTTAACTAAAGCCCTCTTCATTTTCCCATTCCCGTGCTGTTTTCTCTGTTACTTTTCCGCCAACTTTTCTAATGATGCTATTAGGATATTCTTGCTTTTGCTCTTTCTTTCGCCTCTCAAAGTCAGTAGTAATTCCACCATGTGGCACTTTGCCGTCAACGTGCACTTTATACCTTTGGTAGGGTCTTTTCTGTCCCATAACATCACCCCCTCTAATGCGGATTATACTACTATAGTAGGTGGTGTCAAGATATGGTTGGATAGGGGTTGACAATATGTTTGTATGGTGTATACACTGTGTAGCATATATGCTACACTAATAATGATAAGGTTAACATTTCCACAGAAATGTTAAGGGGGCGGGAATGGCTAAAGTAGAAGAAATTACTGAGAGATTCCCAAGACTATATATAAGCCCATTGCCCTCTAGGATTATAATGAGCTACTTATCGTTTCAAAGGGAATTGGAACAGCTTAAGCAGAGAATATTGGAACTTGACAATAAGGAGAAAGTAATTGTGCTTAGGGAAATAACACGAGAAGAAGCAAAACAAGAAATACGGCAATTGTTTTCTAGTGGGCGAACACTTTATTATTCTGATATTGTTCAGGAATTAAAATTGGACCTTGAAACAGTTGTTGATATTTGTAATGAACTGGAAGAAGAAAAGGGGATAGGCGTAGATGCCAGTATATCGAAATAAGGGCGACGCACTACGAGCAGACAGAATTGCAGTAGAGGCTCGTAGTATAAGCAGGGTGACATACGGTAAAAGAACTAGTAAGCATCAAGGTCAATTTGCAACATTGCGAGATAATGCGTATTGTGTGATTGACATTCCATTGAAGGCGGTTTTAGACAAAAAGCGATAAAAACAAAGCTACAAAAACAGTAACGTAACTTCACCAAACGTGATTTTCTAAAGGATTTAAAGAAAGTCAGCCAACGCATAGAAAAGCTTAAATCTGTTCCAAAACTGTCTTAAACATAGGCCTCTTATCCTTACGGTGATTATACCTAAAGCTATACTCGTCCATAAAATTTACTTGTTGTCAAAGGATAATCGCCATAAACAATCTCCCTGCTCTACCCGCTTTGACATACTTCCTTTCAGTTAAATTTTTTTATTGTGAAGCACTTCCCATCTTGCATTTTAGACTGGATTGTGGTATACTTTTCTAGTTAAGAAGGTTGACTTTGTGAAGTGGGTTTTACCCACTTTTTTGTTGTATGGGAAATAACAAGATGGGGAGGGGGCTAATCCGAGATGAAAAGCGAACTTCTGCTCGCTATTACACAACTCTCGGCTGAGAAGAACCTGCCTAGGGAGGTAGTCCTTGCTGCAGTAGAGGCAGCACTGGCATCGGCTTATAGGAAAGATAATTTTGCTATTAATCAGGATATTTCGGTTAAGATTAATCCTACTACCGGCAGGGTTGGAGTGTGGGCTGAGAAAACTGTAGTTGAGCTACCTTCAGATAGACGCTGCGAGATATCGTTGGATGAGGCACGCCAAGTCAAACCAGATGTGCAGATTGGCGAGACTATTATGGTAGAAGCTACCCCGTCTAATGCTGGGCGCATTGCTGCTCAAACAGCAAAACAGGTTATTCTGCAGCGTCTCCATGAAGCTGAGCATAGCGCCATATTTGAGGAATACGCTGATAAGGAAGGCGATATTGTCACCGGGTTGGTGCAGCGCATTGAGTCCAAGCAGCTATTTATTGATTTGGGTAGAACCGAGGCAATACTACCAGCGGTTGAGCAAGTGCGCAATGAGAGGTACCGAGTAGGTCAAAGGCTTAAGGTTTATCTTTTAGAGGTAGTTCAGACCGGAAAAGGACCTCGAGTGGTGGTGTCGCGTTCTCACCCAGATTTACTTCGTCGGCTTTTTGAGCTGGAGGTCCCTGAGGTTTTTAACGGAATAGTGGAATTAAAATCAATTGCTCGTGAAGCTGGCTATCGTAGCAAGGTAGCTGTAGCAGCACGCCAGCAGGGCATTGACCCCGTTGGTTGCTGTGTTGGATTGCGTGGTATCAGGATACAAAATATTGTGAATGAATTAAATGGTGAAAAGATAGATGTCGTTACCTGGGATCCAGATGTCGCCACCTTTCTTGTTAATGCGCTTAGCCCAGCCCAGGTATTAAGTGTCAAGCTGGACGAAGATAAGAAGGCAACTACTGTGGTTGTCCCTGATAGGCAACTTTCATTAGCCATCGGTAAAGAGGGGCAGAATGTTAGACTGGCAGCTAAACTCACTGGCTGGCGAATTGATATTACCAGCGCCTCAGCGGCTGAGGCAGAAAGGGTAGAGACAGCTAAACTTTTAGCTGAAACAGAAGAAGAGGCTATAGTTGGTGAGGAGCTTCCTGCTGGCCCTCTAGATGTTCTGGAGCCAGCTCCAGTGCCCGCCAAGACAGCAGGAGAAACGGCTGAATCTTTACCAGCTTTTGGTACTACACTTACTCCCCCGCAAGTAACAGCGAAAAAACCTCAGCTTCGGTTTGCTGAGGATATCTTAGTATCGGGACCGACTAAGCCTGAAGCTAAATCAAGGAAGAGGAAAAAGAAGAGCCCTCCGGGCAGGGAAAGTGCTGAGGATGGCATCAAGCTTAAGAGACTGCGCCGAGAGCCAGAAATTCCCATAGAGGAGGAGGAGTATTAGCCAGCATATACCGCAGCGGACTTGTGTAGCTTGTCGTAAGGTAAAGGCTAAGCGGGAGCTAATCCGTGTAGTGCACACTTACAATGGAAATGTGGAGGTTGACACTAGTGGCAAGAAAGCGGGGCGTGGTGCCTATTTATGTCGGGCACCAGAGTGCTGGGAGGTCGGTCTGAAGGGTGGTCGGCTGGAGTATGCCCTACGGGTCAGCCTTACCCAAGATGATAGAGAACAGCTTGCTAGATATGGAAAAGACCTTCTATAAGGATTCATTTAATGGCAAAGGCAAGTAAACAAGGTGATGTTTTGCAGCCCTCAGGCGAGGGGGACAGTAACAATTCTTCATCGCCGAAGGCCGACTTGATTGAGATTCCTCACACCTTAAGTGTAAGACAACTGGCTGAGCTACTGCAGGTTGGCGCCATAGACATTATCAAGCAATTGATGAGAAATGGCATTATGGCTAATATTAACCAAGCCATTGACTATGAGGCAGCAGCTACGGTAGCGGTGAGCCTTGGTTTTGAGGCGCACCTGAAGCCCAGGACAGCCCAAAAATCAGCTAGTGTTATTGGCGAGCTTAAAAGGCAACAGCTCCAAGGCGAAGAAGCCAGTGGTCTGCGGCCACGACCCCCGGTAGTTACTATTATGGGGCATGTTAACCACGGTAAGACGAGGCTCCTTGATGCTATCAGGCAGACTAATGTGATGGCTACTGAAGCCGGGAGTATTACCCAGCACATTGGTGCTTATCGAGTAGAAGTTAATGGGCAAAAGATAACCTTCTTGGATACCCCAGGTCATGAAGCCTTTACCGCTATGCGAGCTCGTGGTGCCCAGGTAACCGACATCACTATTTTGGTAGTGGCCGCTGATGATGG
>JABUBO010000393.1_pt1 | contig 13923 bp, 16 predicted proteins | sample 7240361 | NCBI WGS metagenome assembly JABUBO01 (sample SAMN07256346, study PRJNA390944) | subsurface metagenome | isolation source: Methane hydrate marine sediment | place: Pacific Ocean: Eastern North Pacific, ODP site
GTAGAAGGTTGAAAAACCCCAGTGGGATTGTAAGAAATTAAATTCAAAAAAGAGAGAGGTATCTTTTTTACTAATTTAGCTAATTTAAGAGCGCACTCATCAGAATCATTCAAATCCTTTATCATTATATACTCAAACATCACTCTTCTATTGGTTTTTTTAATATAATCTTTGACCGCTCTTAAGACCTTCTCCAAGGGATATTTTTTATTTATTGGCATAATTTTTGTGCGCAATTTATCATCTGGTGCATGAAGGGAAATGGCTAAATTTATCTGTAATCTTTCTTCACTTAATTTTTGGATTTCTTCTACAATGCCCACGGTGGAAATAGAAAAATGCCTGGCTCCCAAATTAAAGCCTTCTTTATCATTTAAAATTTTTATTGCTTCCATTACATTTTCATAGTTTAAAAAGGGCTCTCCCATACCCATAAATACAACATTGGAAACCTTTGCTTTCAATTTCTTTAAATAGCGAGCAAAAAATAAAACCTGCTCTACAATTTCAAGAACACTTAAGTTTCTCTTAAATCTCATCTTACCTGTGGTACAGAAAGGGCAATTTAAAGGACAGCCGACCTGAGAAGAAACGCAAACTGTGTTTCTTCCATCTTTGTGTCGCATCAAAACGCTTTCAATTTTTAAGCCGTCTTTTAAGGTAATTAAGACCTTTACCGCTCTTTTGTCTTTGGAAGTTGAGGTTTGAGCTCGGATATCAAGAGGACACTCTTCATTCAGTTTTTTTCGTAAAGATAAGGGTAAAGTGGAAGCCTTGAACCAGTCTTCAATTAAGTCGCAGAATATTGCTTTTTTTGCTTGTTCTAATCTATATTGGGGTTCTTTTTCTAAAACTTTCTTCATATTAGTTAAATCCATATAATTTAATGATTAATTATATCAAAAACTTGAGAAAGATCATAAACTGGGGCATCTCAGTAGTAGAACAGAGTTCACTACAGGGTAAGAAACTCGATTCAAGGCATGCTCTCTCAGGAAAAACCCCTTTGATTTTCTCTAAAGGATTAAAGCTTACTGTGGCTTTGGGGTAGGTGGGCGAACGTAGTTCAGAATCTGATATGTTTCTCTAAAAATCGAAAACACGTTCCAATGCCAACAGCGATTAAAAATGAAATAATTACCCTATATACAAAAAAGATGATTCCAAAATATTCTACTTCTAAAAATAAACGCATCGGGCCTACTAAAGTTTGGCCTGTTATGAAAGAGACGATTATACTGAGTGGCAACCCCTTTTCGTTCAATACCTTCAAAAGAGGGAGATAAGCAGCTAATGGTCCTGGTGTTGCTATGCCTATACCTGAAGCCCTTATTATGTTTCTTCCCTTTTCTTTGAGAATCTTTTCTCTCATATCCTTTGGGATATATGAACCGATAATTTGGGCTGTCACAATGGCAACTATTAAAATTGGTAAAAACTTCAAAAAATTAGCTAAAGTTAAATAAATTATGTTAGTTATCATAATAATACCTCAATTAAAAATCCTCCTACAATTACGAATATCGTGCACAAGACTAACCTCGTCAAAAAGGATTTCAACCCGAAGTATTTTAGCTCCATAATATCCCTATCAAGAGACCCAAAAATGACCTCTCCTGAGATCAAAGCAAAAATCACCCCAATGCTTGCCCCTTTCGTAAACAAAGTAAAGGCTATAGGATATGTAGCATACCTTGGAATGGGAAGAACGATACCAATAACTGTGGCCAAGGGTATTGCCAAAAGTAAATTTTTCCCTAATAAACTAGTGATAATTTGGTCTGGTATGTAGAGTTCTAGCAATACGCTTATTAAGACGGCGATAAAGAATAAAGGAAAAATGGTTTTCATCTCTTTCAAGGAACTTCTATAGATTTCTTTAATCTGTTTTTTTGATAATTTTTTCATCTGAATTGGCTCTTAAAAATTTTCTTAATCACTTTTATCAGCCTAACTCATTTTCGGAATTTTATCAATTGTGTGAGATTCCTTAAACCTTAATTTTGGGTTCAAAATAGGGAAAGGGCGGACTGCTAAGCAGGGCGCCCGGGCCAATCAACTAAACCAATAAAAATATATATAGTCGGGAGGAAGGTTTTTAGCCTTTTAAATTCCTCTTTTTGGATTGATGAATAAGATTTGGTAGGACAATAGAGAAAGTCAGCCAGTATTCAATCTGGCTGGGGATAGTAAACACGTTACGAACTATTTATTTTAAGGATATAATTAGTCACACTCCAGAAATAAAAACATTTAAAGAACAATATTCCTTTTAAATATTGTAATACATATTAAAGGGCACCCTGTTATTATGAAACAGGAAATCTCACTTAAACCAGAGTTTAAAAATGATAAGTAAATAGATAAATAAATAAAAGATAATTCTGACCAAATAATTGGAGGAATTTTAGGAGTGAGAATGAAGCTCTTAGAATTCCTCTTTTTTTATGGAGTAAATCTTTGCAAAAAATAAAAAGAAGAAGATATGAGGAAAAACATTTGATTGAAGAATTAAAAGAAAGATATAGTTATTTAGAGAATCTTCTCATCAAAAGTAGTGGATATATTATGATTATAAAGAAAATGCAAACAAAAGGAGGAGAGCCAATAGATATAGATATCTTGGATCTAAAAAGAGAAGTAGATTTTGCAATAAGAAAAATAATAAGAAAAATAGATTATAAATTAAGATTGTATGAAGTGCCAGATGGAATTAAAGAATAAGAAGACTTGACAAATTCATTTAAAAGATATTAAAATTACCATACTTATATTTTTGTAAAAAATTAACAGGGAGTCCGAAAGGGCTCCTTTTTTATTGGGATTATATATCCCCCTAATATATATAGGAGTTATAATGTCCCCCTACAAACCTCGCCCAGGGTGTAGATATCCCTATTGCTCAAATAAAGCAGAGAAAGGAAGTGGTTATTGTAGTTTACATAGAAAACAAAAAGAAAGAGAACGCTCTACATCAACAGCTCGAGGATATAACTATCGTTGGCAAAAGGTAAGAAGAATGTATTTAAGAGAAAATCCTTTATGCGTAGAATGTCTTAAGAAAGGAAGAGTTGAATCAGCAACAGTAGTTGATCACATAGAACCACACAAAGGAGATTATAAAAAGTTCTGGAATGAGGATAATATGCAATCTTTATGTGAGAGATGCCATAACAGGAAGACTGGAAAAGGATTATAAGTAATTATTTATCAGGTTAAATGTTATTATTTATTTTTATAAAGGGATAGGGGGCATTAAATACCTGTGGCTTTAAACTCTCTAAACCGCGCGATAGAATCGCTTAAGTTTTCGGGAAATTAAGGAGTAATTTTAAAATTTCATAAAAAATATAAAAAAGAGGTTAGACAACTTATGAAAAATCAAGAGAAACTTTGGAAAACTAATAAACTTATTTGTGGTGATAATTTAGAGGAATTAGCCAAATTTCCTAAAGAGAGCATAGATTTAATTTATATTGACCCGCCATATTTCACTCATAAAAAGTATGAGGTTATTTGGGGCGATGAAGCAGAGGTTAGAAGTTATAAAGATAAATGGGAAGGTTATCCAACCCAAAAGCCAGAGGCACTATTGGAGAGAATAATAAAAATCTTCTCAAATAAAGACGATGTAGTATGTGATCCATTTTGTGGTTGTGGGACTACAATTGCAGTTGCTCAAGTGTTACAAAGAATCATATAGTAAACGAGAATGTAATAATCACATAAGTATAAATATAATGGTTAAGGAAATCATTAACAAGGTTAAGAAAATTATCAACAATTTAGCAAGACCTGGTGAGAACCTCTCTGAGAGTGTGGTTAGGGGTGGTTTTTGGGTATTCTTACTTCGAATAGTTCAACAATTATTTAATCTAATAAGACTTGTAATTCTTACCCGTATCCTTGCTCCTCATGATTTCGGTTTGATGGGCATTGCTCTCTTGACAATGGTGACCCTGGAGACATTTTCTCAAACAGGTTTTCAGCAAGCCTTAATTCAAAAGAAAGAAGACATTAAGTCTTATCTTGATAGTGTCTGGACAGTCTTGATTTTGCGAGGATTTATTTTATTTGCAATATTATATTTTATTGCACCTTATGCGGTAATCTTCTTTAACACACCAGAAGCAAAGCCTATAATTCAGGTTTTAAGTCTTTCATTTTTATTACAGTCATTTGAAAATATAGGTGTTGTCTATTTTCAGAAAGAGTTGGAATTTAACAAGCAGTTTATCTATCAATTAAGCGGAACATTAGCTGATTTTGTCGTAGCGGTTTCTGCTGTTTTGATATTAAGAAACATTTGGGCGCTTGTATTTGGTTTGCTTGCAGGAAATGTGGCGAGATGTTTTGTGAGTTATTTAATACATCCTTACAGACCACATTTAAGTTCTGATTTGTGGAAAGCAAAGAAGCTTTTTGGCTTTGGAGGATGGATTTTAGGCTCAAGTATATTGGTATTTCTAATCACTCAAGGCGATGATATTTTTGTAGGAAAGTTGCTTGGTGCGACAGTGTTAGGTTTTTATCAGATGGCTTACAGAATATCAAATATGCCAGCAACAGAGATAACTCATGTCATTTCACAGGTCACATTTCCTGCTTATTCAAAACTACAAGATGATATTCCAAAATTAAGGGAAGCATATTTAAAAGTTTTACAATTTACTGCGTTTTTATCTTTTCCTATAGCAGGATTAATCTTTGTATTATCTCCAGATTTCGCGAGAATATTTTTAGGAGAGAAATGGATGCCTATGGTTCCGGCGATGCAGATGTTAGCTTTATGGGGTGTTTTGAGGGCAATAGGGGCAACAAGCAGTCCAATATTGCAAGCCATCGGCAAGCCGAAGGTAAACACAATGGTGCAGCTCTCTACTTTGATTGTATTTGCTATTCTGATATATCCCTTCTCTGCAAAGTTGGGCATACTAGGAACTTCTCTGGCTCTTGTTCTTACTGGTTTAGTGAATAATCTAATTAGGGCACCTTTAGCAATTAAGTATACGACATGCGGGACATGGAATTTTTGCAGGATGATAATCTTTCCGGTAATATGTACGACCATTATGGTTTCATTTATATTTATCTTAAAGATGTATTGGGCTAATCCGATTGGAATATACGAGTTCCTCGCGTTTATCGTACTTGGCATCTTACTTTATTCCGGCATAGTTTATCTATTTGACGAATATCTTGGTTATAGATTGTGCCCTACTGCGAAAGAGAGTATAGCCTTACTTTTCAGAAGATAAATTAAACAAGCACGTTATAGCATTCATATTTGAGAAGTGTTTTAGAAAACGGGGTTTTTGCACTAAGGGAGAATAGTGAAGAGCTAGGAATCCCTTGCAAGGCTGTGTATAAATGAACTATGGAAAGGGAAAACTTTGCCAGTAGTACCAAGAGACGATGGGACAAAGTAAAAGAATCATAATATATTTAAGACACTTCGCACATATGTGATACATGTTAAAAAAATTTGTAAGCGATAAAAGGAGGTAGAGGTATCATGAAGCAAGTCAAAGCCGTGATTAAGAAACTACCTAGCGTTGAAAAGGCAGTAAAAAAAGTGCTATTGAAAAGCCCGATAAAGGTACTGAGAGAATGGCAGGTCAAGCACAAAGCACCGGAGTTGCGCCAGTCGCGACGCAATCCAACGGCCAAGGCACGTGTCCTGGTTACTGGCGATTTCGGTAAGCTGGGGTCGAGGGTTGCTGAATTCCTTAAGGCAGATTACGACGTTGTAGGCTTCGATATGAAGGCCAGTTGCTCGGAGCAATTGGGCAACTATGAACTGTTAAGAAAACGCATGGCTGGCTGTCAGTTCGTGGTTCATACCGCGGGGATTCCCCATCCTAACAGCGGCACGATTGAAGATTATTTTGAGATGAATGTGATTGGTTCGTTCAATGTCATGCGGGCGGCCCAAGCAAACAACGTAAAGCGATTTATCTACTTTAGTAGCGTGGGTTACTACGGTTGCAATATTAAGGGAAAGTTGCTACCGGTCTATTTCCCGATCGACGAGGCTCATCCCATCGCGTCCATTGAGAGCAGGGCTGAGGGGATGCTTGACATTTACAACCAAAGTAAGGTTATAGCTGAAGAATTACTGGCTTTCTATGGCACGAACAAGATCTTCGAGGCAATTTCGCTGCGAATTGCGCCAGCCAACACGAAGGCTGATCAATATCCTGCAGACAATGACTCGTGGAGATCGAACCCCCGCTATCGACGCGGTGCCTTCTGGACTAACTGCCACCCAGACTCAGTTGCTCAGGTTGTCAAAGCTGCGCTGGAAGCGCCAGGTGAGTTCTGGTACGAACCATTCAACATATGTGACAAATACACCCCTGAGTGCATTGATGTGAAAGCGTTCCTCGCCGAGGAATACCCTGCTGTACTTGTGAAGTGCGATTTATCTGACAATCCATCACTGATAACACCAGCTAAAGCCGAACGGATGCTTGGTTTTAAACCATGTAAAGACGTAAGGTAATGCATATGGACTACAAGATGAAATTTGGGAAGTCCGACAAATTTAATCTATCTTATATTGGCCGAAGGGATGATGTTTTGAGTCTGGTTCCTGATAATGCTAGTAGGGTTTTAGACGTAGGTTGTAGCATTGGAGTACTTGGAGAACAGTTAAAGCAAAGATTTGAAGCTGAAGTTGTAGGTATTGAGCTCAATGAGCAAATGGCTAAAGTTGCCAATGAGAAGTTGGACAGGGTGATATTAGGAGACTTAGATAAGATTAACTTAGAAGATTATTTACTACCTAAATATTTTGATTGCATAATCTTTGCAGACGTATTGGAACATCTGAAAAATCCGTGGGATGTATTGAAAAGTGCTACAAGTTTTTTGAGTGATGAGGGCGTTGTAATTGCAAGTATCCCAAATATAAGACATTATACTACTATAATTAACCTTATTTTTCAGGGATATTGGCCATATAGAGAACGGGGTATCCATGATAAGACGCATTTGAGATTTTTCACTTTAAAGAATATAAAAGAGCTGTTTCAATACGCAGACTTAAAAATTATTCAACTCAAAAGAAACTATAGGATTATTGAAAGACCACATTCATATAACAGATTTTCTAAGTATTTTCGCTTTCCACCATTTAGAGAGTTTCTCGTATTTCAATATTTAATTGTTGCTAAAAAAGAAGAAAAAGGTTGGGGAAAAGATGAGAGAGAGAATAGCCAAATATCTGAGGAATGCGTCTCTTAAAAAAAGGAGAAATTTAGTAGAGCAATTTTTAATATTATCCTTCTCTATGTATAAAAAGCTGAGGAACATTCTTGCTAACAGCGATAATAAGACAATATCCAAACTATATCTTCGCGCTAGGAGTCTTGAGCGAAACATTATGGGTGGAAAATATGATTTTGTAACAGTTGATGAACTAGTGATATGGACAACCGATTGGATTAAATCTTTTCCAACTAGTTATGATATCATAGTTGGAATATCTAGAAGTGGATTACTAGTTGCCGATATAATTGCATTGAAATTAGGGAAACCGCTAACCACTCCTGAACTTTTTGGCTGTAACCACTTTTGGAAAAGCAAGCTAATGGAAAAAAAGGGAGAATACAAAAATATTTTATTAGTTGATGACAGCATTACCAGCGGTAAGACTATGGAAGAAAGTTTACAACTTCTATGCTCATATTGTGAAAATATTAATATAACCAAAGCAGCTTTGATTGCTACTAAAGAATCAAAAGCCTTAGTTGATTTGTATTACAAAATCATACCGCATCCAAGAATATTTGAGTGGAACCTTTTACATGCGAAAAAGGGAAAACTGATATCGGACTTAGACGGTGTAATTTCTGAGAATTGCCCACCTGGTGTTGACTCAGATGAGGAGTTATATACTAAGTGGATAAAAAATGCTAAACCTTATCTTATTCCTGCATTTGAAATCGATGTGATTTTGTCAAATAGGTTAGAGAAATACCGTTCTGAGACAGAGGAGTGGCTGGCCAAGCATGGAGTTCGCTATAAAGAATTAATCTTATGGAATATTCAATATAAACAAGAAAGAGATGGGAAGTATGCACAACGTAAGGTAGAGGTTCTTTTAAAAATTAAGCCAGCCATGTTTTGGGAAAGTAGTTTTGCCGAAGCAAAGCAAATCTGGAAAGCTACAAAAATACCAACCCTATGTATTGATGAAATGATTTTATTCAGTTAATGTTGTGACAGTTACTCATCTATTGATTGAGCCTACTTCAGGGTAAAATATGAGGCTAATCCTTAAGATAATTCTGAAGAAGCAGAAGAGATAGGTTGGAAAGCTCGACAAAAGTGTATAGATAAATATAGCTGGGATGTGATGGAAAAAGTGTTGGTAAAAATATTTGGAAAATATGAATAAAAAGAGGCTTAAAAAGATATATGAAAAAATAGTACCCTCAATTACTCAGTGGTTGCCCAGATACTATACTGCTTTAAAACTAATTGAGCGAGATGAAGATCTTATTCTTGATGCTTCGTGTGGTACAGGTGATATAACCATTGAACTCAAAAAAAAAGGCATAAAAGTGATAGGTGTTAATATATCTAAAGAAGAGATCGTGTTAGCGCGCAAAAAAGCAGAGGAAGAAGGAGTAAAAATCGATTTTGTGATAGGGGACTTGACCAATGCACCCTTTGAAGATAAGACTTTTAGCCAAATAATTTCGTTGGACACATTAGAACATATCTACGATGATGATAGTGTGTTCCAAGAATTTGCTAGAATGTTAAAAAGATCTGGGAAGTTGATACTTTCTGTGCCATATGGCGCTACCAACAGTGCTAAATTATTCTGGGAACAGAGAATCCTAAGGAAACTAATACCACACTTCCTTTACAGTAACACGATGTTTAGAGGTAAGAGTTGGTTAGAAGCAACTGAAGAAGATGCAATGAAAGAGATGGGACATTTTAGGAATTATTCTGTTGGCAAACTAAAAAAGAAAACCTCTTCCTTTTTCAAGATTACTCACTATGAATATGCGCTGAAGAAATTCAGTTCTATTGCTACTGATATTACATATGGTATAAAAGGTTTTTCGCTTCTAAAACCGTTCATATTTTTTATTACAGTAAGGTTAGACCATTACTTCCATAAAAATAGAAAAGGATATTTGTTAGTATGCAAATTCCAAAAATTGGAGAAATAAAAAAATTAATTCCTTTACCAAGATTAAAGAAGACAATTCATAAATTTGGTGGAGAACATTACTGGGAAATAGGAAAGATAGGCTATCCTTTAGATAGAATTACAAACAACATTAAAAAGAAAGGATTTAATATTGAACGAACATATAGAATATTTGAACATCCTTATCATAGGTTTTTTATATTAAGGAAGATGCAGAGGCAATTATGATAGAAGTCAAAAATAAGCCAACTGTTAGCGTAATCATTCCAACCTATAATCGGGCGTATCTAATAGGAAGGGCTATTCAGAGCGTTTTGAATCAAACCTATCAGGATTTTGAAATAATTGTGGTGGATGATGGCTCAACGGATGATACAGAAGAAATTGTGAGGAGTTTTAAGGATAAAAGAGTAGGATATATTCGGCACGAGAAAAACAAAGGAGCTGCAGCAGCTAGAAATACTGGAATAAAAGCAGCCAAGAGTGAATATATTGCTTTCCAAGATAGTGATGATGAATGGTTACCAGAAAAGTTGGAAAAGCAGATGAAAGTCTTTGAAAATGCACCGCCAGAGGTGGGAGTGGTTTATACAGATTTCTTGAGAATAAAGGGTAATAAAAAAATCCATATCCCATTTTCTTGGGTTACTCAAAAAGAAGGTAACATACATAAAGAACTTCTTAAAGGAAACTTTGTAACTACTCAGAGTGTAGTAATAAGAAAAAAATGTTTTAAAAAATCAGGAGTGTTTGAAGAAAATTTATCCAGGCTACAAGATTGGGAATTATTTATAAGAGTCTCGAAATTTTACAACTTTAAATACATAGATGAACCATTGCTAAATTTATATTATACATCAAATAGTATCTCTGCTGACCGTGAGGCTCATATTAAAGCGTTGGAAATTATTTTGGCAAAGCATTTTGAGGACTTCATTAAAGATAAAAAATCGTTATCAGGGCATTGTTTAAGACTTGGTATTCTTCTAAGTTCAAATAATAATATCAAAAAAGGAAGGATTTATCTTATAAAAGCTGTTAAAGCATATCCATTCAACATTAAATTGTTATTAATTGTTCTTTTATCGTCTTTTGGACAGGGTGTTTATAATGAGGTTATAAAAATTTATCTAAAAATAAGAAATATCACAGATTATATGGTGAAAAAATGAATCCTAAAGTCTCAATCACAATCCTCACCTGGAACGGATGAGAGGACATGGATAGACAGTGAAAAATTAAAAAGAACGAAAGAAACAAATGTAGGAGGGTAGTATAATGTGAAGAAACAGCCTTTGATTTCTATTATAACACCTACCTATAACCATGAGGAGTTCATAGGAAAGTGCATTGAAAGTGTTTTAGCACAAACATATCCTAATTGGGAGTAGATAATCATCGACGATGGTTCCATCGATAAGACAAGGGATATAATGACACAATATAAAGATGAAAGAATTAATTATATTAGGCAGGATAATGTTGGCATTGGAGGTTGGGCGAGACTTATAACAAGGCTCTGCAAATCTCTCAAGGTGAGCTTATTGCTGTCTTAGAGGGCAATGATTTCTGGCCAGCTGATAAGTTGGAAAAACAATTCCCTGCTTTCGAGAGAAAAGAGGTAGTATTAAGCTGGGGAAAAGCAGCTGTTACAAATAGTAGGGGTAAGACCTTGTGGATTATTTCCAAAAGTCTCAGCTGGTTTAAGAATAGAACAAGAATAGAAGTACTAAGAACTCTCCATTGGAGTAGAGCTTGCTCGCAAGGAGATCCTCATTGTCTAATCTATGGAAGTACTCAGGCGTAAATTACCATAAGCTCTCATATTCAAGGAATACTTTAGGGGTAAGCTATCCAAAAGAGCTTATTTTTCACAAAATACCTGTCCTACACATAAGACTCACCATACTCCTCATTCTCAGCATAAGCAAAGTGATCTGTCGAAGGGACTTGGTATCGAATGTTGGATAAACACATTGCAATTCCGTAAAGGACGTGCACAAAAACTGATGCTGTGACAGACCTCATTTATCAATAAGAAGGGAATCCCTCCGATGATCTAAGAACAATTCCATTCCGGTCATTTCCATATAGGTAACCTGAGAATTGCTTACGCTCACTATTGGAGGAGGGAATGTATTAAATACCCCAATAGTTGCTGGAGTTATAAGGAGGAGAGCTATAAGAGCGATGCCTACTTTCTTATGCCAGTGGTGAAAAAGGTAATATAGCACGAGACCATCCAGAGTAATGGCTGAAAGATAAATATCGCATTTCTTGGTTATATTTAACCCAAATATCGTGACTAAAGCAGGCAATAAACAGCAATATACCAAAGACAATAAAGAGGTAAGAGAATGTAAATTGTTGTGGCTTAAGCCTACCATTGGGTGAGGAACCCCTTTTTCACACCAATATGCTAATCATTGCTGCTACCATGCAATATAATGTAGTATGCCCACACAATTTGGAGAAAAATCCATAAATTCAAAAAGGGACAAATTTGCCTTTCCCAGAATATTAGTATACTTCAGAGCGGTTGTCATGCTTATATCATAAACTAGCTAGTTCCAGAGACATGTCTAACAGTGCCACCGAAGGTAGAGAACAAGGCGAACCAAGTGAACTAGGTGATAAACAAAATCAAGATGGGATTAATCCCCCCAATGTTCAAGAGCAAGGAGGTTTAAACATAAGCTCTTACTACGGTTTCTTGACTTTTTGATAGAGCCATAGTGAGAAGATAAGGTGGTGTTTGCTCGGAAGTTGATAGAATATTTGAGTAATCTAGGTTAATTTTTAGAAAATGCCAAAAACCATATAAAAAATAACGGCTTATTTATTTTAATCATATCAAACGCTTTTAGCCTATAAAAATTTATGTCTATTATTATCCATAGAATAAATAATCCCAGTATAAATCCTGAGCATGTTTTATTTTATTTGCCAGACAAGATAAAAGTTTATTGAAAAGATACGGTTTTAAAATTAAAAAATTTACCTATGCCCATTATCCATTCAAAAAAATTACTTTAAAACAGAGATTAATAAGAATATTTTTGTCCAATTATTGATAATTATTTTAAAGAAATAATAATTGGGGCTACTCTAGATTAACCAATGTTAAGAACACTCTCATAAATCTCCATCAATTTCCTATAGTATTCTTCTTTATTAAGTTCTTTTTTAAATTTTTTAAAATCTGTATTCTCCTAATTTAATTGATAATTCTGGGTCGTTGTACAGTTTTTTAATGTATTTTGCTGTTTTCTTATAATTACCTATTTCAAATAAATATCCATTTTTACCATGGTTAATTAAATCTGGAATTCCTCCAAGATTACTCGCGATAATTGGCTTTTTGTTTTTCATCGCTTCCAAAGCAACGAGGGGGCAGTTTTCCATCAAAATACTTGGTGAAACTACAGCCAAACTTTCCTGATAGTATCTTGGAGTTCTTCTTTAGGGATTCTGCCTAAAAATTTGATGTTATTGTCTATATTTAATATTTTAGTTAAATTTTTTAAATTTTCTCTTTCTGGTCCATCCCCAATTATTTTTACTTCAATATCTGGAAATTTTTCTTTTACTAATTTTACAGCTTTAATTAAGATATCAATTCCTTTCTCCTTACTTAATCGGCCAACAAATAAAAACTGATTACCTCTTTTGTTTATTTTTTGATTTTTATTTATTTTAATATCAACGAAGTTAGAAATATAGCTGATATTGTCAGTTTTTAGATTTTTTTTAGCCCAGTAAGTTAAAATTTTAGATGGATAAACAAAATAATCTGCATATCTTTTTATTATTATTCTATGTAACCATACTTTTAACCATTTTAACCAGTGATATGGAAAATTTATAATTCCCATTTTTTGAGTATAGCAATTTGAAATTACACACTTCCACCCAAAACCATATTTACAAGGTTTTTTATCTCTATAAATCATCCAAGTTTTCGGACAAACCATATGGAAATCATGAAGAGTTACTATGACGGGTACACCACATTTCTTTGCAGCTAAGATTGGCGACGGTGAAACAACTCTGGAAAAACCGTGGCAATGAACTATATCTGGTCTAAATTTTTCTATTATTTTTTTTGTTTTAAAGTAATACTTTAAACTAAACCACCTACTAAAAAAAGAAATGATATTTTCTTTTTTTACTCAAACTTTATAAATTCTGATATCATTAAAGGACGTCTTATATACTTCAGGATAAATTTTTCTAATTTTTTTAGCAAATGATTCAGGTACCCAACATAAATTTTCCCATTCTTCATCTAGCACTACTTGACTATCAAATATAACAATGTATTTTACATTCTGGTCTTTGAATATTTCCCTTAGTTCAGATTCATTTAAAAAATAAAACCAAAAATTTCCAATAACTTTCCTTTCGGAATAATAGAGTAGTTCACAACCACAAGTCTGCCATATCAAATCATTTTCATTTGTATGATTATTTAACCATTTCCCTGCCTCTTGCACAGAAGCAATTCCACCTATACTTGTCCTGTATATTTGAGATTTATACCACCCTTTTTGGGAGGTAGCATCTTCATAAGCGAATATGATGAGGGGAGTTAGCAATGATGCCAAAATTAAGAAGATACCTATTATTTTTATATATATAGAAAGGTTATTTCGCAGGATAAAAAGAGATATAAAAAAATAAATGCCGAGTGCAGAGAATACCGAAAAAACAATCGGAATGAATAAATGATATCTCATTTGATCTGT
>JABUBO010000394.1_pt1 | contig 13897 bp, 8 predicted proteins | sample 7240361 | NCBI WGS metagenome assembly JABUBO01 (sample SAMN07256346, study PRJNA390944) | subsurface metagenome | isolation source: Methane hydrate marine sediment | place: Pacific Ocean: Eastern North Pacific, ODP site
GGCCTTAAAACCGTTTTTTCTTTATACTTAGGGAATGCTTTAGTAAATGCCATATAAACCCCATTTGTGAACACCATATTCACGTCTATATAAGGTAATTCTTTTTTAAGTAATTTATATTGCCATTTTTTAAAACCATATTTGGTTTCGGGGCTTTGAAAATTGAGAGTATGGTGTGTAACGATTATGTTTTCTACCTTCTTTTTCTTTAAAAATTTCAACATTTTAACGAATTTTGTATGATTTCTCCAAATACTACCACCATGCTGTATCCAAAAAACGTAGTTATCCCCATACCCACCTAAGTTAGTTATACTGTCAAAAATCAGATTAAAATGATAATTATAACAACTGGGGATTGTGTACAGGACTGGATATTCACATTCTACTTTTTTCTCCTTCATTATAGGAAATTCACAAGTAGAAGGATCAAAACTTATTATTCCACAATCACACCCTTTTTTATACAAAGAATCGAGTAAATACTTGGTATAAGATCCTATTCCATGTATCATTGGCGGAAAAGCAGACATAAAGATGATTTTAGTCATAGAACTGCTGCAAACCTATTTATCAGGTTTTAATTAATATTTTATAAATATATTCAAAAAAAAATTTTTATTCAAATTAAATCTATTAATTGCCAAGTATTTAAATTCTAATTCATTTTTTCAATTTTTAGTTACTTAAAGAATGATTTTAAATATTCATAAGACATCTATCTTATTTATTACAAAAAATCAACAATTTTGCTGAATTGAAATTCCATCTGCATATGATGAAAAAATTTGGATTAAAAGCTATGATGAAAATGTTAAACCAAGTTTGGAATATCCCAGTGAAAATCTTGGCAAAATTTTTGATGAGGGAATGGCAAAATTCCCAGATCAGCCTGCATGTTGGTTCATGAATGGAGAAATTACTTTTAAAGAACTTCGAGAGTATGTTCATAAATTTGCTACGTTTTTGCAACAAAATGGATTGGAGAAGGGTGATCGCGTTGCTATTGATTTACCAAATTGTCCTCAATATCTAATTGCACACTTTGGAACATTGTTAGCTGGTTGTGTAGCCTCAGGTTGTTCGTTCCTTTTAAGTGAGGAAGAAATCGTATATCAATTAAATGACAGTAAGGCAAAGGTCATTGTAACTTTAGATGCAATTTATGAAAAAGTGCTAGAAAAAATCCTAGATAAAGTACCAAACCTCGAGATTATAATACCTATGAATATTTCAGAATATATGGGGCTTTCAAAATTTGTGGTATTCCTTGGTAAATTATTAAAAAAGATTCCAAAAGGCAAAGTGAAACCTTTTCCAGGAAAGAAAGTTATCCTATTTCAAGATGTAATGAATACAATTATTGATGTGAAGGAAGTCTCGATTGACGTAAATAATGATTTAGCACTTTTACAATACACCGGAGGGACAACTGGATATCCAAAGGGTACAGAACTTACACATGCTAATATAATTTCTAATATAACTCAAATAATAAATTGGGTAACGGTAGAAGTTGGTAAGGATATATTTTTATCTGCATTCCCTTATTTTCATTTAGCGGGATTAGCATTTTGTATGGTTTCCGTATGGGTCTCAGATCCCCAAGTATTAATTGCAAATCCAAGAGACACTAATCATTTAATCGAAGAAATGATTGATAAAAAACCTACAATTATTTGCAATGTGCCAACATTATATCTCATGATAATGAATAATCCAAAACGAAAGACCATTCCTATATCAGTATTAGACAATGTTAAGATTTATGTATCAGGAGCAGCTCCATTTCCGGCAGAAGCCATCATCGACTATGAAAAAAATATGGCAGCTAGAAATAAAGTCTTAGAAGTATATGGCATGACAGAAACTTCACCCATTCTTACAATGAATCCTTATCTTGGGAAGAAAAAAATTGGCACTGTTGGATTGCCAGTGCCTGATACTGATATCCGGCTTGTGGATATAGAAACAGGTGAACAAGTTGGGATCGGGGAACCTGGGGAAATAATCTGCAGAGGTCCTCAAGTAACTAGGGGGTATTATGAGAAACCCGAAGCAAATGCGCAAACAATTATCGATGGTTGGTTTCACACAGGTGATGTTGGGGTAATGGATGAAGATGGATATCTTACTATTGTAGACCGCACAAAAGATATGTTAATAGTAAGTGGTTATAAAGTCTATAGCGTTCATCTTGAAGATATTCTAGTTAAACATCCAAATATTGAACTTGCTGCTATTATTGGTATTAAAGATCCAGACCGACCTGGTAGTGAAATAGTGAAGGCTGTTATTAAACTTAAAGAAGGGGTTCAATTAACCGATTCAATAAAAGAAGATATAAAGGAATATGCGAATAAAAATTTCTCGAAATACGAAAATCCGAAAATGTGGGAATTTCGAGACGAACTTCCGCTAACTACCGTCGGTAAAGTATTAAAGAGGGCGCTTCGGAAAGAAGCACAATAATTTTTAAAATTATTAATAAATTTTAAATTTTTTAAATTTTTTTTTTCATCAGTAAAATTGCTAAAGAGTAATTAAGGAAATTTTAACTTATATACATTTTAAGAAATAAATCTTTTATTTCCTACGACCAGATCTTCTTGCTGCAATTAATCCAACTTTCCTTCCTGGAGGAGCATTACGAGAAATTGTGGTTGATCCTCCAGGTCCTTGTTTCGCACCACCTCCGTGAGGATGTGACACCGCATTCATGGCTACACCTCGAGTAATTGGCCACTTTTTAGCTTTAGGTTTGATATAGTGGTATTTATTTCCAGCTTTCACAAATGGTTTTTCAGTTCTACCACCACCCGCAACGATTCCTATCGTACATAAGCAATTATTATTAAATAAGCGCTCTTTCTTTGAAGGGAATTGTACTTCCGTTGAATTTTTCGAGCGTCCTACAACAGTTCCAGTAGTTCCTGAAGATCTAACAAATTTTCCTCCATCAAAAGGTGTAGATTCTATGTTGAATACGTAAGTTCCAAGAGGGACATCTATAATTGGAAGAACATTTCCAATTTCAATTTTTCCTCCACTTCCGTGGGTAAATTCATCACCCACAAAAATACCTTCTGGAGGAAGAAACAAATGAACTTCTCCATCATTATATCTCACTCTAGCAACAGGAGCTCCTCTTCCAGGAGAATGAAGTAATTCGATAATTTTGAATTTCTTTACATCATTTCTATCTATAATATTGCGATAATGGACCGCTCCAATATGTTTATGGCTTGGGCTTCGAAAATTTAAGCCTCCACGTCCTTTCCGCTGAACTAAAATTCGTTTTCCCATCTAAATATACAACGTTTGTTTTTTTTTGATAACATCATAAAAAGATAGAAAAGTAAAATATTACAAAATTTTTATGTTTTATGTTTTATATCAATTTTTTTATAATTCATCGGCATTATAGTTAAAAGATATGGGGATTTCTCTTTCTAAAAATTCTCCGGCAATATTTTTTAACAATAGACTTTTAATTTCATCAAGATTTTGAGTTTGTCCTAATACCCATCCAAGTTTTACGTAAGCAACTTCAGGTAACAAGTTTTTACCAGGAATTACTCCAAATTGAGTTAAATTTCTTCCGGTAGAATAAACATCCATTCCTACAAAACCATTAAGACATTGAGTTACCATTAAAATTATTATTCCTTCTTCAATTGCTCTTTTAATTGAGTCAAATATATATGTTGACGTATGACCTAAACCTGTTCCAGCAAGCACTATTCCTCTATATTCTTTATCTATATAAAGATTAATGATATCATTTGTCATTCCTGGATAGGAATAGACTAATCCAATTTTTTCTTCAAATTTTAAAAGTGTTTTAGTTTCAGATTTTATTCTTTTATGATAATCGGTTTGAAACATGGTTATTTTACCATTTTCCACCTTTCCTAGAGGGATATTTCCAATCGTCCTGAAGGTGTGTCTATAGGAGGTGTGCATTTTTCTTACAAGTGTACCTCTATGTATGAGTCCGTATTTATGAGATGAGGAACCCAACATACATACAACTACTTCTGCTAAGTCAGATTTAGCTGCGACAGTTGCAGCATTAATTAAATTTAATGCAGAATCTGACGATGGACGATCGCTACTTCTTTGACTACCAACTAATACGACAGGTATGGATAAATCCTTAAGCATAAATGATAAAGCTGCAGATGTGAAACTCATTGTATCCGTTCCGTGTCCAATAATAATTCCATCGATGCCGGAATTTGCTTCCTTTTCTACCTTTTCTGCTAATTTTTGCCAAGAACTTGGTTTCATATTTTCAGAGAGAATTTCAAAGACAATTTCAGTGTCTAAATTACAGATATCAGCTAATTCCGGAACTGCACTGAATAATTCTCCTGGTGTGAAGGCAGGAATAACAGCACCTGTGGTATAATCAAGTCTACAAGCGACAGTTCCACCAGTGCCAAAAAGTTTGATATTTGGTAATTTTTTATTTATTGGAAAGCTTTTTTCAGGTACATTATATTTTCCTTCACGTTTTCCAAGAATTTTGATTTCAATATCTTTTGATAATTTAACTCCAATATTATAACCATTATTCAATTTAATTTCGATAAATCCTGGTTCTGAAAACTTAGACCGGGGGAGTACAATTCCTTTATATTCAGTAGTTTTGGTTTTAATTTCTATAATCGACCAAATTTTTACCCCAAATTTTTCTAAAATATCAATTACGTCTTTAGAATATCCTGGGTATTTTTCATTATTTTGATTTTTACTCATTTTTTTAACTCCTCCAATTTATTTGTAATTGCTTTTTTTAATTTTTCAGCTACAATTTTCCCATCGATTTTTCCTTTTACCTCTCTCATCACTTCTCCCATTAAAGGGCTATAAGATCTCATTTCACTTTTTCTAATAAGTGCTTCTTCTTTATTGACAATTTTTTGAATTAATTTAATTAAATCAACTTCTGAAAGCTTGATTATTTTTAATTGTTCTTTCACTTCTTTAAAGCTTGTATTTGGAGAGTTAGAAAGTTTAATTAGAATGTCCTCAATAGCTTCTTTGCTAATCTCATTCTTTTTTAATGAAGTGAATAGATCAGAAAAATGAGTATTAGTAAGATTGCTCACGTTTATTCCATCCCTTCTCAATGCTTTTGTCGTCTCTAATAAGGTGGTGATTATTAGAGTAGGATTTTCCTTATAGAGATTAACCAAATCTTCAAATAATTTTAACTTTCCTTCAAAAATAAGGTCCTTTATGGATCGTTCTTTAATTTTAAACTTTTCAGAATATCTCTTCATTAAATCCCACGGATATTCTGGCAGAACTTGTTGAATCTTTTTAATTCTATCCTCAGTGATAATAATTGCTTTAGAATCCGTGTCAGGGTAAAGGCGAGCACCCCCATGTAATTCTCTAAGAAATTCAGTATTACCATCTTCTAAAGCTCTTCGTGTTTCACCAGGAACTCCTTTAAATGCCAATTTAGTTCTTTTTATTATTACATCCATTGCCTTTTTTACGATTTTTTCTATTCCTAAAACTAATACGAAACAATCATCAGCTTTTGTATTTAATTTATTTCTAATGAGATCAATTTCTTTTTCTGAGAATCCATATTCCTTTAAATCTTCATCAGAATGAATTAATCCTTTAAGTCCGGAGATTATTTTAACCTTATTTGCAACTTCAGTTCCAAATCGTCTATTTGGTTGGAGTTCAATGCCAAATATCCCACCAAATCCAGGTAAATTTATTCCAAATAATTTTTTACCTGATTTTATACCATTATTTACGAAACCACACTTAGTACTCTTTAATTCTTTAGAGAGATCAACAATATCTTCTTTGATATTTTCTTTTTTTGCTTCTTTTTTATTTAATTTATCCGCAATTTCGATTAATTTAATTTGTCGTGAAATTTCATTATTAATAAGTGGTGAAAACCAATCTAATTTTTGAACTCCTTTAATTTCAATACGGCTCCCATTTTCAATACTAATATTTAAGTCTTGTCTTATGGAGCCTAAGATAGTTTTTACCTTTCCTGTTCCCCAAAGAAGTAATCCAATACGTTCTGCACAGTCCCGAGCTTCTTGTGGAGTATTAATATCAGGTTTAGTAGTAATTTCAACGAGAGGAATACCTAATCTATCTAATCGAAAATATTGATTTTTATTTTCTGTTTTGATCTTCCTTGCAGCATCTTCTTCTAAACAAATAAATTCTAATCCAATCGTTTTTCCACTTGCCAACGTTATTTCTCCATCGGTTGCAACTACTGTTGTTCTTTGAAAACCACATGGAACGCTTCCATCAAGATAATTTTTGCGTGAGATATGTAATTCATTGATTATAGTCATTTTTAAAAGAGAGGCTATCATTAGGGCAATATCAATAGCTTCTGGATTACATTCAAATGGAGGGGTTTCATCTAGCTCATAAGTACAAATCAAATCATTATAGCCTTCATATATAATTGTCATTCCCTTTGAATATTCTGTAAGCATAGCTTCATCATATTCACCCATCTCTCCTAGAACTGGTCTCATATATCTAAGAGTAGTAAAATCAGGAGATCTACTACCTTGTAATTTACTCGGACATCTACAAAATAATTTAGTTTTTGAATCTAATTGCTGATGAATTTCTATTCCGCATTTTAATCCAAGTTCTTTATAATTATGTTCTGTCATCTTCAATCTTTTAACAGTTATTTTGGAGGTTTATAACTTTTTTAAATTCTATTTATTCATTAAATTTTAACTTTTTATTTTATTATAACTTAATTGAAACATATAGTCCGTCTTTATTATAACCCATTTTCTTAAACCATCGTTTCACTCCAAGACCGCTTATTACAGCTAATTTTTTGGCATCAAACTCCTCCCTTGATATTTTTTCAGCATGTTCCATCAATTCTTTTCCAAATCCTCGGTGTTGTAATTGAGATTCCTTAACCGGTTTGGAGCCTTTTGGAACTAATTCTCCTACAACTTTTATTTCTCTTACAATCATTGTATTTCCATCATTTAATTCAGCTCTATGAGCAAACTCAGAGGGTTTTCTTAAGCGTAAATATCCAATCAAATAATTTTTTGGTTTATTCTCATAGGAAAGAAAAATTTCAGTACCTTTAGATGCTTTATAATCCAATCTATATAATTTGATATTTTCAAATGAGTTTGTATCAATCACATCATCTCTATTTGATATACCATATTCACGACATCGAATGCAATTACAACTACTATTTAATTGATTTAACCTGTCTTTAACAAGTTGTCTCAAATTACTCTTTTTACAACCAGCCTCTATTAACTGAGCTGGTATATCTCGCATTATTCTTTGTATCCTAACATATGGTGGAAGGTTTCTTTTTACATTTGCAATTAAATCAATAAGTCTATCCAAATCATATGGTTGATATTTTCCTTCCCTCCACCAATTATATAATTCGGTTCCTTTTATGACTAAACAGGGATAAATTTTAAGTAAATCTGGTCTATAATTTGGGTCAGAAAAAAGATTATCAAACAATTCCAAATCTTTAGAATAATTTGAGCTCGGTAAATTTGGCATTATATGAGTATTTACTTTTAAACCTGCATCTTTTGCCCATCTAATTGCCTCAATACTCTCTTTAGTAGTATGTCCTCGATTTACAAGCTCATAAATGTCGTTAAATACGGTTTGAACCCCAATTTCAACTCGTGTAGTTCCATAGTTTAACATTAAATCAATATATTTTGGAGTACAATAATCAGGGCGAGTCTCAATAGTTAGTCCAACTAATGTCCTGGAGGATTTTTCAGCTATTTTTTTTGCTTTATTAAGAGAAGAAACTCTTTTATCTATAACTCCTTCTAATGCTCCTTGAATAAAGGAATTTTGATATTCAATATCCGTGGATAAGAATGTTCCTCCCATTATAATTAGCTCTATCTTATCAACATTGTGGGCAATTGCCTCCAAACCCCCGATTCTACTCTTTACTTGCTCATATGGGTCGAAATTACAATAAATTGAACGCATAGCTGCAGGTTCCCTTCCTGTATAAGATTGAGCCACTTTTACTCCAGGTTGGGAGGATTCTCCAGGGCAATAAACACATTTTCCTGGACAAGGATATGGTTTTGTCATTATAGCAATCACAGATACACCAGATAAAGACCTAAAGACTCTTATTCTAAGCACATCAACAATTTTAGTTTTTTCCTCTTCTGTTGCATGACTAAAAATAACAGCATTTTTAATAACTTTATTGTAATGATGTTTTTTGCAAATTTGGCATTTAATATTGTTAATTTTCTTACGAGAGGCGATTGGATTGTTGATAATTTCTTTTATTATATCCTTTGAAATTTTTTTAACTATATGTTCTTGTTCCTGATTGGAAAATTGCATTTTAACATAAATGTTTTCTTTAAATTTTCAATAATTCTGTAAAAAACTTAAATTTATCTATATAAAATAAGAAGAAATGAAATTTTCTTCCAAAAATAGTCAAATAGGGACAAATATAATATAATTACCTTTTTTTTTATTATTGAATAGAATTAATATTTAATCTAAGTTGAGATTGACATAGTGCAACTTTTTTAGGAGGGGGAACACGTGGGAGAGAGGTAATAATTATAGGAGAGAATAGCGAAAAAGATATATTTCTGTTGCATTTATTATATTTTAGGACAAAAATTAAACTTAAAATACTATGACTGTTAATGAAAGAAGAATATATTTCGAACATCTAAAAGATAAAGCAGATGCTATAAAAAGTGAACCGAAATGGAGTTATTTATACAAAGAACACTTACTTCAATCTTTAGAATTATTTAGATTAGCAACTGTTATGAATAATAAGAGATTTTACAGAGATAGTATAAGTAGAGCCAATAAAGTCTTGGAAGGTGTAATCAAGTTATTATATAAAATAGCTAAAACATTGGATTCTACGATAAATGCCCAAAATACTCTTTTTCATAAAACACAAGAATTGCTTATCCATAACAAAATCTCAAATATTTTTGGAACAAAATTAGATTCATATCGTCAAGTTATTAGAAATCCTGAGACCCATCAAGTCTTTACAGACTTTGGAGCAAATAAGGCTGAAGCTGCAATTAATGAAGCATTGATTTTTTTCAATATTGGTATAGAAAATTATATAATTATAGAAAAACAGAGAGATCCTATTGATAATCTGAATTATTTATATTTATTATTTAACTCTTTTATTGAGTGCTTTACAATTTACTCACAGTTCTTTAGTTTATATGATAAAAGGTCTAACGGAATATATAGTGCAAATATCGAAATACTGGTTAATTTAATACAAGATTATTATGATAACTCAATTTTTACAGCAGAATTTATATTGACATCACATGAAAGTAAAAATAGATTACGACCTCATTTTAAAGTATCTTTGGCTAATTCAAATATTACATTCAATATCATAAAAGTCTCGGATTATGAGATGGCTAATCTTGAAAGTATTCCAAGGTTAAATGAAAAGATAAAAAAATACCGATCAACCTTTAACAACCTGTACTTTCTTATTTGGTCATTTACGAACAGAAGAAGATTATATGAGTCTATAAGTTTATTTGAAGATGTTCCTCATTTTCATATTAATGGGTTGAACAATGTGGAGAGCACGGAATTTAACAAAAAAATCACGGATTATATGGGTTTATAAAATATTATTTTTGGAGATTTCCATTGTAATTATTTTTTCCCTAAATTAATTAGGAGAGCACCACGACGGGAGACACCATTTATTGGAGAGAATAAGGAAAAAAATATATTTCTATTGCATTTATTATGAGGTAAGATAAAAATTAAATGACTAAAAATGAATTTGAAATCAGAGATAGATAAGATCAATTCTTACTATAGTTATCATACCACTTTAATTTTAGAAATAATAGCTGCAAATGATTATTTTTGGAAGACTCAGTTTGACCAAATTAACTTGTTTCACAATAAAAATGAATATATTAATTCATTAAATAAGAAAAAGGATAAGTTTGACAAGTTGGGTTTTGATCCATTTGAAAAAATAGATTTAATAAAAGAACATATGCTAAAAATGGGTTTGATTTATCTTTTTTCTCTATTTGAAGCATTTAATAAAGATTTCTTTCAAATACTATTCTTCAACAAACCATATTTAATGAAAAGTAAAAATAAGAAGTTAGATTATGAAACATTACTTAGTTTCTCAGAGATTAATGAATTACACGAATTTTTATCACATAAAGAAGTAGACAAATATGGTTATAATGATATTAATGATCTCTCAAAATTATTACTTGAAGACTTTAATATCAATTTAGAGGATGATTTTGAATATTGGAAGGGTCTAAGAGAGAATTATTATAGGAGAAATATAATAGTGCATAATGATGGAAAGATATCAAGAATTTATCTAAATAAATTAGATTTACCTGATGAACAGTTAAATATAGAATTAAAAAGCGATAATATGTATCTTGGTGAATGTTGTAGAAATATTCAAAATTATATGACCTTTATTTCTGATTCCATTAGAAGGAAGTTTAAAATAATCTAATTAATTAGGAGGGCATCACGGAGGAGGGAAGAATAATCAAGTATATTTTAACGGGTATTAATTCAATTTTTCTTAAATAAGAAGCATATATCTTTTGATATAATTTCATCCTCTAAAGATAAGTTATTTCCAAAATTTGTATCTCTTTTTTTAAATTCATAACCCTTCTTTGATAATATGTTTTTTATCTGTTTAATCATCAATATCTCTTTTTAAATGTTCCAATAACCTCTACAAAAAAATATGCCTTATATAATTCTTCAAAATATTAAAAAAAAGCTAATTCTTCTATATCATAGTAAAATTTTTGAACCTATTTTGTTAGCAGGCGATCATCTTTGAAGTGATTCCATATTAAATAAATGATGGGAAGAATAAAAACAACGTCAAATGTCAATTCGAATACTCCAAATATTATATCAATATCCATATTTTATCATCTTTAGATTTTCATTTTTTTTTAAAATTTCATATTTTATAAGGATGATAATTAATTAAAAGGCAATTAAAGAGAGAGAGAGCAATTATATTAAAAAGTGCTTTAAAATAATTTTTAGTTCAACTCTTCAAAAAAAAGAGGAAAAATATAAGGTTAGTAGAAGGGATAGAAAAGCAAGGAGAAGAAAAATCTAAATAAAATCAGAGTTGAATTAGATATCCGATTAGGATCATAATATTAAAGAATCTTTTTCAATTTCAAAAATTATTAAAAGAATCTTGTTCGAGAAATATAATTTTCTAAGAAATTATTATCTAATTTCGACAATTCTATCATAATATTTATATACAAAATTGTAATTACAAATATTTGAGGGAAATATTCTCTCAATTAAAATTCAATATAAAAAGACTTTTTGAATCTAGATTTATTAAAAAATTATTATTTATTTAGGCATTTAAATCAATTAAATTGAGTGAAGATGAAAATTTTTTCACAAATTACGATCCTCATCCTATTAACTATTATAATACAATTAGAATTCAACATTGTTGGAGTAATTACATTACTTTCTAATGCCAATGGAGAAACTTTCCAAGATAGTAACGATTTTATCTTAATTTTCGGTGCTAGTTCATCTCCAGAAGATCTAGATCCACAATATGCATGGGATAGTGCTTCCATCGATGTTATTGATCAAGTTTGCGAGGGGTTATATACCTATAATTTATCTGATCCAGAACTTGCAATTATTCCGAGCCTTGCTATAGCAGACGGTACATGGACGATAGATGGGTTAATCTATACTGTTCTGATTAGACAGGGGGTTACATTTCACGATGGAACTAAATTTAATGCGACAGCTGTTAAATGGACATTCGATAGATTGGCTTATCTTATGAATGCAACCGGAACTCTCCCCACCTCTGTGGGTGTAACCCAAATTAAGTATTTATATGAAAATAAAAATATGCCAATTATAAATAATACTGTAATTATTGACGAATATACTGTAAGTTTTGTGTTACATACTCCTTTCACACCATTCCAAGCATTATTATGTTTCAGTGGTTCATACATTTTATCACCTACATCAACTAACGCAACTGGCTACATTGATATGGCAACTGGAGATTTAGTTGGGACTGGTCCTTTTGTATATGATTTATATACTGAGGATGTTGAGGTGAGATTCCATGCTTTTGAGAATTACTGGGATGGTGCTCCGAACGTTAATAATTTAACTTTTTCAATAATTAAGAACGAAAATCATAGAAACCAGGCTTTATTAAACGGCACGATTGACTTTTTAGACGATCCTTTACCGAACATGTTGGATACTTTCGAAACTGATCCCAATATAACTTTAGTATCTACACAAGATTCGTTCATCCGATATCTTGGGATGAACAACAAACAAATTAATAAAACGTGGAGACAAGCAATTTCCTACGCGATTAATTATTCTTATATTATTAATGAAATTATGGAAGGTCAGGCTGTAAGATTGAAATCTCCTATTCCTATAGGTATCAGATGGGCTAATTGGTCATTTAACGTAGCCATTTATAATATTACAAAAGCAAGACAAATCCTCATTGATGCTGGCGTTTGTAGCTTTGACCTATATAGTGATACTGAATGGATAAATGCAACACTAGTAATGTATAATTATACGTATAATATAGGTAATATAGTTCGAGAAAGCATCGGGTACTTATTACAGGAGAATCTTAGACAAATTGGAATTAATGTAACATTAGCTGGTATGAATTGGACAGATTTTATTTATAGATTATATGAGTTGACCCCTTATACCAGAGATATGATACAACTTTATTTCTTTGGATGGGTGCCTGATTACAACGATCCGAGCAATTTCATTAATTCGTTATTGTCTAATACATCCTCATCAAACACTGCGCAATACTATAATTATACAATACAGTTATGGATGGATCAAGCTCTTAATGAAACCAATGATATTTTGAGAAGACAATTATATGATAACATTCAAAAAGTACTTGTTGAAGATCACATGCCCTGGGCATTCGGCTATGTTGGATTTATCCGATATGCTTATCGTAGCGATATCATTGGCTATCAATCAAACTCATTGGGAAAAAAGCGGTTTTATGATATATCACAAAAGGAACTAGATAATGGTCTTGATAACGGAGTTTATGTAATTAGTATAACATGCTCTGGAATTGGTGCAGTATGCGGGATTGCGATTGTTAATATTGTTCCCAAGAGAATTTCTATAAGAAAAGGTAAAAAAGTAAAAAGAGAAGCAAAAAAAAAGATTATCGAGGAAATGGAATCAGAGGGTAAGCCTATAGATAATAAATATCAAGATTTGATAAAGAAATTGGAGGATATATGGGATGAACTTTTTGAGAAGAATAAAAGAGAAATTATAGATATATTTGAAAAACTTAGCCAATTGTTAGCCGAAGATAAGCATACTATGCTGGAAAGTTTTCAAAAATTAGTAAAAGAACAATTAAAAAGAGAAATGGTAAAAAAGATTATCGTGGAAATGAAATCAGAGGGTAAGCCTATAGATAGAAAATATAAAGATTTGATAAAGAAATTGGAGGAACTTTGGATGGAACTTTCAGGAAAATATTTAAGAAAAATTAGGGAGATAATTAAAAAATATATTGAATTAAAAGCCAAAGATAAACAAGTTATGTTAGAATGTTTTCAGAAATTAGCAAGTGAATTTTTACTTGGGTGTAAATTATGTCGGCAAAATAATTTTGATGAAGGTTTGCGTAAATTGCAAAAAGTTGCAAAAATGGCTAAAAAAGAAGGATTTGGTGACCTTGCTAAAGAAGCAAAAATCTCTAACTCGGAGTTTTTAATAGAAAAAAGAACTTTCTCAG
>JABUBO010000395.1_pt1 | contig 13879 bp, 14 predicted proteins | sample 7240361 | NCBI WGS metagenome assembly JABUBO01 (sample SAMN07256346, study PRJNA390944) | subsurface metagenome | isolation source: Methane hydrate marine sediment | place: Pacific Ocean: Eastern North Pacific, ODP site
GTAAGCGATTTATAGTAAGGTCAAGATATTCTTGAGATATTTCAATTCCAATATATTTTCTACCCAACCTTAAAGCTGCTATGCCGGTGCTCCCGCTCCCGTTAAAGGGATCGAGAACAACATCTCCTTCATTAGTTGAGGCTAGTAAGATCCTCTCCAACAGCTTCAGCGGTTTTTGAGTCGGATGCTTACCACAGGTCTTCTCACTCGGTTGTGGAGGTGAAATTTCCCAAAGGTTGCGCATTTGTTTCCCGTTTCCCAGCTGTTTCATCAATTCATAATTGAAGGTATGTTTACTCTCCTGGTTTTTAGCAGCCCAAATTATTGTCTCTGTCGAATGGGTAAAATATCGGCAGCTAAGGTTAGGCGAGGCATTGGGCTTGAACCAGATGATGTTGTCCTCCACTCCGTGGGATACATCCCACTCGCCTTTATTTACCGAGACCATTCTTCCGGCGTGACAAGTTATGCCTCCGTTAGATAAGAAATAGGGAGGATCAGCAAAGATCATATCAATAGAGTTTCGTGGAAATTGTGGTAAGATTTGTAGGCAATCCCCACAAAAGAGCTTTATGGAGCACTCTTTATTTTCATAATATGGCTCAATTCCAATGTCAAAGAAACTATCCATACTCATCTACCTTCTCTCATTCTACACGCTTCCGTGTATTTTGTCAAGAGCCCTTATTTAGCACTTAGTATAGCCGCAACTGGGGCAGATGAAGCAACCTTCCTGATACACGAGCAAGCCACCGCAGTCAGGGCACTGCCCGACTATATTTCTGGCTAAGCCATAGTCCTGAAGCTTTGGCTTACCATCATCTCCGCTTACATATTTTTCCAGAACGCTGGCAATGGCATCGGCACAGGAGAGCACCGCCTTACCATTCTCCCAGGCAATGGACGGACAGCGAATGCCACGGAGCTGCTTCACCACCGAGGCAACATCTACCCCAGACCTCAACGCCAGAGAGATAAGCCGACAGGTAGCCTCAAGCTGGGCTGAGGCACAGCCTCCAGCTTTGCCCAGAGTGGAGAAGACCTCGCATATGCCTCGCTCATCAGAATTCACGGTTACATAGATATAGCCACAGCCGGTAGTTACTCTTTCAGTTACCCCCGTGGTTATTTTTGACCTCTCCCTGGGGGTAAGCACAGCACCTTCAACCTTCTCCACTTGAACAGTGCTTAACGGTTGTGCCTCACGGCTTCTATCCCGGTAAATGGTTATCCCCTTTAGCCCCTCTTGGTATGCCATCATATACACCTTAGCTATGTCTTCTTCTGAAGCCTCTTGGGGGAAGTTGACTGTTTTAGAAACAGCGTTGTGGGTGGACTTCTGGAAGGCGGACTGCATCTTGACATGCCATTCAGGGGTTATTTCGTGGGCGGTAACGAATAACCGTTTGATATTGTCAGGGACTCCGTCCATATCGTGGAGTTTAGCCCCCTTGGCTAGCTGCTGCATAAACTCTTCAGAATAGAAGCCTTCATTTTTAGCCACTTCCTCAAAATAGGGGGTTACCTCCACTAGCTGGGCACCATCCAGGATATTCCTTACATAGCTCAAGGCAAAGAGGGGCTCAATACCGCTAGAACAGCCAGCAATTATGCTCAGGGTGCCAGTGGGGGCAATGGTGGTGCATGATGCATTCCTCAGCCTGAGACCATCAGGGGTATCATAGATGCTGCCCTCAAAGGCAGGGAAGACGCCACGCTGCTTAGCTAGCTCTATCGAGGCTTTACACGCCTCTTCATTTATAAAATGCATAATGTTGGAGGCAATCTGTAGCGCCTCCTCTGAGTCGTAAGGGATGCCTAGCTGGATTAACATATCGGCAAAACCCATCACCCCCAGCCCTATCTTCCTGGATTTCTTGGTCATTTCAGCTATTTCGGGCAGGGGGAACTTGTTAACATCAATGACATTGTCCAGGAACCTCACGGTAACCTTTACTGTCTTAGCCAGCTTGGAGTAATCAATCTCGGCAGTTCCGTTGGTGATATGTAACATCCTGGCTAGATTAATTGAGCCTAGATTACATGACTCATAGGGGAGCAGGGGCTGCTCGCCGCAGGGGTTGGTGCTCTCAATCTTACCTAAATGTGGGGTGGGATTATCTTGATTTATTCGGTCAATCAAGACGATACCCGGGTCTCCTGTTTTCCAAGCCATGCCCACTATCTTATCAAACACCTCTTTGGCATTGAGCTTACCCTCCACCTCATTAGTGTGTGGATTTATTAGATTATAGTCAGTGCCGGTCTTAACCGCCTCCATAAATTCAGTGGTTACGGCTACCGAGAGATTGAAGTTAGTAAAGGCAGTAGGGTCACCCTTAGCTGTTATGAACTTCATAATATCGGGGTGGTCAACATTAAGGATAGCCATATTTGCCCCACGACGCATCCCCCCCTGTTTAATGACATCAGTGGCAGTGTCAAAGGCTCTCATGAAGGAAACCGGACCGCTGGCTACCCCACCGGTAGAGCCAACCCTATCTTTTTCCGGTCTTAGTCTGGAGAAGGAAAACCCAGTCCCACCGCCACTCTTGTGGATGAGGGCAGTATACTTTACCGCATTAAATATGGACTCCATTGAATCCTCAACGGGAAGGACAAAGCAGGCAGACAATTGCCCTAGCTCCCTGCCAGCATTCATCAGGGTAGGAGAGTTAGGCAGGAACTCTAGATTAGCCATCAACTGATAGAATTCTTCTTCCCTAGCCTTAACATCTGCCTTAGGGTCGTAGGTGAGCTCAGCAGAGGCAATAGCCTGTGCCACACGACGGAACATCTCCTCTGGTGTCTCAATAACCTGCCCATGTTTATCTTTCTTCAGATACCTTCTTTCCAGAACGCGAAGGGCATTCTCAGTAAGATTTATTGCGGTAGTTACCTGAGCTTCTGTCTTGACTGGCATCGCTATCTCCTTCTTAGGCTGAATTTCCTCAGCCAAAATTTCTCTCACTATAGTTTGGACTTCAGAATCAGTAGGTATGCGTTTCTGTTTATGGCTAAGCTTGGGCACAAGGTGTTCCATTCCAGGTAGAGGCTGTGGCTGTTCCAGGCGTTCAATCACCTGACCAGTGAGCTGCTCTATCTGATGTCTATCAGACATCCCCATAGACTCAGCAGCGGCAAAGATAGCCTTGGCAACTCGGGTGCGATTCAGTGAGGTTAATCGCTTGTCCTGTGACTCATTAGCTGTGTTCATCTCCGACTCCTTTTATGACTCTTAGCCAGCTCCTCCAACCTATCATCAGGGAGTAAGGGTAGCTGACTGGTAGGGACAGATGTTTCAGCTTCGCTACTAACCAGGGTGTCCACCTCCTGTTTTAGCGCAGTGATGTCGGTAAACTCCCGGTAGACACTAGCAAAGCGGATATAGGCAATATAGTCCAGGCTCCTTAGCTTTTCCATTACCATATCACCAATGACGGCACTGGGTATCTCTGCCTTACCCGAGTGGTAAAGCTCAGCTTCTACATCATCGACAAGCTTATCAACTGCGCCAGTAGGTAGTGGTCGTTTTTCACAAGCCTTGCGAATACCGGTTAGTAGCTTATTCCTATTAAATTCCTCGCGCCTCTCGTCTTTCTTAATCACGAAGAGACTAGCCGGTTGCAGTCGTTCGTAGGTAGTAAAACGAGAGTCACAGCTTAAGCACTGACGACGGCGGCGTATGCCCTCATTCACATCACGAGAGTCTATAACCTTGGAATCAAAATATCCGCAATAAGGACAATTCATAGCCAAGCTCTACATTATATAGTGTAATAAAATTAGAATACCACAATATCTAGTGCTTGTCAAGTCTTTATACTGACGATTAAAAGCGGAGTTTGCCAAACGGAATAGACCTGTGTTATTATTTAACATTCCCTAAGCCCATTTAGCAAAACATCAAGGGTAAGCATGAGTAAAGGTGATATTGGGTCAAGAAACAGTCAGGTTAATGTGATAGTAGAGAGGTGTAAGGAGTGCGGCTTTTGTATTGAGTTTTGTCCGAAACATATTCTCTACAAATCCACCGAGATTAATAGCCGAGGGTATCATCCTGTCTGCATAAATGATAGCGATAAGTGCACAGGATGCGATATTTGCAGCATGGTCTGTCCAGAGTTTGCTATTTATGTCATTTCCAATAAAAAGAAAAAAGCGGGGTAGCGTATGTCTAAAAAGGGACATCTGGTTGGAGAATTCTTTATGAGCGGCGATGAAGCCTGTGCTGAAGGGGCAATCTCTGCTGGTTGTCGCTTCTTTGCTGGATACCCAATTACACCAGCTACTGAAACTGCCGAGCGGATGTCACAGCGACTACCGGAGGTTGGTGGTATCTATATACAGATGGAGGATGAGCTAGCATCAATGGCTGCTATCTTAGGAGCTTCGTGGGGTGGAGTCAAAGCAATGACCACTACATCAGGACCGGGTTTCAGTTTGATGATGGAGAACATCGGTTTAGGAATTATGACAGAGACACCCTGTGTTGTAGTAAACATACAGCGTGCTGGACCGTCAACCGGGTTGCCCACACTAACCGGCCAGGGAGATATGATGCAGGCACGGTGGGGTAGTCACGGCTGTTATAGCATAATTGCCCTATCCCCCAACTCTCCACAAGAGCTATACGACCTAACTATAAGAGCCTTCAACCTCTCAGAAAAATATCGCCTACCAGTTTTAATCATGTCTGAAGCAGCTACCGGGCATATGTATGAGAAGGTTGTCATACCTCCCGTCAGTGAGATAGAAATAACACCTCGGCGTAAACCCACTGCCCCGCCGGAAAAATATTTGCCCTTTAAACCCGATTTTGACCTCGTCCCGCCAATGGCAAATGCTGGTGACGGCTACCGATTCCATGTTACCGGTCTAACGCATGACGAGAAGGGATACCCGGTAATGACCGCTGAGGCACAGGATAAGCTTATAAGACGGCTGGTAGAAAAGATTGAGCAGAACCGGGATGAAATCATTGAGTTAGAAGAGGACAGCATTGATGATGCCGAGGTTGTAGTTTGCACCTATGGTATCTCAACGCGAGTTTCACTTATTGCCATTGAACGCGCCCGAGAAGAGGGTATCAGAGTAGGTTTGTTAAGATTGATTACGGTCTGGCCTTTTCCTGAAGACAGAATTAGGGAAATTGCTAAGCAGGTAAAGGCTTTTGTAGTGCCTGAAATTAACTACGGGCAGATCGCCCTGGAAGTGGAACGATGCGCCAGCGGTATGGCGAAAACAAAACTTGTGCCTCATATGGGTGGCACAGTGCATAACCCAGAGACAATACTAGATGCTATCAGGCAGGTGGTCAGATGAGTAAGGTTACTGTAGATAACAGAAGCCATCCTTTAGACGCTTACTTGAGAGTGGATCGGCTACCTCACATTTGGTGCTCTGGCTGTGGGTTGGGCATAATTGTTAATAGCCTTCTTGAAAGCCTACTTAAATCCGGGCTTGATTTAGATAAGGTTGCCGTAGTTTCAGGGATAGGCTGCACTGCTAGGGCAACCGGATATATAAAGCTAGATTCATTCAATATTACTCATGGCCGGGCTATACCCTTTGCTACCGGGTTAAAGCTAGCCAATCCGGAGTTGAAGGTGGTAGTCCTCAGTGGAGACGGCGATTTGATTGCCATTGGGGGAAATCATTTTATTCATGCTGCTCGCCGAAACATTGATATGACAGTGCTGTGTGCTAACAACTTCATCTACGGAATGACAGGGGGACAGCTAGGACCTACGACACCGCTAACAGCACAGACCACTACCTCGCGCACCGGTAATATAGAGGAGCCATTCAACATACCTTATCTGGCAGCAGCCAGTGGTGCCGTCTATATTGCCCGATGGACAACAGCTCAGGTTCATCAGCTAGAAAAAGCCATCACTGAGGCTTTATTGAAGAGGGGGTTTAGTTTGGTTGAGATAATCAGCCCGTGTCCCACTTATTATGGCCGCATGAATAAGCAGGCAACCGGGCTGGAGCAAATGAAATATTATCGCGATAACAGTGTTGTTAAGCATGGTATTAACCCCAAGGATGCAGACATTAAGCTCAACGGACAGATAGTTGTGGGCAAGTTTGTTGATGTTGACCGCCCCTGCTTTCCCAATTTACAGGACGGATAAAATGGCAAAACGACATGAGATAAGACTATGTGGCTACGGGGGGCAGGGTATAATCCTGGCTGGTTACATTACTGGTCAGGCAGCGTCTATCTTTGAGCATAAAAATGCCGTCTTTATTCAGGACTATGGACCTGAAGCTCGAGGGGGAGCCAGTCGGGCTGATGTAGTCATCTCTGATGAACCCATCCTCTATCCTTATATTCATGCCCCTTCAGTCTTGGTTGCCATGTCTCAACAAGCCTATGATAAATACCACCCTAGAAACCGAGAAGACACTTTGGTAATTATTGACCAAGACTTAGTCAAACCCAAAGCAATGAGGGGAAAGAAACTTCTGAGAGTCCCAGCCAGGCGAATAGCCGAGGAGGTAGGTAGAATAACCGTAGCTAATTCGGTAATGCTGGGATTTTTTACTGCGGTTACACACATTGTATCTGTAGAAGCAATGAGGAAATCTATTCTAGCTTCAGTTCCTCAAAGCACAGGAGAATTGAACCTGAAGGCATTTGAGCGAGGCTATGCTTATGGCTTGGAGAACTTGGACGTTACCCCAAGGGCTGAGAAATTAGCATAAGTTACGCTTAGTGGTGAATACTAGCTTGACTAAGGCTCTGGATAGGCAATCAATAAACCAAACACTACTAAGTATCTACCACCAGCTTATGGACTACTATGGACCTCAACACTGGTGGCCAGCACAGGAACCTTTTGAGGTAATAGTTGGCGCCATCCTTACTCAATCAGCCGCCTGGGGTAATGTAGAGAGGGCTATAGCCAATCTAAAAGCGGCTAAGACACTATCACCAAAGGTATTACGCCACCTCAGCCTGCCTGAAGTGGCTACGCTTATCCGCCCCTGTGGCTACTATAACGCCAAAGCACTAAAGCTTAAGTCTTTTGTCCACTGGTTAGGAGAATGCTATGATGACAACCTTAACAAGCTGTTTGCCAATAATACTGACCAACTCCGCCAACAGCTTCTTTCCATTCATGGTATTGGACAGGAGACTGCCGATTCCATAATACTGTATGCTGCCAACAAGCCAATTTTCGTTATTGATGCATATACTCGCCGTATCATTAACCGCATCGGGCTGGCCCCGGATGGTAATAGCTACACTGCCTACCAGACCCTTTTTATGGATAACCTACCAACTGATGCCAGGCTATTCAACGAATACCACGCCCTATTGGTCTGTCTGGCTAAGAATGTCTGCCGCAACCATCCTCTTTGCCACCAATGTTGCCTCAGTAATATCTGCCAGTTCAGCAATAAAACTTCCTGACCTCTTCACTAGCTAGACACTTCCTAATTTACTGAATCTCAACCTTGGTTCTCTTTTTTGCTCTTGTCTTCTCGGCTTCCTCGGCTCGCTCAATTGCCTTATCAAGCAGGCTGCGAAGTGCTAGTAGCATTTCTTTGCGTGCTGTCCTGAAATGACCTCTGGTTGCCTCAGGGAGCAAGGCAAGCTTTGACGCTTTAAGGCGAAATACTACCTCTCCCCCAGGATGATACTCGACCTCAAAAACCTTTTCAGCCATTTTTTACTCCCCCTCCTTTCTTTTAGTGAGCCGGATTCTTAACTTACCTCCTTCAAATCTTGCCTCGGTGGCAGCCAAACCAACCAAGGCACGGGGAAGGATGATATTTCGTTTGAAGTTTCCAACCCGAACAATGAGTTCGTCACCACTCTGCGTCAGAGAGATATCCCCTTTTTCAGTAAAGGGGAGAACCAGGGTGAGAATGTAGTGCTCGTCTTCTTTGTGGAACTGTTGAGCCTGCCCCTGAAAGAAGACCTTGGTGGGGTCATCATCTCCATAAAGGGCATCAGCCATAACCTTGAGCATGGGAATACCCACCACCTCCTTCTCCAGAAGAGGAACGCTAGAGATAGGCAGGGGAGCAAAGCTCTCCTCAATCACTGCATAATATTGGCTCTGGCTTTTCTTCCAAAAGCGAAAATACTGGTCATCCACCTTATCAGGGATAAGGCGATTGCAGATGATGAGGTCGGTAAGATAACCATAGAGGTTGAGGTAGGTAAAGGTGCGCTGCGCTTCCTTGATTACCATCTTCTCGGGGTTGACCACCAGGCGCACTGAGGCATCATCCTGATTGGTGAGGAGGGACTGTATCTCGTCAAGCTCAGAAAACAGGCTCTCTACTGAGGCGAAGACTTCATCACCAGGCACAGGTATGTTGGTCAACCGACTAATTAAGGGGTGTACCAGACTAGCTGCTTTGCGCCCAATGGGAAACATCCTGTCCATCCACCAGTGTAATATTTCAGGAAAACTAAGAAAGCGTAGCGTGTCCCCAGTGGGAGCACAATCCACGATGATGACATCATATTTTCCACTCCGAGAATAGTCAACGATATACAACAGGTTTGCCAGTTCCTCCATGCCGGGAAGAATAGCCATCTCATTGGCGACTATTTCATCCATGCCCCGCCAGGCTAATAGGGCTGACATCCACTTTTGGATAGTGCCCCAGCGGGTCCCTATTGTCTGGGATATCTCCGGCTCCTGCCCCCAGAGATTAGGGACGATAGGTTGGAGCTCACCCCCAAGGGCAAGGTCAAAGGAATCAGAAAGGCTATGAGCACTATCAGTGCTAAGGATAATAGTTCGGTAACCCAACTGTGCTGAACGCAGGGCAGTGGCAGCAGCCACACTGGTCTTGCCTACCCCACCCTTCCCCATATATAGAATAACTCTCACCCTTATCCCTCCATGCTCCTACATTCATTATAACTAGCCAAGGCTCCCTCAGCAACCAACCCCCAGCCAATAAGGTTTTTGACACTGCTATATAAACCTTGACGCTAGCAGCAGGGTCAGCTAATATAAGCACAGAACCAAGTCCATGCTTTACGCAACTATCAGCTACACCAAAAAAGAGCATATTGCTCATATAACCCTCAATCGTCCTGAGGTGGATAATACTATCAACCAGCAGTTAGCTCAGGAACTGGAAGATGTTTGCCATCAAATAAATCGGGATGATATTATTTATGTAGTCACAATTACTGGAGCCGGAGACAGAGCGTTCTGCTGTGGTAGTGAGCTAAAGGAGCCAAGCACTGGATGCAGTGTAGCTACTGCCATAGCAAGCATAGACCAACCGGTTATTGCTGCTATTAACGGGGATGCATTAGGACAGGGGCTGGAGTTAGCTCTAAGCTGTGATATCAGGTTTGCTTCATACGGCGCACGGTTCGGCTTTCCTCAGGTAGCTCTAGGGCTTATCCCCGCTGATGGTGGAACGCAGCGGCTACCTCGCATCGTAGGTAAAGGTAAAGCCCTGGAATTAATCCTCACCGCTGAAACTATAAATGCTAGGGAGGCACTTGAAATAGGACTGGTTAATAAACTAGTTAGCCAGGAAAATCTAGCTCCTGAGGTTGAGGCTTTAGCCAAAACCATAGCCGATAAGGGACCTATCGCCCTCAGATATGCTAAGGAAGCAGTAAATAAGGGGCTGGATTTAACCCTTGAGCAGGGGCTTCGCCTGGAGGCAGAGCTTTATCTCCTATTGCACACAACCGCTGATAGAACAGAAGGCATAAAAGCCTTTCTTCAAAAAAGACCCCCCCAGTTTAAGGGGCAGTAAGTTTCTAAAGTTTTCTTAGTTAAAAGATGGGCAATTTTGAGGTAATTATCTACGAAAAGAGGAATGATATAGGCTATGTTACCCTTAACCGGCCTCAAGCCCTAAACACCTATAATATTCAGATGAGAGATGAGCTTTACCAGGTGCTGGGCGCTATTAAGGATGACCCTGAGGTTAAGGTAGCCATATTTAGAGGTGCTGGAGAAAAAGCTTTTTGCGCCGGCGCTGACCTGACTGAGTTCCTCACTGCCCCTTCCCCAGTGATTGCCCGACAAGCCCGCTGGGAGCGCGATGTCTGGGGGCTTTTCCTGAGCATTACCAAGCCGCTAATCGCTGCCCTTCATGGCTATGTCTTAGGCGATGGAATAGAAATAGCTCTGTGCTGCGATATCAGGCTGGCTTCAGAAGATGCTCAATTTGGTGTGCCTGAGGTGGGACTGGGCATAATTCCAGCCGCTGGTGGTAGCCAAACCCTCCCCAGGGTGATAGGCAGAGCCAAAGCATTGGAAATGCTACTAACTGGTAGCTGGATTAAGGCTGAGGAGGCACATCACCTGAAATTGGTTAACCAGGTATTACCCCGGGATGAACTGTGGCTAGCCGCCGAGACACTAGCCAATAAAATCAAGAGTTATAGCCCAACTGTTGTAAGCTATGCTAAGCAGGCAATCACCAGGGGGCTTGACCTAAACCTGGAACAGGGACTGGAGCTTGAGGCTAAGCTCAGCCGTCTTATCATCTCATTGCACTAAAATAAAAATGGAAAATCAGAATTTAGATGCCCTTACCGAGAGAGTAGCTGACCTAATCATTAATACCAAAAAGATAGTAGTCTTCACTGGTGCCGGGGTCAGCACTGAGTCAGGAATCCATGACTTTCGCAGTCCGGGGGGAATTTGGGACAGGTTCGACCCGGATGACTTCACCTACCAGAAGTTTATTAGAGACCCTGAAGCCAGGAGAAAGCATTGGCAGATGCTCCAAGAAGAAGGATTAACCACTGAGGCTAAGCCAAACCCGGCTCACCATGCTATTGCTGAGTTAGATAGATTGGGCAAGCTGGACTGTGTCATTACCCAGAATATAGATAATCTCCATCAAAAGGCGGGAGTGCCTGATGACAAGGTGTTTGAGCTCCACGGCAATATGCAGTGGGCAGTATGTCTAAGTTGTGGTAGGCGTTACCCCTTTGACCAGATTAAAGCCAGGCTGGATAGGGGAGAGGAGAGCCCAGACTGTGAGGTATGCCATGGCATCCTGAAACCAGATGTCGTTTTCTTTGGTGAGTCGCTACCAGTGAAGGTGCTAGAAGAGGCGACATCACGCTCATATAGCTCCGACCTGTTTATTGTGATTGGCTCAACCCTGGTTGTTTACCCTGCCGCCTATATGCCTATCTATGCCATTAACTCAGGAGCCAAATTAGTTATCATCAACCTCAGCTCCACTCCTATGGACGAGAAAGCTACTGTCCTGATTAGGGCTAAAGCCGGGGAGATAATGCCAAAGGTAGTAAAATGGGTAAAGGAAAAAATCGGCAATTGATTTTTGTCACATAGGTAAGTTAGAATATTCCCTAAATAATCCCTTACGGAGGTAGTGCGTAGTGAATAAAGTCTATCCCAGTATAGATGAAGCCGTAGCTGATGTATTTGATGGAGCCTCCATTGCTTTTGGAGGCTTCTTTACTGCCGGTAGCCCTGTTTATCTAACTCAGGCGTTAGCCAGGCAAGGGGCTAAGAACCTCACCATAATAACCCAATCATTGGGTATAGGCAACTGGGAAATCGATCTTCTGGTTAACAACCACCAGGTAAAGAAGGCAATATGCAACTACCCCTTCTTCCGCTCAGCCAGCAGATTATCTCCCTTTGAGAAACAACTGAAGGCAGGGGAGGTGGAGTGTGAGGTGTATCCTATGGGGACATTTATGGAGAAGCTAAGAACAGGAGGTGCTGGCATCGCTGGCTTCTATACACCAACCGGGGTAGGCACAGTTGTTGCCGAAGGTAAGGAATACCGGGTTTTCAATGGTAGAGAGTACCTCCTAGAACTAGCTCTCAAGCCCGATTATGCCTTCGTCCACGCTTATAAAGGTGACCCCCATGGTAACCTTGTTTATCGTAAAACGAGCCGTAACTATAACCCGGAGATGGCAATGGCAGCTAAAATTACCATCGCTGAGGTCGAAAATCTAGTAGAACCAGGGGAAATAGACCCTGACTATGTCCACACTCCAGGCATCTTTGTGCAACGGGTAGTCAAGGTGGATAGACCCCAACTAACCCCCACTATTGAACAATAAGAGGAGAAAGATGGAACAAAAAATAGAGCTTCCCGAAGGGTTATCCCGAGAGCTTATGGCTCTTAGAGTGGCTAAGGAACTGGAAGACGGAACATATGTCAACCTAGGCATCGGCATACCTACCTTGGTTTCTGATTGGATTGAGGGCAGAGATATTGTGCTTGAGGCTGAGATTGGTATGCTTAATACCGGACCCCTAGCTGAAGGGGAACAGATAGACCAGGACCTTATCAACGCCAGTTGCCAGCCAGTAACCGAGCTTCCTGGCTGCTGTTACTTCTCTGATTGTGAGTCTTTTGCCATGATTAGGGGAGGCTACATGGATGTGGCTGTGCTTGGTGCTCTTCAAGTATCCGAGAGGGGAGACCTGGCTGGCTGGAACATCCCCTCATCAGGGCGAGGCAAAATTGGTAACATAGGTGGCTCTATGGACCTGGCTGTTGGTGCCAAAAGGGTAATCGTGCCTATGAGCCACATTACCACAGATGGTAGACCTAAAATTGTTAAGCAATGCACCTATCCCATTACCGCCGTCGGTTGTGTGAAGCTGATTGTTACCAATCTGGCGGTTATTGAGGTAGTCAAGGAAGGGTTGGTTCTAAAAGAAGTTTACCCGGGGCTAACCCCGGAGGTTATCCAATCGGTTACTGAACCCAAATTGATAATAAGCCCTGAGTTAAAGGAAATAGAGCTTTAAGCCTCAAAGCTAAAGAGTGGACTGGCTCCATCACCGGCTGAGTACTTATCCCCGGGGAACACCTTATGCTCCATCCTCACCCTTCTGCCGATTAACTCCATAGTTGCTTCACTCGGGTCAATATCAGTTAAATTACCCATTATCCATGGACCTTCGTCAAGCTCAACCAGTACTACAATATAGGGACATTCATCCTCACGCCCTTCTGAAGTTACATAAATAGTGGTAAAGGTTTGGATTTTACCCGTGCCCTTCAGTTCGGTAATTTCCAGGTCCGAGCCGGTGCATTGCCAACAAACCATCTTTGGCGGCACAGTAATCCAGCCACATTCCTTGCACTTTAAGCCCAACAGCCTATTCTCTTTAAGTGCCTCATTATAGTCTTTGAAAGTAAGCTTTTGTTCCATTTTTAGCCCCCGAAATTAAGTTACCAGCCCCTTTGCAGAATCAGATTGCACAGGGTGCCACCATCACCCCCCAGGGTATCAGTCATTCCTATTCTAGCTCCTTCCACCTGCCTCCCGCTCTCTACTTCTCCTCTAAGCTGTTTTACTATTTCATATACCTGACCAGCACCGGTAGCGCCTATCGGATGTCCTTTAGACTTCAGTCCGCCGGAGGGGTTTATTGCTACTTTGCCGCCAATATCAGCCTCACCCTCTTCCCAGGCTTCACCTGCCCTACCAAACTCAAAGAAGCCGAGACCTTCAGCAGCAATTAAGCTAGCAATACTGAAACAATCGTGAAGTTCACAGACATCTATATCGTGAGGGGCAAGCCCAGCCATATCATAAGCTTGCTTGGCTGATATTTCCCTGGCTCTAATCCGCGGTAAATACTCTTGTTGGCTGGCTAAGGAACCGGATGAGGCTTGACCAGCACCAACAATATAGACTGGTTTACTGGTGAGTTTCTTGGCTACCTCTTCTGAGGCTATAACAATAGCCGAGGCGCCATCAGAGAATGGGCAGCAATCATGTAAAGTGAGTGGTGAGGCTACCATGAAGCTTTTACGCACCTTATCCACATCTATATTTCCGTATTTCCCATAGAAATGCGCTTTGGGATTAATGCTACCGTGTCTATAAGATTGGATTGATGTTATCGCCATTTGCTCCGTG
>JABUBO010000396.1_pt1 | contig 13878 bp, 15 predicted proteins | sample 7240361 | NCBI WGS metagenome assembly JABUBO01 (sample SAMN07256346, study PRJNA390944) | subsurface metagenome | isolation source: Methane hydrate marine sediment | place: Pacific Ocean: Eastern North Pacific, ODP site
AAATTAGTTTGGAAAAACGTTTTCACACAGCCTCTGAAGCCGGGGGTTAGTCATATTGGACTTCTCGTCAGACCACTCGAGTTCGTTTAACGAGTTTATATTTACCCTCTTTCACTTATATTCCAGGCACTGTAATTCATATTGGTTAGGGATTATTGTTTGAAAAGATTGAATGGAATGGTGAGTATTATGTTGATAGCAAAAAACTCCACGAAACCAAAAGAGGAATCTTCTTTAAGGCTTCCTATTTGTGGAGATGGTAGTAATTTTGGGTTGATGGTTTTTTTAGCTATCCGTTTATCTTAATTTCTCGACCTTCAGGGATGAATAGCTTATTTTATAGGCTTGCGCCCTCCTTAGTGCAAGTTTGGTATCAACAATAACCCCCATTTTTGTATTCTCATCAACTTTCATGGAAACCATCATTTTATTCCTGTCATTTTCATCCATAGCGTCTCTTTCTTGTGCAATAAAGTCCTGAATATCAGGCACTTCTTTAAATTGATCGTTTAATTGTAATCGGGGTTCGGTACCAAACAATCCTTGATATGCCGGTAAAGGTTTCCCAACATAAATGAAACTTACAAGGGATTTTTTCTCGAGTTTCTTAGCTTGGGTTGCTTCAGGCACTCTTACCTGTATCAGAAGATCGACTTCACGCATGACGGTTGTGGCCATAAAAAAGAATAACAGCATGAATACAATATCCGGGAGTGACGCCGTGTTGATTGCGGCAACTCCTTTTTTCCCTTCTCGTTTAAATCTGGACATATTTATTTTCCTCCAATTTCTTTAGGTTCAGCTTCGGAAAGAGCAGATGAATAATATTTCTTTACAGCATCTTGCCGGGACTCATCGAGGTCATCATATTTCATGCCGAAATATTGTGTTGAAAGTTCGTCCCTCAATTCATCCTTTGCAGCCATCAGTTCATTCTGGACCCTAATATACATACCATAGGTAGTTCCCCGGTCGTTTTGTAAAGAGATTACAGGTCCTTTTGTTATAAACACTTTGCCAAAGTATGGTAATTCCTTTTCAACTTTCACAGGCAGATCAGGCTCGTTGTTTGGGTTGGCAATAAATTCTTTGGCTGCTTCCCTAAGATCGTGTATGTTCATTGGTTTACCCTCAACCAGAAGGTCATCATATTGGTTAACAAGCACAACGAAAACATTACGTTCCTTAATCTTTTCATCTTTATCCTGTTCTTCTTCATCCTGTATTTGTGGTAATTGCCTCATCAGACCTGTATCTACATCCATAGTCGTTGTAACCAGGAAGAAAATGAGCAGGAGAAAGGCTATATCGGCCATTGATGCCGCATTGATTGGAGTTAATCCCTTTCTTGCCATGGTTTTATCTTTTTAGGGGGGAACCTCAATAGAGGTTTCCCTGAATATTATTTAAAATATTTCGCAATTTCAGAATAAATAATTGAAAGTACGGCCAAACCGGCAAGGATATACATTGTTATTAATCCTGTACCGGTAAATCTTAATGTTTTGGCAACATTATCTTTTCCGTCATATCCCGGTATATTTAAAACCTGGTCGGAAGCAAGACTATATGCAATAAATATCAATACAGCAATTCCCAAAATAACAAATAATCCTTTTTTGACAGATTTTGGATTAAGTATTACATTAATAATGGGAAAAATAAGTGCTAATCCTGCTGTTAAACCACCCAATATGTAAGCCCATACAAGGAAAGTTTGTGTTATAACCGGTTCATACAAATTAGTATCTTCGGTTCCCGGGACTGCCTTTCCAAAATAAAACAATACAAGCAGAATGATAGATATTCCCATCAGGACCCAAAGAACTATTGAGATAATTTTCGAATACAAAGTTGACATGGTTATTCGTTTTTTAGGATTTTTTTAGATTATATTTCACAAGCATGTCCACGAGGGTGATGGATGAGTCTTCCATTGTATTAACCAGGCTGTCAATTTTTGACAAGATATAATTGTAAAATATCTGAAGTATAACAGCAACGATCAGACCTGATACAGTGGTAATCAGTGCAATTTTAATACCTCCGGCAACCAGTGAAGCAGATACATTACCTGCAATCTGAATTTTATCGAAGGCGTTGATCATACCGATTACAGTACCCATGAAACCAAGCATCGGGGCAATGGCAATAAACAGGGATATCCAGGACAGGTTTTTCTCGAGTAGTCCCATTTGAACACTTCCATATGAAATTACTGCTTTTTCTGCCATTTCAACTCCTTCATCGGCACGTTCAAGCCCCTGGTAGAAAATACTGGCAACAGGCCCGCGGGTATTCCTGCAGATGTCTTTGGCAGCGTCGACCCCACCAGATTCCAGGGCATCTTCAACCTTTTTCAACAACTTTTCAGTGTTGGTGGTAGCCAGGTTCAGGTAAATAATCCTTTCAATAGCCAATGCTAATCCGAAGATAAGGGTCAACAGAACGGCTCCCATAAAAGAAGCACCTCCTTCGATGAATTTTGCCTTGATTTGTTTGTGTAATTCTCCACCTCCCTCAGCTTCAGTAACTTCTTCCGGCTCCTCAATTGGGATTGTAACAGCGGCTGTATCAGCTACTTCTTCTGCAGCAGTTGTATCAGTTGGCTCTTCCTGTGCAACTGCGTTAATTGATGCTCCAAAATAAAGCATCCCGAATACTGCTATTAATGCAAATAATTTTTTCATGGTTTGTTCTCGGTTTTATGTTATTAACGATTAAATAGATACCAAAATTATGTTAAATGATAAATGGTTTAAAACTTTATCTGCGGAGAGGAAGGGATTACTCGCTCCCACCATCCTTCGCTCAATCCTGCTCGTGAGACATTTTATTCGCTACGCTCATAAAATGGTTACTCGCTCCCACCATCCTTCGCTCAATCCTGCTCGTGAGACATTTTATTCGCTACGCTCATAAAATGGTTACTCGCTCCCACCATCCTTCGCTATATCCTGCTCGTGATCCCCCCAACGTGATCGAAACAATTATCATCACATTTAGAGCAAACTCCCTCTGTCTCCATCAGCGGAGAGGAAGGGATTCGAACCCCCGGTACTGTTCCACACAGCACACACGCTTTCCAGGCGTGCACCTTCGACCACTCGGTCACCTCTCCTTTTGAACATTATTTCAAAGAATTTCAGTGGCACAAAATACAAAAAAAATATTAAAAAAAATACAACCCTAATTTATTTCTCCACTAATTGACTTATATAAGTGCATTTTAAGAGCCCTATCTGGTAATTTTTGACCGGGTAAAAACATTAACCGGATAAGTTCGGCAAAATTCAGATTCCAAATAACTCAATTGCATTGGCAGAAGTAATATCCGCAACTTTTTCAATATCAGTTGAAAAAATTTCCGCCAACTTATTTGCGATATATAAAAGATAAGCACTTTCATTACGCTTCCCCCTCCTGGGAGCCGGTGCTAAATAGGGGGAATCTGTTTCCAATACGATATGCTCCGGACTGATTTTTTCAACCACCTTATCCAATCCTGAATTTTTAAAGGTAACAATCCCGCCAATTCCAAGCTTAAAACCAAGTTCAATGGCTTTATAAGCCTGCTCCAGACTACCCGTAAAACTATGGAAAACACCACGAAGTTGTTGATCTTTAAATTCTTTCAGGACATTAATAATAACTTCGAAAGATTGCCGGGAATGAATCACAACAGGTAAATTATGTTCCAGGGCTAGTTCAATCTGATACCTGAATGCCCGGTTTTGTTCTTGAAAAAAATGTTTATCCCGGTAAAGGTCAATACCAATTTCTCCAATAGCACAAAAGGTTTCCTTTGGAAGCCAATTTGTAACCATAATGAGTTCTTTATTATAATCATCTTTTACTGAAGTTGGATGCAATCCCATCATTGGAAAGCAGGCTTCAGGAAATTGGCCGGTTAATTTCAACATGGGTAAGACCGTGCTGTTATCGATATTGGGAAGAAGAAATTTCCGGACGCCATCGTTCAGGGCACTTTTGATAACCCGTTCCCTGTCGTTATCGAATGCAGATAAATAAAGATGAGTATGAGTATCGATCAGGTTCATGAAAGTGCAATTGTTACGAGAGGATGTAAAAATAAAAAAAGGGACAAAATCTCAATAGTATTCATGAAACTATTTTCTCAGAGTATATACTTTCCCGGGCAGGCTTAAAACCATTCCTGAAAACTCCAGATTTAACAGGATTGGGGAAACCTTACTTACCGGAAGTTTAATTTTGAGACAAATTTGATCTATGGTAAGCTCACCGGCTTCGTTAAGAATTTTTATGACATTTTCTTCTTCTGCAGTTAGTTTTTGAAATAGTTTTTTCTGGACAGGTCTTTTACCGGATGGATGGGAATCCCAGCCCAATAAATATTCAATATCACTTACTCCTTCGATCAGGGCAGCTTTATTGGTTTTGATCAACCGGTTGCATCCGGCTGAGTAATTATCTTTTACCCTGCCGGGAAAAGCAAAAACATCCCGGTTGTATGAATTGGCAATATCGGCAGTGATAAGAGCTCCGCCTGTAATTCCGGATTCGACAATTATCGTTGCGTCGGAGAGTCCTGCAATGATCCTGTTTCGCTTAACGAAATTATTTTTTTCAGGTTGTTCAGCGCTAATAAAGTCAGTTACCAAAGCCCCGTGATTTATAATTTCTTTGGCAACCGACCTATGTATTGAAGGATATATTGTATTCAAACCATGTCCCAGAACGGCAACGGTTTGTAAATTGTTTTTTAATGCTGCTCTATGAGCAGTTATATCAATTCCATATGCTAGTCCGCTGATTATAAGGGGATCATGATTTCGTTCAACGATTTCGGAAATGAGTTGATTACAGCGTTCTTTCCCATAAGAGGTGGCATTTCTTGTTCCAACTATACTGAGAATCTTTGGATGGTTTAGGTTGATATTGCCTTTGGCAAAGAGAATTACAGGTGCATCCTCACAATGCTTGAGTCGCTCGGGATAATCATTGCTAAGGTAGAAATATGATTTGATATTGTATTTCTGAATGAATTCAATCTCTTTTTCAGCTTTTAAAAGGACATCCTGTTTCGTAATGTTTTGCGCAAGTAAACCGCCAACGCCAGGTATTTTCAATAATGTTTTTTTCGATTCTTTAAATACGCCTTCTAAACTACCTGAATATGCGATTAATTTTTTTGCAGTAATACTTCCTACACCGGGAATTAAGCTTATGGCAATTTGGTATCTAAGGTTATTTTCTTCCATAAATAAAGATCAAAAGGGATAACATTACAAGTCAGGTTCAGAATAATGACCACTGTAAAAAGGGAAAAGATAAATACTACCTAATGACTTTATACCAGGCCCAGATCGAGCATAGCATTGGCCACTTTCAGAAAACCGCCAATATTTGCTCCCTTAACATAATCAACATAACCATCAGGTTGTTTACCATATTGTAAGCAGGTCTCATGGATGTTAGTCATAATTTGGTGTAACCTTGCATCGACTTCCTTGGCAGGCCAACACAGTTTCGATGCATTTTGTGCCATTTCAAGCCCTGAAGTTCCTACCCCACCAGCATTGGCTGCTTTCCCGGGACCATAGAGGATTTTATGTTTTTGGATAGTCTCGATAGCTTCAGGTGTACATGGCATATTTGCTCCTTCGCATATACACAGGCAACCATTATCAATCAATTTTTGGGCATCCTCTATATCCAATTCATTTTGAGTTGCACAGGGCAAGGCAATGTCGACCTTAATTTCCCAGGGGCGTTTATCCTGATGAAATTCCACATTTTCAAATTCGTATGAATAAGGTCTTACAATGTCTTCATTAGTGGCTCGCAGTTCAAGCATGTACTCGATTTTTTCTCCCGAAATTCCGGCGGCGTCATATACAAAACCATCGGGTCCGGATAAGGTCACAACTTTTGCACCCAGTTTGGTTGCTTTTTGTGCAACTCCCCAGGCAACGTTTCCAAATCCGGAAAGCGCCACAGTTTTTCCTTTAAATGTTTCTCCAATTGTGCCCAGCATTTCCTTGGCAAAATATACAACTCCAAAACCGGTGGCTTCAGGCCGTATCAGGCTTCCTCCCCAATTTAATCCTTTACCGGTAAGAACTCCTGTATTTTCTCTTGCGAGCTTCTTGTACATCCCATAAAGGTATCCTATCTCCTGACCGCCTACACCAATATCTCCTGCAGGAACATCTGTATTAGGCCCTATAATTTTCCATAATTCTAACATAAAAGCCTGGCAGAAACGCATGATTTCCCATCTTGATTTTCCTTTTGGATCAAAATCACTGCCTCCTTTAGCTCCACCCATGGGAAGGGTAGTTAAACTATTTTTAAAAATCTGTTCGAATCCCAGGAATTTTAAAATACTTAAAGTTACACTAGGGTGAAACCTTAAACCACCTTTATACGGACCAATGGCATTATTGAATTGGACCCTGTAGCCAAGATTGACATTTACATTCCCCTCATCATCAGCCCAGGGAACCTTAAAGGTGATTACCCGGTCAGGTTCAACGAGCCTCTCAATGATACCTGCCGATTCAAATTGAGGATTTTCATTATAAACTTCTTCAATGGATTCCAGGACCTCCCGGACAGCCTGAAGATATTCAATTTCTCCCTGATGCTTTTTCTCGAGGTCGTTCATGAATTTATCCACGTTCATTGCATTTGGATTTAATGATGATTTGGAATTAATTATTTTTTGGCATACCTGGAAAGAGCCTTTTTTAATTTGATTTTTTCCTTTTTTGTTAGTGACGAAATGCTGATTGGAGGATATTTTGCCACCCCGGTTTTAATTCGCTGGTAAAGTACAAGGTTTTCTTTAAGGTTAAAAAATTTATTTTCAAAACCGTACCGGATGAAATCCTTTTTTGGTATTTCAATGGAATTTTTCCGACTGGAGAATATCCTGAGGGAATAGTACCTGAAAATGATGGAATGCCCGTTGTCGGAATAATATATATAGTTTAAATTCAGGAAGTAACTATACAGCAATAAAAAAATATAGATCAGTGCAAAAAAGATTGTAAATTGATGCTTGGTTAATCCCAAAACCGGTGAACTGAGAATACGGGTGGTATAGATAATAATTATGATCGTAGCGAAAACTACAGTGCCTACAAATGCTCTGAGACGGACTTTTATGGCAGTTTTTCGGTTTTCGAGAATCATTAAAATATAACAGATGGTTAACGCTGAAAGGTAATCAATTTACTTAAAAAAATACAAATGTTTATTCAAAAATCAAATCAAATTTCCATGTCGAATTTGATCCAATGGGTTATCCGTACCTTTTAGATTTAAAAAATTCCTTCAGCATTGCACTACACTGGTTTTCCAGAATTCCCCCTAAAACCTGTGTTTTAGGGGGAAGCACAGGGATTTTTGTTTTTCTGTATCCTCTTTTTTCATCCGAAGCCCCATAAATTACACTTTTCAGTTGACTCCAGAAGCATGCTCCAGCACACATAATACAAGGTTCGAGCGTAACATATAAGGTACATTCCTTCAAATACTTTGCGCCAAGGAAATGGGTCGCTGCTGTTATTGCCTGCATTTCGGCATGAGCCGTCACGTCATTCAGTGTTTCAGTCAGATTGTGAGCCCTGGCAATTATTTTATTTTCACAAACAATAACCGCACCGATAGGTACTTCGTCTTTGGCCAAAGCTGTTGAAGCTTCCTTTAAAGCCTCTTTCATGAAATATTCAGGGGATGAAGGTGATAAAACCATTTAGGTGAAAGGTAATTTATTGGGATCGGAAAATTAATTCTTTTCAATTCATTCTGCAAATCCCTTTCGACACAAATCATTTCTTCTTTCTAAAAATACCCCAGATGTATTTGTACATATTTTCCAACCCTGATTCGGATATGGTGTTGCTGCGACTCTTTGTCCCAAATACAATTTGGTAATGAATTTGTCTGTATGTTGGCATTTCTTATCGGTATTTAGTTCAACCCCTATCAGGGTTGTTATTATATTTCTTGTCATTGCCCCGCATTTCATACGGGGTTATTCATAGTGGTTTTACTTCGTAAAACTCGTTCGGGATTTTTCAACTTGCTCTCCTTAACATTCTGCTTCATTCTTAACAGATTATTCAATACTTGCTTGTTTGTTTTCTTCTTAGTAAATGTACTGATAATAAAAGTTAAAACCGTTACCTTTATTGTGAAGAAACACACGGCAGGCGGGGTCCCTGAGCGACAGAAAGGAGACGAAAGGTCTTTGGTTCAATTCCACATAGCTTGCCCTGTAGTTCATACCATTTATTTTTTCTTTATTTTTACACAAATTTGAACCATTGATCATGCTTAGAACACATACTTGTGGAGAATTAAATTTAAAGAAAAAAAACGACAAGGTTACCTTGTGCGGATGGATACACCGATCCCGGGATTTAGGCGGAATGACCTTTATTGATCTGAGGGACCGGTACGGCATTACCCAGTTGGTTTTTAACATGGAGACCAATCCTGAATTATGCGAACAAGCAAGGACACTTGGCCGTGAATTTGTTATTGCCGTTACCGGAAGGGTAGAGGAGAGAAGCAATAAAAATTTAAAGATCCCAACCGGAGAGATTGAGATCATTGTGGAAAAGATACAGGTATTGAACAAGTCGGAAGTTCCTCCGTTTACCATTGAAGATGATACAGATGGTGGAGAAGAATTACGCATGAAATACCGTTATCTCGATTTACGGAGAAACCCACTGAAGAACAACATGATCCTCAGGCATCGTATGACACAGGAGGTGAGGAAATATCTTGATAGTTTGAACTTTATTGAGATCGAAACACCGGTATTGATTAAATCAACACCGGAAGGGGCAAGAGATTTTGTTGTGCCTTCAAGGATGAATCCACGTGAATTTTATGCCCTGCCGCAGTCTCCACAAACCTTTAAGCAGTTGTTAATGGTGGCAGGATTTGACCGGTATTTTCAGCTGGTGAAGTGCTTTCGCGATGAGGACCTGAGGGCTGACAGACAACCTGAATTTACCCAAATCGATTGTGAAATGGCATTCGTTGAACGTGATGATGTTTTAGCGGTCTTTGAGGGTTTAACCAGGCACTTGTTTAAAACCATTAAGGGAATTGAAATACCTGACGAATTTCCAAAGATCTGTTATGATGAAGCATTGGAAAAATATGGAACCGACAAACCCGATACCCGGTTTGAGATGAAAATTGTGGATTTAACCAATGTGGTGAAGGGAAAAGGATTTAAAGTTTTCGATGAAGCTGATTATGTGGGAGGTATATGTGCCACAGACTGCGGTAATTATTCCAGAAAACAGCTCTACCAGCTCACTGACTTCGTGAAAAAACCACAAATAGGCGCAAAGGGATTGGTTTATGTGAAATTGGATGATGAAGGAATAATTAAATCATCAGTTGATAAATTTTTTTCCACTGAAGAAATCACAGCCTGGATAAGCTTGGTGAATGCCCGACGGGGAGATCTGATCCTTATCCTGGCGGGAGACAGAGAACGCAATTTAAGAGCATTAAGCGAATTAAGGTTGGAAATGGGGAAACGGCTTGGGTTAAGGGATAAAGACAAATTTTCTCCATTATGGGTTGTTGATTTTCCCTTATTGGAATGGAACGAAGAAACCAAAAGGTACCATGCGATGCACCATCCGTTTACTTCAGCCAGGGAAGAAGACATTCATCTTTTTGAAACGGCTCCGGGAAAAGTAAGAGCCAATGCTTATGATCTGGTTATTAACGGTGTTGAACTGGGTGGGGGTTCTATCCGTATTCATAACGAAGAAAGCCAGAAAAAAATGTTTAAGCATTTGGGATTTACGGAGGAGGACGCCAGGAAACAATTTGGGTTTTTAATGAATGCCTTTAAATACGGTGCTCCGCCACACGGAGGTATTGCTTTTGGCTTCGACCGTTTGGTAGCATTGTTCGAAGGATCCGACTCCATTCGGGATTTTATCGCTTTCCCTAAGAATAACACAGGAAGAGATGTTATGATCGATTCCCCATCTCCAATAAAAGAGGAACAGTTAAAGGAACTTTACCTGAAATTGTTGGAGTAATTAATTCCGGTTACCAGATTACTTCTCCAAATGGGCTTGCAGCACAGGATATGGGTTCAGTGTTCCGGGTTCTTGGTTCAGAGGTTTTCGGTTCTCAGTTTACTCACTCCCACAAGCCTTCCCACCACCTGCTCGTGAAGTTTGGTTTTCACTTTGTTCCAACCAAACGTTTCGGTTCTCGGTTTCTGGGTGCGGGGTACTGGTTACGGGTTAGTTATTTGATTTCTATTTATATCTCTTTGTTTCTACATATTTCAACTTTATCATTCTTTATTGAATATTCATTATTCTACATTCAAAATCCACTTTTCTCTCTGTGCACTTCGCTCTATGCGCTTTATAAGACGTTTCGTTGAAAACTTTCCTTAATTGTTAATAAAACAGGAAGATAAAAGGGATAATTATCAAATTCTACCAGCTATTTTCATGCCTTGTAGATATTTCCGGTGGTAACTCCATCTTCTATGATTAGCATATCCAGGATAAATAAGGCTTATATTCTTTCCTTTCCCGATACTAGTCGATTTGATATTGTTCTCTCCAAAGAGTTAGAAGAGCAAATAAACCAATTCACTGAAAATGGCAGTTGCAGGATCGTGTTAAACCTGAAAGGAATTCATTTTATTGATAGCAAGGGTTTTGCAATGCTGGTCAGGGTAGCAAAAATGGCTGAAGAAAAAAAATATTCCTTTGAGATATGTAATGTATCAGAGGAGGTAAAAGAGCTGATCAACATCATGGATTTCAATGATGTTTTGAAAGTTTTCAGTGAACGGCTGGTTGCTCCTTATTAATTGGCTTATTTTTTGGTTTTGGCACAGAACTTGGTTAATTTATAAAAATCGTTTAATCCATTTTAAATCAACAATCATGAAAAAAGTCTTACGTATTTTATTATTTGGTTTCTTTTTAAGCACAGTTTCGATTCTTGCATTTGGGCAAAAAAGTAATGTTTTAAAGGTTAACCTGTTTAGCCCATTGATAAAATCCGGTTCATTTTTTTATGAACGGGTATTGAATGATGATATGAGTGCCCAGCTTGGGTTTTTCTTTATGAGTTGGACGCCTGGTAGCAGTGACACTAAGTTTGGCGGGTTTGGCGTCACACCGGAATTTCGGTATTATTTATCAGAATCCAGTGCTCCAAAAGGGATTTTTATCGCTCCTTTTGTCCGGTACCAAAAATTTTCCTTAGAAGTTGAGTCGGTTAACTCAGAAGCTGACTTGACGGTATTTGGTGGAGGGTTATTGGTTGGTGCCCAGACTTTATTGAAAGATCTTATCACCATTGAGGCTTTTATCGGTCCTTCCTACGGATTTGGCAGTATTGATGTGAAAGCAGGTGATGAGTCTGATTTTGATTTCGAAACATTTGATGGTTTTGGTGCCAGGGGTGGTATTACGATCGGAATTGCATTCTAAGTTATTAGACTATATCCTATTACATATAATCGATTGTTTTTTCAGGTAAAGAAATTATGAAAAGATTTCGGTTATTACTGATTCTTCGACAACAATATTGAATTGACATTATCACACCCCTATGGTCCCCTCAAGGGGACAATTTTTCTGCTGGTTGTATTAGCCTTACTAAAAGTAAGCGACTAAATAGTAGCAAAAGTCCCCCCTTGAGGGAGAAATAATGGGGGTGAAAACATAAACCATGCCCAGAAACAAGATCATACCCTACGATCCAAAGCTTAAAGCAAGGGCCAGGCATTTGAGAAAAAACAGCACCCTGTCGGAGATACTGCTGTGGCAGCAAATAAAGAATAAGGCGCTGGGGGTTCAATTTCACAGGCAGGTGTCATTGGATAAATACATCGTTGATTTTTACTGCCATGAACTCATGCTGACTATTGAAATCGACGGACCAATTCATGATCATGAAGAAGTTACAAAATATGATTTGAGGCGGCAGAAACGCTTGGAATCATGGTGTACAATTTCTGCGGTTTGATGACTTTGACATAAAAACGGATATGCCTGCAGTATTAAAAAGCATTGAGAGTTGGATAAAGGAGCGGGTATAATATCATTGAATTATCTCCTTTTATTTACAACATTTCCGATCAATGTTGCCGATGTACAAGTCTTTATCTTTACAAGAACCGAATCACCTATCCGGAACTCTTCTTTAGGAAATACCACCACTTTATTCTGGGAGGTTCTTCCAAAATAATGCTGATCAGACTTTTTGGATACCCCTTCCACCAGTACTTCAAAGGATTTGTTAAGGTCTTTTTCCTTGCTCTTTGCTGATAAGCTGTTTTGAAGCTCAATGATTTCGGTAAGTCTTTTTGCTTTTACATTTTCAGGTACATCATCTGGTTTCCGTGCTGCAGGAGTACCGGGCCTCTCGGAATATTTAAACATATAAGCAAAGTCAAATCCAGCCCATTCCATTAATTTCAGGGTTTTCATGTGGTCTTCTTCCGTTTCGGCGCAAAATCCCGCAATGATATCCGTTGATAAGGAACAATCAGGTAAAATTTTCCTGACAGACTCGATTCTGTTTATATACCATTCCGCGGTATATCCACGCTTCATCAAATCCAAAATCCGGGAACTTCCTGACTGAAGGGGTAAATGTATGTGTTTACAAATATTGGAATGTTCGTTCATAACATGTAACACTTCATCCGACATGTCTTTTGGATGCGAAGTTGAGAACCGGATCCTGATGTCAGCAGATATCCGGGCTACGTGTTCCAGCAAGTTTGCAAAACCCGTTTTTAAATTGTTTTTTTTATTGATCCAATTGTAGGAATCCACGTTTTGGCCAATTAAAGTAACTTCTTTATAGCCCATTTTTATCAGGTCTTCAACTTCGTGAATGACCGAATCAGGATTTCTGCTTCTTTCACGTCCGCGTGTGTAAGGGACAACACAGTAAGAACACATATTATTACAACCACGCATGATGGAAACGAAAGCTGAGACACCATTTTTGTCCATTCGTACAGGACTGATGTCGGCATAGGTTTCTTCACGTGATAAAAGTACATTGACGGCTTTCTGACCCATTTCGGCAGATTGTACCAGTTTAGGCAAGTTCCTGTAAGCATCAGGCCCAACAACCAGATCAATCATTTTTTCATCTTCGAGCAATTTTTCCTTTAACCTTTCAGCCATGCAGCCAATAACTCCGATTAAAAGACCAGGCTTTTGTCTTTTATAATTTTTAAATACATCGAGCCTTCCCCATACCCGCTGTTCGGCATTTTCCCTGACCGAACAAGTGTTTACCAAAATAAGATCGGCTTCATTAATATCTTCAGTGATCGAAAAGCCATTTTGAATCATAATGGAGACAATCAATTCGCTGTCAGCCACATTCATCTGACAACCATAGGTTTCAATATACAATTGTGGCCGGGTTTTATCATAAACCAGAATCCTGATTTGTTCATTTGGTAAACGATATTTTTTCAAACTGGTTTTATCCATTATGAAATTTTCGCAAAGGTATGTTTCCGTATCGGAATTTCAAAAATGTCTATCGACTAAAAAAAAGCAGTTTACCTGAGTTATTAATATATTTTTAATTTTTTCATAATTTTGCTACGAGAAAAGATAATTTGGTGAAATTTAAAATCAATCCTTATGTCAGGACACAGTAAATGGTCAACAATAAAGAGGAAAAAGGGAGCTGCAGATGCCAGGCGTTCAAAGATCTTCTCCAAACTGGTGAAAGAGATTCAGGTTGCAGTTAAAGAGGGAGGTTTAGACCCGGAAGCCAATCCCAGGTTACGGCTTGCCCTTCAAAACGCAAAAGGTGCCAATATGCCTAAAGACAATATAC
>JABUBO010000397.1_pt1 | contig 13845 bp, 11 predicted proteins | sample 7240361 | NCBI WGS metagenome assembly JABUBO01 (sample SAMN07256346, study PRJNA390944) | subsurface metagenome | isolation source: Methane hydrate marine sediment | place: Pacific Ocean: Eastern North Pacific, ODP site
TTTCCCGGAGGTTCTCAGGATCAAGCCACACATGTGTCAAAAGAGAAATTTGATCGTTTGTAAGTAATGTTTGTCCTGAATCTCTTAATGCACACATAAACGGTAGTATAAATTCAGATTCAACTATTTCATAATTAAATTCAAGTTACAACGAAATTATTAATTCTAACCTGTATAATTCATAAACTTTTACAATATTGTTGTAAACTGCTTTGTATAAGCTAAATAGCAACAATAATACAAAAGACTTTGTTTAATAGCGAAAAATGAAAATGCTTATATTCAGTGGATTTTTTATTTCTCATGAATAATGCAAGCTAAAAATGATAGTAACTTGTAAAAGTAGTTGTATTATCTTTATTGAATATTCCAATATTACTTCTTAACCTAACTTATGTACAATGGTTATTGGTCATATATAGATTTCTGTTAGATAATTTTAAGTAAATCCACACCATTATGGCAAAACTAAAATCCTCTAAAGACAACGTGGAAATCCGTAAACTTTCCCCTAAATTACGTATGATAGCGAATGGTGATTTTAACGTAAACCGTGTACGGGCGGAATTCAATGGAAGTGTTGGTATACTTTCTGACACTGCTATAGAAGAGGAGGTTATACGGCATGAACAATATGTATCTGTCAGACAGGAAAGATCCAGGGAGGAGGATCTGAAAAAACCTTTAACAGAACCATCAAAGAACATTCTTACAAATGCTTTTGTTGAACTGTCACCTGAATGGGTTGAGAAAAATCCCAACAAGAAAATACCTGGAGAAACAGCTCGAAAGGGTAATATCGCATCAATTAGAGTTCCTATTTCAGAATTGCACAAACTAACACTGAAAGAAAGTTACAATACCTAACATGGCTTCTATTATGTTCCTTGTAGAGGAAGAAGGTAAAAGCATACTTATGACAGGTGACGGTCATGGCGACGATATTCTGAAAGGATTAAAGATAATTAGTAAATTAACTGAAAATAAAGGTTTTCATGTCGACGTATTAAAAGTTCAGCATCATGGTTCAGAATATAACCTGGATGAAGAATTTTGTAAAAAGATAACAGCGAACCATTATGTCTTCTGCGGGAATGGAGCTCATGAAAATCCTGATCTGCGTATTCTTGAAACCATTTTAAATTCACGTTTAGGTCCGGCTCACAAACGTAGTTCAAATCCGGAAACCGGGAATCAATTCAAATTTTGGTTCAACAGCAGTAGTGAAACTACTTCGGGGAATGAAAAGGAACATATGGTTAAAGTTGAAAACCTGGTCAAGGAAAAAGTTATAGAATTTAACTATTGTAACAAAATCCCTTTGGATTTTTCAAGCATATAATTTTCAATGCATTGATAAAGTATACTAATTTTCTTCACCCCTACTTTACTTTAAAAATATCATAAAAATTCGTTTATATCTGCTTTTTCGAGATTATTTTCTTGCAAATAAGGATAAAGTATACTATATTTGTGTTTATAATCAAGTATACTTTATCAATGAAGACATTACAGGAATTTGAGCCAACAAATATTTATGGTGACGAAAAAGTTTTGACCATTAATGATCTTAAAATGCGTATGATGGTATCGGAGATCACCATCCGCAGGAAGTTAAAGAAATGGGGAGCCATTACCAGTTACAATAAAAACGGACGGTACTATACCTTACTGCATATTCCAAAATTCGATTCATGGGGGCTTTGGAATTATAACGATATACGTTTTTCAAAATATGGTAACTTAACCCAAACCATAATTCAATTAATCAATTACTCTTCCAGTGGATTACATGCAGAGGAAGTTGGAGACTTAATTGACTATGCCCCCCATTCATTGCTTCATCGTTTAGCAGGGAAAGCAGCAATACGACGGGAAAAATTATATGGAAAGTATGTCTATTTTTCTTGCGATGAACAGGAATACAAGGCACAGCTTAATAAATACAAATCTATCCAAGCTCAATATCGGGATGATGATATACCATGCCTTATAGCCATAAGGTTGCTTATAGAAAAAATCAGTCGGCCAAAAGATAGCACAGCTCAACTGGTAAAACGGCTACAAAAGGATAATGTTAAGATAAGTGAGTTGCAGGCTATGCGTTTTCTTGAAAAACACGGGATTGAAAAAAAAACACTGGATTTGAGGTAGTTTGTTTATTACGCAATCTATTGGACGACACCGTAAACAATCTAAGTCTTACCGGTGTTTTTACACAAATACCAGTGGTCCATTTTAAAACAATAAAAGCACATTGTCCTGATTGCCAATCGGCATTAAAAGTACACCATACTGATACAAGAAGAGTATATAGCCTGCATATCGGAGTTTTTAATGCACACAGGACTTTCATGTATTGCCCGGATTGCAACAAGGTTTATCCTGCCGAAGATTTTGAAAATATAGTGCCTAAATATTCAAATGTAGGATATGACATAATTGAATTTATAGGGCGGTTGATTTTTCTGGAGTACCATACACTCCGGGAAACAATACAGGCATTAGAAAACAGGAACATACATATTTCGTCTTCTGAAGTGGCATACCTTGCTCAAAAATTCATAATTTATTTGTCGATCCTGCATAAAGAAGCACGGATAAAATTGAAGGAGCTAATTCAAAAAAAAGGAGGTTATATCCTACATGTAGATGGAACAAGCGAAGAGGCAAGCCCCCATTTGATAAGTGCAATTGACGAAATCAGCAATTTTGTACTTGCTAATATAAAAGTCCCCAGCGAAAGTAAAGAACAGATTGTCCCATTTCTTAAAGAAATAAAAGAACAATATGGCGGCCCTCTTGCTGTAACCAGCGATATGGGACGTGCCCTGCTGAGCGCAATATCAGAAGTGTTTCTCAATACACCGCATTATATCTGTCATTTTCACTTTTTGAGGGACCTGGGAAAAGACTTATTAGAAAAGGAATACTCTATTATGCGTAATAAGCTAAAAAAATATGGCGTTACATCACAATTGCGCTATCGGCTCCGCTATTATTTTGAAAATAAAACAAAAGATATCAATGTCAGCCAAATAAACGAGACCATAAAAACAACAAAGAAATTAAATAGCCAAGACAATCAGCTATTAAAACAGATATGCCATATCTTAATACTTTGGACGTTAGATGGTAAAAATTACGGGAATGGATTTGGATTCCCTTTTGACAGGCCACATAGCGAATTTTACAAGCGGTTAGACTTGTTGTACCGAAAATTAAAGTCTTTTCAAAACAAATGCGATAACAATAAGTTAATATCAAAGATGATTACAAAGCTTGTAGATGATTTATCCCCACTGATTAACGACATTGAATGTTTGGAAGCTTATCAAATATTTTCAGAAAAAGAAAAGGTTTTTGACAAATTACGACAGGCATTGTCTATTGCATTGCCAACTACGGCAAATGGATTAAACGACAATGGAGAAGATGTTGAAATTGAGACTATTGAAAATAGAGTAAAGGAGTTTAAGAAATGGTTCTTCCAAGAGGGATACAAACAAAAAAATAATGACTATCAAAAATTAATCGGTCAAATTGAAAAATACTGGGAAAAGTTATTTAGCGATCCAATACAAATCACTTCGTCCGAAGGGGATTCATTTATTCAACCACAAAGAACAAACAATATCTTAGAACAGTTTTTTAGAGAGATTAGAAGAGCCCACCGAAGAACAACAGGAAATAACTCAATGTGTAAAAAACTGCAATCCATGTTTGCTGATACACCATTAGTCAAAAACCTTAATAATCCTGATTATATGAAAGTTATACTGAATGGAAAAATGTCTTTGGAAGAAAAGTTTGCAGAAATTGACTATAAACAGGTAATTGCACGCACTAAAGATGCTGGAAATTGTGAAAATAAGATGCCTCGGAAAATCAAAAATATGATAAGGGAAAATCAAACAATGGATAAAATATTATATTTAATAGCGGTATAATTAAAAATCCAAAGGGATTTTGGAATAATAGGAATTTAATAATAAATTTTCTTTTCAGTTTATGAAATCTTCTGAGAGTTACATGGAATTGGAAATAGAATAAAAGGAGCCAAACGCTATATATCGACGTTCAGCTCCTTTTGCCCTATGAAAAAATTGCTGATAGAGGGTACGGTTTATGAGTAGCCCCTATCCGTATGTAAAAGTACGATATGAAAGGGGCCAAAATCTAATACATATTTCCCAATGATTAACACATATGTTACAATTGGGTGCAGTGGGTGGAATTTGGCAGATAAATATTTTGTTTGGAAGTATCTTTAATGGAAAGGTGGGGTTTAGTAGCAGTCATTAGCTCGTCGCTCTGCTCCTCGCGTAATTTGCTCTCCGCCAACTGGCGGATCGCGTCATTCGGTTGTCATTAAGTTGTCATTAGCTTCGCTGTCATTAACAATTATTTTACCTATTTGCTCCCTGTTTATAGGGGAGCTGTCGATCCGCCTTTGGCGGAGAGACTGAGGGGTAAATGCATAGTCATTTGCTCGTCCCGAAATCGGGACTCGCGTTATTCGCTTCGCTATCGCTCAGCGTAATTTGCTCACTTCGTTCGCTGTCATTTATTGTCTTTCAGCAAGTTAAAAGCTTATGTCATTAACTCATTGCTTTGCTCCTCGGTTCGGGATTAGTTCGACTGAGGATTTTTTCTTCTCTGATGGCTTGAAAAAATCTAGTCTCACTAAAAAAGGCGACCAAAACTGATCGCCTGTGTATAAATAGATGTATTAAATGAAAGACCAGGAGAATTGAATTTTATTTATCCTTCTTCACTTTATGAGCATAAATAACTTCGCTCGTTTCTTCCTCCTGATATTCATTATTGGCTAATTGAGTCTTTTTGGAGGTTGTCCAAAAAACTGTTTCATACATCCAGGGCTCAACCTTAATCTCAGGTTCCTTTTCTACCAGAATATTTTCACCAGTACTAAAATCAACCATCCATTTTTCTACTTCTATTTCCGGTTCAGTCTCCTCAATCAGAAAGTTAAAAGTGTATCTTTTATTCCAATAACGCTCATCAATCATCCATTCCTCTATTTGAATTTCCGGTTCTTCTTCAATCCTGAGAAAATCAAATTTCACTCCGGTGGTTTGAGCATCTGCTGCCTGAGTAAATAAACATTGTGCTAAACAAATCAAGCTTATCGCTACAATTATCAAAATAATTCCCAATGGTTTGGGAAATCCGTTTTTTTCAATTACCTGTGCTTTCATTTTTTTATCCTCCTGTATTTTAAATTTCAACCTTTATTCATTAGACGTATATTAACTCCAAAACATTACTTTCTTTAACATTATTTAACAGATCAGTTTGTAATCTGTTTTTCTAATGTAAAGGTACGACATCAGAAAGGTCAAAATCTAATACAAAAGTCCCAATGATTAACAGAAATGTTGCAATTTGGAGCAAGAGGTGGAAATTGGTAGATAAATATATGGTTTGGAAGAAATTTTTATGGTAAGGTGGGTTTTGGAAACAGTCATTAGGTAATTAGCTCGTCGCTTTGCTCCTCGCGTCATTTGCTCTCCGCCAACTGGCGGATCGCGTCATTCGGTTGTCATTAAGTTGTTTACCCTGTGAAATTGCGAAGCAATATTTCACGGGGTCATTCACTTTGCTGTCCATCTGGTGACTGGAGACTGGCGACTGAAGACTGGCGACTGGTTCCTGGTTTTTACTTTCTACCTTCATTATTCCTGCCAATGCTGCCTCAACTACCACAATTATCTAATAGTTTCTGGTTTTTAGTTTTTAGTTTGTATGACTTTTTGTACTTTTTGCCATCTGCTAAGCATTCTTCTCCATATTATGTTTCCAACAATTTCCCGAAGAGAGAGCTAACTATTTAACAATTTAGCGTTAGCGATCTCATGATCCGCCTGGCGGAGAGTAATTTAACAATCTCCTTACTATTCACCTTTCACTATTCACTATTCACTTTTTTCTTTCCCCTTAGATATTCCCATCCTTTATTCAGCAAAAAACTTAAACTTAAAATAATGTACCAATAAAATATAAACTCAAAAAATGCTATAATTACAACAGGGGCAGTATCAACACCTTGCAGCATTGGTGGTTTTTTGGTGATTCCTATAATAACAGCCCATATATGAGTTAAAGACCCCCATAAGCCACCCAGTATAAAAAAACTTAATCCAGGCCTCCCGGAGACATTTAAAGCCAGCCACCAGAAGAGCAGGGCGATCATTGCAAATAACAGTCCGGCAAAAGGTGGAATAAACCAGCGTGACCAGCCCGGGAACAAATATCCATAGACCGTTTCCCAAAAATTCGCTATAGCCCAAAACCATATAAGAGTCCAGAAAATAAAAGTAACAACTACCAGGAACCATTTCATTGCTTTAAACCTGAAAGGCATTACCCGCCAGACTAATACAGAAACAAAAACAATATCCAGCAAGGCAAACATAAGCGTTCCCTGCCACAATATTTCAGTTGTTATCTTAAAATCAGGGGGTAAGTCCATGATGGATCTCGTAATGGTTCAAATTGGAAGTTTACACAATTAACTTGTAACTTGCAACCCGTATGAAGAACATAGCTATGCTATTTAATTAAAAATTAAAAATTAGAAATTAGAAATTATGGATAGGGGATTAGGAGAAAGGTTATTTAAGTTTGCGATAGATGTAATAAAATATTTAAAGCTCTTGACATTGGAGATAAAGAAACAGGAAAATATTTAGTTAATGAATCAGGTGAGCTTAAAAAGATTTTAGGATCAATTTCAAGCAAAACATCTAAATAACAATTTTTTTAATTTTTAATTTTTAATTTCTAATTGTTTGTAACCCTCAAAACATTGAACTTAGTCACGCTGCATGCGTGACGATCTCATGAACTTGCCCTGTGAAATACTGCTACGCAGTAAAGTCTTCGACTTTATTTCACAGGGCGGGTGAGTAAATTCCGATACGTTTAATTAATGTCTGTCTATAAAGCAGAAGTTTTGCTAATTAAAAGCACCAAAAATTGGTTTGGAATTTCATACTTAAGCAATCATTCATAGTTTATGGACAAACTCTAATTAGGGTTTCCTGTTTAATTGTATAAGTGTTTGTAACTTAGTTATTTTGTTAATAATTTCCTGGTGAAATTTTTTGATAAATGCAAGTTATATTTCAAATTTGAAAAATAAACCTTGCATTCATGTATACATATACCTCTAACAAACAACAAAAAATCGAAGAATTTAAAACTGATTTTGAATTGGCCCTTGACCCAAAGAATCGTTGGATACGACTGAGTTCAATTACTCCGTGGGACGACTTGGTAAAAGAATATACCAGGAGCCTGAACCAGAAGTACGGGGCCCCGGGATTAAATCCGCGGGTGGCAGTAGGCAGCCTGATCATAAAACATAAGCTTAATTTGTCTGATGAAGAAACAGTTAGGACAATCCAGGAAAATATTTTTATCCAATATTTCCTGGGACTTGACAGGTACCACCCAGAACCATTGTTTCACCCGTCTGTATTTGTTGACCTGCGTAAACGGATGGGTGTTGCCAATTATGACAAGGTAAGCCAAAAGATAATTCAATTTGCCCGTAATGAGGAGCTTAAAGAAAAAGGTAAGGGTGAGAAGCGTGTGAAAAAGAACTGGGGCATATTACAGTTAGATGCCACAGTAGCAGACCAATATATTAAATATCCAACGGATCTGGATCTGCTAAACGATAGCCGGGAATGGAGCGAGGAACTAATCGACAAAATATTTGAGACCAGCATGTTACCGAAAAAGCCACGTACCTACCGACGCGTGGCAAGGAACGATTACCTGAATGTGGCGAAAAAAAAGAACAAGACCGCAAAAGAAATCCGGAAAGCCATCAGGAAACAGTTAAATTACCTTAAAAGGAATTTCGGGTATATTGACGACATGTTAGATATGTTCGAGCAAGGGGCTTTCCCCTTGAACCATACAGAACAGAAGTATTTATGGGTGATACGGGAAGTGTATCGGCAACAAAATTATATGTACAGGAACAATACACACCAATGTGAACACAGGATCGTGAGTATTCATCAGCCCCATGTGCGCCCAATCGTAAGAGGGAAAGCCGGATCAAAGGTAGAGTTTGGTTCAAAAATAGGCGTTAGCCTTAACTGTGGTTATGCCAGGATAAACAAACTCAATTGGGATGCATATAATGAATGTAACGATGTGGAGGCACAGGTTGGAGCATACAAAGATATCCACGGGCATTACCCTGACATACTTCTGGTTGATAAAATATACTTGACAAAAAGTAATCGCAAATGGCTTAAGGACAGAGAAATAACAATAACCAACAAAGCATTGGGCCGACCAAAGAAAGAGACTTCATACGCAAAAAACAAAAGGAAAAAGTTGAAAAACAAACGAAACCAAATTGAAGGTAAATTTGGAGAAGGAAAAAATGGTAATAGCCTTAATAAGGTGAGGGCGAGACTAAAGGATACATCTGAAAGCTGGGTGGCAGGAATATTTTTTGTAATGAACTTGAATATGCTTTATTCGCAATTAATATTATAGGTTTAGCTTTTATATATTTAATAATCAGCTGTTTACATTGATGACTTAGGAATAGTATACACATATGTGAAAAAAAGCCTGTTTATTTAGAATGATAATAAATAAAGTGAAGTTGAATCCCTATTTTAAAAAAAAATATGGGGTGAAAAAAATAATAGCAAAAAAAACAATCAATTTAATCTGACTTGGACAGGAAACCCTAATTAGTTAGTGTATTTGTGCTATTTTTTAAGGAAAGTATTATATTTAACGCATTGTGAGATTAAGTCATTTAAAACAAATTACAATGAAAAAATGTATACTCTTTTTTTGTTTTGTTTTTCTATTTTTCATTCCAAATACCTTTGCCCAAAAGGAGGCACGTTTACTCAGGACTCCTGCTATTCACGGGGATAAAATCATATTCAGCTATGCCGGTGATTTGTATGCCGTAAGCAGCAATGGTGGAATGGCTAGGAAGCTAACAACCCACGATGGCTATGAGGTTTTTCCCAGGTTTTCACCGGATGGTAAATACGTAGCCTTTACAGGCCAGTACGATGGAAATACGGAAGTTTTTCTGATACCAGCCGAAGGTGGTGTCCCCAAAAGACTCACGTATACCGCAACCCTATCTCGTGATGATATTGGCGACCGGATGGGCCCCAACAATATTGTATTCGGGTGGACACCTGACGGAAACAATATCATCTTCCGGTACCGAAAACAAACGTTTAGTTCTTTTACCGGTCAGCTCTTCCTTGTTTCCAAAGAAGGAGGGCTATCCAGAGAAATACCATTAAGTAAAGGAGGATTCTGTTCATATTCAGCCGATGGTAAAAAACTGGCGTTTAACTGGTTATTCAGGGAATTCATAACCTGGAAGTATTACAAAGGAGGTATGGCTGATGATATATGGATCTATGATTTTGAGACAAAGAAAGTTGATAAAATCTTCGAAAACCCGCACCAGGATATTATTCCAATGTGGATTGGTAATGAGATCTATTTTCTGTCGGATCGTGACCGGGCCATGAACCTGTTCGTCTATAACACATCTACCAAACAAACCCAAAAAATCACCAATTTTGATGAATATGATATTAAATTTCCTTCAAAAGGAAAAGAATACATTGTGTTTGAGAACGGAGGATTTATTTACAAATTTGATGTAAAAACCAAAACAGCGGAAAAAGTAAGCATAACTATTGCCGATGATTTTGCCTTTGGAAGGTAAAAGACGCCGGCAAAATGACAAGGAATTGGCAACCTTCCCCCAATGGTGAACGTATTGTCTTCAGTTCAAGAGGCGATATATTCAGCGTTCCGGCTGAGCATGGTATTACCCTGAACCTGACTGAAACTGCCGGCGTTCATGAAAGGAATGCTTCCTGGTCACCTGACGGTAAATACATTGCTTATATTTCCGACAAAACGGGTGAATTTGAAATCTATTTACAAACCCAGGATGGAAGCGAAAATCCCGTTCAATTAACACAAAACTCCGACACTTATATTTTTGGGTTTGAGTGGTCGCCTGATAGTAAAAAGATTTTATTCAATGACAAAAAACAAAGATTGCGTCTCATTGATATTGAAACAAAAAAAATAACCCTTGTTGATCAATCCGACCAGGCACCTAAGTTTAGCTATAACTGGTCGCCTGATAGCAAGTGGATCACTTACACAAAAGCGGAAAAAGAAATGACCAAAATACGGTTATATAATGTACAGGCAAAAAAATCGTATGAAGTCACTGAAGGCTGGTATAGTTCAACCAACCCTGGCTTTAGTTCCGATAGGAAGTACCTGGTCTTTACTTCGGCAAGGGATTTTAGTCCCATGTACAGCCGCACAGAATGGAATCATGCATACGTTGACATGAACAGGATCTACCTTGTTACACTGGCAAAGGATGCAAAGTCACCCTTTGCTCCCGAAAATGATGTGGTAAAAGAAGAAGGAGACTGAGCTTGGGAAAAATATGTGGTTCAGGATCTCAGCCAATTCAAAAAAAATGCTGGTCCGAATGAACGGGAAATATGGCGTAATTGATCTGCCATCAGGTAAAGTAACTCTTAAGGAAACAGCTAACTTATCGGATATGAAGGTTTATATTGATCTGAAGAAGGAGTGGTCTCAGATTTTTGATGAGAGCTGGAGGCATATGCGTGATTTCTTTTATGCACCCAATATGCACGGTGTTGACTGGAAGGCCATACAGGATAAATATAAGGTATTGGTTCCTTATGTAAATCACAGGTCGGATCTTGCATACATCATTGGAGAAATGATCGGAGAACTGAATGTTGGTCATGCTTACGTTAACAACGGTGAACGACCAAAGCCGGAAAGGATTAAAACCGGATTGCTTGGGGCTAAATTAAGTCGTCATTCTTCCGGATATTACCGGATTGACCAAATTTTAAAAGGGGCAAACTGGAGCAACAGGTTAAAGTCTCCATTAACCGAAATCGGAGTAAATGTGAACGAAGGAGACTATATCCTGGCAGTCAATGGGAAATCCACGAGGCGAGTAAACGATATATATTCTTTGTTAATCAATACTTCAGGTAAGCAGGTGGAATTAACAGTGAACTCAAAACCTGAGGTTGCCGGGAGCAGGAAAACCATTATTAAACCGGTTGGAGATGAATCATCACTATATTATTACAATTGGGTACAGGACAATATAAAAAAAGTCAGTGAAGCAACAGATGAAAAAGTAGGCTATATCCATATACCTGATATGGGTGTATCCGGATTAAATGAATTCGTAAAATATTACTATCCTCAGCTTACGAAGAAAGCCCTTATCATTGATGTAAGGGAGAATGGAGGGGGGAATGTATCGCCAATGATCATTGAACGGTTAATGCGTACCATTACATATGCTACCATGCATACCGGGCAAAAAGAAGGTGATCCCAATCCGGTTGGTACATTTGTAGGGCCCAAAGTCACCCTGTTGGACAAGTACTCTGCGTCAGATGGAGATCTTTTCCCGTACAGGTTCCAGGTGAATGAGTTGGGTAAGACCATTGGAACTCGTTCGTGGGGAGGTGTTGTAGGTTACAGTGGCTCAATACCCTGTATTGACGGCGGATCACTCATCACACCTTCTTATGGTCCCTATGCAAGGGATGGAAGCGGATGGATAATTGAAGGAACAGGTGTTACACCAGACATAAGAATTGAGAATGATCCGGCACGTGAATATGCCGGGATTGATGATCAGCTTAGCAAGGCAATTGAGGTAATTCTTGAGGATCTGAAGCATTTCAAAGATGCCGTACCTCCTATCCCACCGTTTCCTGATAAAAGCGGGAAGAAGTATTAAAGAGTTCCGGGTTCTCAGTTCTCAGCCTGCCCCGAGAAATGCGACGAAGGAGCATATTTCACTGGGGTTCTCGGTTACAAACACAAAATTCTCCTCCTTAGATAAGGAGTCTGCCTGCCCCGTTGATTATTGCCATAGGCAAATCCACGGGGCCTGCAGAAGCCGAAAGGCTTCTTTCGGCATAGGCAGGGAGTACCCGACCGAAGGGAGGGGGAGGTGGTTGATTTTCTTTATCTACCTCTCCATCCCCCGCCAAACACTGCCCCGCCTTCGCATACTACGGCGGACAGGCAGGTCAGGAAGACCCTGGCAGGTTATTCCCAGCTTAAACGTCGCCAAGTCTAATTCCAGCCGAATACAATTCGGCTCTACATCCTTCCCCACGCCCTATGTGCTTTTCGTCCTTAGTTACTCGCTCCCACTATCCATCGCTCTCACCTGCTCGTGAGGTTTGGCTTCGCCAAACGTTCATTGTTCATCTTTCTCCATGCTTTCCACATTTATCCACCCCTACATCCGTCGGACCGACTCAAGCGGTCGGACGGATTTCCACCCTCCTAAACCTCAACCTCAACCTCAGTCTTAACCTTTATCCCTTCGCATACTACGGCGGGCAGGCAGGTCCTACCTGCCCTGTGAAATATTAGCGAAGCTAATGCTGCGGAGCAGCATTTCACAGGGTGGACACTGGCAAGTCTCTCCAATTTTGCTTAATAATTTCACAAATGACCACGTTCATTATATGTTCTGATAAAATTCTCTATCAAGCGGTCATAGCCCCTCTCAACATTATCGGGGAAGTAACAGGCGGGTAATTCACCCATATCACGATGATATTTTATACATTCACAACATATACCCTTTTTACTGCAAGGATAGGTGCAATTACAGAATTCCATATTCTTTTCCTGGTTACAGTTTTTCATTTTATTATTATTTTCAATTATTACATCCTGCTTTAAACCTGTCGGACCGACTGAAGTGGTCGGACGGGTCAGCCTTGGTTTTCCTTAACCTTAGTACGCTGTCGCTGAAGCTTTAGCGTAGGGGCCCTTGTAACACAAACTTTCAAATTTACTAGTTTCTTCTGAATTAAAAATTTTCTTTTTAATTTGCTAAGCGATGTTCTTGTATATTGGCTGTCCGGTAAAAATTGTATTTTTACCCATGATAATGTTTTTTTGCAAAAGTAAACGGTTTATAATTCATTTTAATCCCTGCTTGCTTTTTAACCGGGCTCCATTAATCCCAATACTATAATTAATACTTGTTACCATGAAAAAGTTACATTTTCTCAGAAAAGCTGTTTTTACACTTATCCTCCTTCCGGCGATAATTTGGGGAGGAAAAACCCAAACCATTACCGGTGACTGGAATGGCGTACTTGACATGGAAGGCATTTCACTTCAAATAATACTACATATTAAACAAATCGAAAACGGTTTTCAAGCTACCATGGACAGTCCCGACCAAAACACCTTTGATATACCGCTTGACACACTTACGCTCGAATCCCGGCAACTGGAATTCATATTCAAGAGAGCAGGCGCCAAATATGTAGGCATTGTTGATGAATCGTTCACGAATATTAAGGGTACATTTTCCCAAAGTGGACAAAACTTGCCTTTAGAATTTCAAAGGGAAAAGATTAAACCTCCGGAAAATAGCATGGCATACATTAAGGAAATATATACAAAGAAAGAAGTATATATTCCAATGCGCGATGGTGTCAGACTTTTCACTTCCGTTTACATACCAAATGATACTACACAATTACATCCGATTTTAATGTATCGTACACCGTACAACGCTGAGCGTAGTGAGGATAGTTTTAATTTCTTTTTATTAGCTTTCATCGACTATGTTAAGGAAGGATATATATTTGTTTTTCAGGACGTTCGGGGCAAATACATGAGTGAAGGTGAATTTGAGGATGTAAGACCTTACATCCCGGATAAAAAAACCAACCAGGATACTGA
>JABUBO010000398.1_pt1 | contig 13844 bp, 12 predicted proteins | sample 7240361 | NCBI WGS metagenome assembly JABUBO01 (sample SAMN07256346, study PRJNA390944) | subsurface metagenome | isolation source: Methane hydrate marine sediment | place: Pacific Ocean: Eastern North Pacific, ODP site
ACGGGTGGGGGGTAGTTAACTTTACCGCTCAGTTCTGTTTCATTTCTGAAACGCCTGGGTTTATGGAAGGACAGGCTTACGTCTGCGGCAGCTTCATTGAAGGTGACCCGGACCTGCTGGTTTACAATGGCTACATTGTCGGCCAGTTTTGGGAAGGCAGTTGGGGCATAAGCGGCTACGGCTTTGGTATCTTCCCCAATGGGAAGTTTGTGGGAGAGTACGAATTTGAAGAGACGTGGGAGGTATACTTCTGTGGCTCCATCAAGCTTGGCGGCTCGCTAATGAAGTCAACCGATGGCGGTCGTAAGTGGGCAAAAACCGGCTATGAAGATGTAGACCTGGACCCCAGCACCACCGAGATTGAGCCGCCGGGACCCGTAGTTGACATGGTCACCTCCAGCATTGATGAGGACATCATCTATGTCACCGACGGTAACTATGTCTACAAGTCGGTTGACGGCGGTGATGAATTTACCTTTGTCGCCAGGGATTCCCTTGAGGAGGCGTTAATGGGTGAATGTGGATGGGACGTTATGGGCTGCCCTATCACCAGTATTGACGTTACCTATGACGACGATGACAACCCGTTTGTCTACATCGGCACCCGTGGGCACTACAGCATGTACAGTGGTATGGTCGAGGGTGATGTCTACTACATAGGTGAGGCTGGATACCCGGCTACCTGGACAAGCCTGAACCTGCCCTGCTTCCATGGTGGCGGATACGATGCCCTAGCTGTAGGCTGCGCCCCCGACTGGACTGACAGCCACAAGACCTATGTCGTCGTCACCGATTATTCTGACACCTGGGTGGTCTACACCACGGGTACCATCTGTGGCTGGTACGAGTTTGCTGAGCTATTCTGGGACTGCGACTCAGTAACACCAAATGATTTCGGCAGTCTATTTGCCTCCAGGATTGCCTTCCCCGATGATTGGGAGGACACCGAGACCCTGTTTGTCGGCGTGGTTGATGAGTACCCCTGTGTTGCCGATGATATTTACTACCCGCCTATAGATGAGCAAGGTGGCGATGTCTACATGGTATGGCAGGGCTATGCTCAAGACCTCAATGTTGAGGGCATTACTACCGGCTGTGAGGGCATTGTGTCGGTGGATATCATCAGCCTGGATGTGGAGGGTGACACCGACGAGGCATCATTGATTGCCGGTGCTTTCTGCGATGCCCATGTCTACTACAGCACTGACGGCGGCTGGGATTGGGATGAAAGCGCCAAGGACCCAACCGGTTCCCGGGAAACCTATGCATTGTGGTATGGAGATTCGGCTCTGGCGGCAACTTCTTGTTGCGAGGCTGCGTTTTCCATGTCCTGTGGTGAAGAGGTCGGCGAATTCTGGAACCAGATTTCACTGATTTCCACCGATATAGAGAGGGTGCAATTTATTGACCACTCACCGGGATATGTCTGTGAAGACTCCGAGACGATGTTCATGCTCACTGAGTGTCACGCCTACGGAGGCCCACCCCCTCCGGGGTGCTGTTTCGTTTGTGATTGTGAGGAGGAGCCCTACTGGATTGATACCTACAGTCTGTTCCGGCATGACGGCACCTACTGGGAGAGGGTCTTTTGTAGCACCATAGCTGATTTTGATGATGGCCCACGTTGGAACAGGGTACGTGTGTCTCCTGATTTCAACACCACTAATTGTGTATATCTGGTTAATGGGCGCCATGAAATGTGGAGGACAACGGATGCCGGCTGTAGCTGGGACAAGCTGACCTTCCCCTGCACACCAAGACCATGCATGCACGACTTTGTGGTAATAGACGAGGATACCGTCATTACTGGCGGCAGGTCTGCTGGAAGCCCCTGCGATAGTTCTGCAGGGTATGTCTACAAGACGACCAGGCATGGCGCCCGACCCTGGGATGAATACGAATACGAGGCAACTAGTCCTGGGACGGTCATATCCTTTGCCCTGGAGCCAGGTTATGGAGACCCTGGTAGCGTCCTGCTCGGTGATGATGACTCTCGGGTCTATATCTCCGAGGATGGCGGCGAGACCTGGGATTTGGTCGGTGACTGTCAGACTGTTCTCGGCACCAGTGATACCTGGGTTATCTTTGACCCCAGTTATGCCACCAACAACATCATCTACGCTGCTGCCGGGAATGTGATTGCCCGCTGCGTTATTGACCCTGATGCCGACTGGGCAGACCAGACCTGGGATGAGCTTTGTGATGGACTAGATTACGCTTATGGCATACAGGCTGTCGGCGACACGGCACTCTATGTTACCGATCATTCCATGCTTCGATTGGGTGTGTTCCGCTCGCTCAACCCCGACACCGAGGATGCGGCTGATGTCGTCTTTGAGGAAGTAGACACTGGTCTTGACTATCCAACATGGCTAAGGAACCTGTGGCTTACCTGCGACACCAGTGACGAGGGCTGCGCTGAGAATGTCCTCTGGTCTCTTGATGATGGGATGGGGGATGAAGATGAAAGGGTATGGATTTATGAGGACACCCTGGCAGCACCTGTAGTGCTTGATATGCCGGTTGAGGGTCAGAAGCTGACGAAAACCACCAGCGCTACCCTTAGCTGGGACGAGCTGTGCGGGGCTAAATGCTATGAGGTAGCACTCTGGAAGTACTGCCCTGAGTGCCCTGACGACAAGCTGACGATAGACCTTTGCCTTGAATCACCCTGTGACCCGGGAGAGTTTGACACTGTGGTATGTGGGCCGAAGACACCCGACTGTGACATTAATGGGCTCTACTGCTGCCCGTGCACCAAGGACGACTGCATTGTCGTTGAGGGGCTAGACTCGGGCACAAAATACTACTGGCAGGTAAGGGTATGCCAAGGCCAGCCATATCTGAGCAAGTGGTCAGAGGAAAGGACATTCTTTACCGCCCTACCGGCAGTGGAAGAACTCTGCTCTCCAATCTGCGGCGGTCAAGATATAATCCTTACCACCAACTTCTCCTGGGATGCGGTTCCCGGAGCAACCGGCTACGACATTGAGCTAGCCACCACCGAGACCTTCACCGCCGGTGTGGTTACAGGCTCGTCAACGGTCAATGCCTGGGTAACTGAACCCCTTGAGTACGCCACTACCTACTACTGGAGGGTAAGAGCCGAGAAGGATGGCGTCGTCTCTGACTGGACGGTATGTATCTTCACCACCATAGAGGCAGCGGTACCGGCACCACCACCGGTGGTAGTTGAACCAACACCCCCGGCACCAGTTGTGCCAACTCCAATAATACAGCTGCCACCAACTCCATCATGGGTATGGGCCATAATCGCTATTGGTACTGCCCTGGTAGTAGTGGTGATTGTCCTGACAGTCAGAACCAGGAGACCACCAGCTTAACCCCTGGTTTAGGCTAAACCCAGAGAGCCCCCCGAGATTTCGGGGGGCTCTCTTTTTGGTTGTGAGACCGACGAGCTACTGTTGCCAACATCCGATCAAACAATGTGACGAAGTGTTACCGGCGGTAGTGAACGCGGCGTCTTCTTCTGCGGAACAGGGATATAAGAAACATAAAACCAATTATGCCAAAGAAGGGGAAGGGTTGGGACGAGGAGGTCTTGCCGTTTTTGGGGATGATGGTGGTTGGTGGGGCAGTAGGTGGTTCAGGCGAGGTAGGGGATGGTTCTGGCGGGGCTATTTCCTCTTCGCCTATTTCATATGCTGCCAGCTTCTTATTGATGAGCTCTTTAGGCAACCAGCCCAGAGGATTATTCTTGCCGGTAGCTTCAGCCCAGACCCAGCCCGGCTCACCCTCTAGCTCAAAAACTGCGGTTGCCTTTTTATAATCAGGTAGATAGACCAGGGCTGCGGTATGGTTTGAGCTGACGGCTATAGCCGAGCGGTATCCAGCTCCTTTATACATAACAGCCAGTAATACGGCACTATCTTCACAATCCCCATAACCAACCCCATCCTGGTCAATAGTAGTAGCCAGCTCATCGGCATTTTGGGCAAACTCTTCATAGTTAAACTGGTCTATATCAGAGGTGTACCTTACCCTATCCCGGACGAAGCGAAATACTGCTTCCGCCCTCTGTATTTTGTCCGGGTATTTGGCGGCAATTTGCTCACCTAAGCTGTAGGCTAGAGCAGTTTCTTCGCCCAGGCTCTCGTAGGCTATAACCGGACGGAAGGTCGTCTCAGTTAGTTGATAAAAGCCGTCTTCACCACAGGCTGTGGTTCTACATATTTCCCAGTCATCAAAAACTTCACCATCTATCTCGTGGAAATTGGCTGATGGAGTTGCCGAGGCATAACTAGTAACGGCTAACCCAGCTACCAATACCAATATTAAGCCTAGTAAAATTTTAGTCCTGTTCATATTCTCAAAATGGTGTCGTTAATGCGGCATGGAGTATCAGGCCAAAGAAAATGAGATAGCCAAAGACATAGATACCTACTCCCACCGGACTTTTGTTGATGTTTATAAATGGTATTTTTGGTGTTAGTTTATCAACAATGTGGAGCAGTGCTATTCCAATGAGCAGACTTATGGCAAAGCTTATGGCGGCTAATCCCCAGGTTCTAAAATCAAAGATATAGCCTACTATTGGGCCACCGACCGTAGTGTATGCAGTAGCCGCTCCATGGATGACAAGGCCAATCAGGATGAAAAAACCAGCAATGAATAGCCCGGTGGCGATGGGGCTTTCTCCTATACGCTGGCGCTCATGAATATGAGGGGTAAGGGCATCTAGTGCCCTAATCCCAAGCCAGGCAAGGAGAATGCAGATGAAGACTATCACTACAATTCTGGCCAGCCATATCAAAACAGTTAACCAGAAAGGGAGAGCTAAACCTAGTTCCTGCATAAAATACCTTCCTTTTTAAGACTTAAATTTATCATGAAAAACAGTTTGGGAAAGTTCTCGTCTTGGGCTAGTTTTTGGTTCCTGGTCAGGGTAACCAAGGGGAGTTATTGCCACCACACAAAAACCTGGTGGCACTCCCAGAATACTGGCTACCTTTTTAGCGTCAAAAAGGCCAATGTGCACCGTGCCTAACCCTAGGGAATGAGCAGCCAATGCCAAGTTCTGCATTGCCAATGCCACATCAAACATATACCAGTAATCGCCCTTATCTGTGGCTAATTCGCCTTTATCATAGCCTGACTTTCCTAACTCAGCACAGGCTACGATTACCACTGGTGCATTCCTTATAGCATCAGTGCTTGGATTGGGAGCATCTGATACTTTACCTAGTGCTTGGGCAAGCTCAGCCTTTATGTTACTATCACGCACCACGATAAATCTCCAGCACTGGGTATTTTTCCAGGATGGTGCCCAACGGGCGGCTTCCAAAACAAGCTGTAAAGTTTTGTCATCTACCGGAGTAGCCTTATACCGGCGAATGCTCCGTCTCGTTTTAATTGCCTCTAGAACTTCCATCCTTTGCCTTAAGCTTTTTATTTGATAGCCCTAGTATATCCCTTTGCCTTGACCAGGACAAGGTTTTAACGGATTTTTATTCTTCCTCCTCCCAGGCGTCCTTACCGATAAGGGAGACAAAGCGGCAGCCACCCAAATTCTCAACTATATTCTTCTTTCTATGCCTGGTAATTCTATATAACTCTTGCACATAGCGCGAGCCTACAGGAATCACCATCCGTCCACCAATGGCTAGTTGAGCCAGAAGGTCAGCCGACACTCTGGGGGCACCAGCGGTAACCATTATAGCGTTATAAGGTGCCCCCTTTTGCCAGCCCAAGGTCTCCTCAGCCAGGTGGACCTCAATATTGGTATAGCCTAGACTATCCAATACCCTCTTAGCTGCCTCAGCCAGAGGTGATAGGCGTTCTGTGGTAATCACTAACCGGGCTAGTTTAGCTAGAATGGCTGCCTGATATCCACTGCCTGTCCCTACCTCCAGCACCTTTTCATTGCCAGTAAGTTCTAAAGCCTCAGTCATAAGGGCAATAATAAGTGGCTGTGAGATTGTCTGGTCAAAGCCGATAGGCAATGGTCTATCTTCATAGGCTAGGTGTTGTTCTTCTGGTGGCACAAAGCGTTCTCGCGGAATGCGAGCCATAGCTGCTAATACCCGCTCATCTCTGATTTCAGTCCTAAGGTGGCTAATTAACTCGGCTCGCATTGCTTCAAAGTCCATAGTGAGCACTCACTCCTAGGACAAGATTAGGATAAAACCAAAGCTAGTACTACCAGAATAGCCAGCATTATGCCGGCTAGGATACCGATTCTTCGCAGCTCAGTAGCTATGTGAGGGAAGCGAGCTGCAGTCGGGGTCGGTTCCTTTGCCAAAGGAGCAGCCACCTTGGAGGGGGCAGCAGGCTTATAGGTTTGAGCCACTGCTTGCTGTTGAGTAGCTATGAGGGTAGAGATTTGCTTTCTTTTCCCCTTTTTACTTTGGAGTGAATGTTTTCCCTTGCGCCGTGATTTACCAGCCATTTAGAGCCTCCACATTACTTAGCCCTGGGGTGGGATTTCTCATAGGTGCGTCGGATATGCTCCGTGGTAAGGTGGGTGTAAACTTGCGTAGTAGAGATGTTGGCGTGACCCAATAATTCCTGGACTGACCTCAGGTCAGCCCCACCGCTCAGCATATGAGTAGCAAAGCTATGTCTCAGGGTATGAGGGGTAATCTCTTTATCCAGCTCGGCTGATTTAGCATAGCCTTTTAATATTTGCCAAAGTCCCTGTCTAGTCAGTCTCTCACCACGGCGATTAAGAAACAAAGCCCTCTCAGTATCGTTACGGGTCAGGCGAGGGCGAAATTCTTTTACATATTCTTCTACTGCTGAGGCAGCTCGTTCATGAATAGGGATAAGCCGCTCTTTATGCCCTTTACCAAAGCAGCGCACATAGCCACCCTCTATATCTATATCACTCACGTTCAAGGATACCAACTCGCTCACCCTCATACCACTGGCATATAGTAACTCCAGCATTGCCCTATCCCTTTTGGCTTCTGGGGTAGACAGCTTGGTTGGCTGTTCCAACAAGCGAAGAACCTGGCTAAATGAAATAGGTTTAGGCAGTGACCTCCCTACCTTAGGTGAACCAACATTGTGTGATGGGTTGTCTTTCATGTTGCCTTCAGCCACCATGAAGTTAAAGAAGGACCTGGCAGCAGCTACTTTGCGGGCTGCTGTAGTGGCAGCATAGTTTCTCTCCTTAAGATTAAGCAGGTAGCTTAGCATGTCTTGCCGATTAAAGCTAGCCCACGAGGCAGCGGAGCCACGCTTGGCAGCTTCTTCCTCAACAAAGCTAGCTAATTGATAGAGGTCATTGCGATAAGCAAATATTGTGTTTTCAGAAAAGCCCTTCTCTACAGTGAGATAAGTTAGAAAACTGTTAATATCCTCTTTCACCACACCTCCTTCAGCTTTTTATACATTTTAACATAACTAAAAAGAAAATTCAGCCCGGTAAAACTTTCCTTGATGAGCCACCTGGCACATTGGAGTTTTTAGTAGGTAATTAGTTTTGTGCTATACTTAAGCACAGGTAGATGAGCAAGTTTATAGGTAAGTTAAGTCGGGCTTCGCAAAGTGGGCTCCAGCCTATGGGGTTTAAAGCGGGGCAACCGGTCTCACAAAGGCCTAAAATGCTGCTCATTGCCAGTTTGGCTCAGGTTAATGTTGACAGCGTGGCTGATTATGTGGCTGGGGCTGATGCTGGGCTGTTACCTATTTCCAAATTGAGTTCGGGAAGGGAAACCCTAAGAAAAATAGCTCAAGCTGTGCCTGATATTCCCTGGGGTGGGTGGCTAAGAGATATTAGCCAGAGAGAAATGAAGCAGATGAAGAGGGTTGGTTGTGACTTTGTGGTTTTCCCGGCAGCTAATACCTCGTTGGCAATACTTCAAAACACTGAAGTGGGTAAGATATTAGAGGTAGAGGCATCGCTCAGTGAAGGTTTGTCGAGGACAATTGATGAGTTGCCTGTGGACGCAGTGCTTATCGCTGGCGAACAGAAAGAGGGTTATTTTCTTACTTGGCAGCATCTAATGCTCTTTTGGCGCTTTGCCAATTCGTTGGCTAAACCCTTGTTAGTCTCGGTACCCTCAACAGTGGTGGCGAGTGAGCTCCAGGTGTTATGGGAAGCGGGGGTGGGTGGTGTGGTAGTGGAGGCAGGGGCTGGGGGGTTAAAGGAGTTGCGACAGGCGATTGATAAATTAACCTTCCCCCCACTGCGTAGGCGGAGAAAGACAGAGGCTTTGCTGCCTTACATTAGTGCCGAGCCTGATGTAGCCACTGAAACTGAAGAAGAGTAGTTTTTGTGTTCACCCTCAACTAGCAGCCATCTCAAGCCGAAGGCTATTGGCAGCCGAATTATCAAAAGCTCTGGCTTAAGGGTAGACCTTTTTGTATTATCTTCGGTAGACTCCTTTTTTGAATGGTATGGTAATCTTGTCGTTTACCGCTTTTCTGGCTGTGATTTGACAAAGGAGTTGACTTTTGGTATTGTTATTAGTAGACTATTTTGGGAGGATAGTATGGGTAAGCTTATCGTTTATAGTTTTAAGATTGAGAAAGAGAAGCTGGAACGTGCCAAGAGGTTTCTTGCCCGCCAGGGAGCACTGCTTCAGGACAGCTTGCGGGACTTTATTGAGGTGGCTGCTGATTGTGAGCGATGCTTTGAATTGCAGGAGAAGGAGGCATCAACTAGCGAGTTGCAGAGTGCTTTCGCTACCCTTCTTGCCCACTGTAAGCAAGCGTGGCATCTGAATGGTCTTCTTCAGGAAGCGGTGCTGAACATAGCCAAGATATGTAAAGTCCCCCTGGATTTTATCATGAATGTGTTGGGCGAGGCACGACGAGTTAAGCCAGTGGCGGTGCGTAGGCTATAGCTATCCCTGCAGATAGCAAGTAACTAGAGCATTATTTAGTAAAGGAGGCTAATTATGAACAAAGTAGCTATTATGACGGATACTGTAAGCTACATGCCAGAGGAAATAGCTAACAAATACAATATAACTATAATCCCCACATATGTCATTATTAATGGTGAATCACATCCTGAAAATCAGCTAGATTTAGTAAAATTCTACGAGAAAGTGCCGAAATGGAAAGAAGAAGACAAACTGCCCACGACTTCGTCTCCTTCCCCTGACGATTTTACGAGGGCATATCGCAAATTAAGTAAGGATCACGAATCTATCGTATATATTGGTTATAGTAAAAATCTAGGTATGACTGTACAGTCAGCTTTGCTTGCAAAGAAGTTGGTTAAAGATGAATTGGCTAAGACCAAGATTGAAGTGCTTGACTCAATGAGCTGGGGTGGAGCCCAAATGATGATAACGCTAGAAATTGCTAGGGCAGCTAATGCCGGGAGTGACCGCAAAGAGGTATTAAAGTTGGCTAATGATATGATAACAAAGGTAAATCTCATTATGTTAGCGGATAACCTGTATTATCTGGCAAAGGGTGGAAGAATACACAAAAAAGCACACCCGTGGGCAGATTCTAAAATTAGCAATACAGCAATATTGAAGCTGGATGCTTCCACCGGAGGGGAGCACAGACCTCTAGCCAGGTGTAAGACGAAAGGTCAAACACTGGAAACACTTTTTGATTTAGTCAAGCAGAGAAGCGGAGGTAAGAAACTGCACGTGGCCATAGACCATGCTGATGCTTTGGCCGAAGCTGAACAGCTTAAAGAAAAGGCCTTATCACAGTTCCAGTGTGAAGAGGTATTTATAAGCAATATTGGTCCTCTGGTTACAATTCATACAGGACTAGGAACCCGTGTTTTCTGTTGGTGGAGTGAAGACTGAGGTGATTGAGGGTCTCACAAGCAGTTATCATATGTGCTTATTGACTATACCTTTTGTAAAGCCTTGGACTAGGTTAATTGTTGGTGACAGTTAAGCCCTGTTCATCACCTGGTCAGGATGAGAAGGGGGTATCTGATGATGAAAGTTAATCAGAGGGTAAGGGTGGCGGTGGATGCTATGGGTGGTGATTATGCCCCCGGTGAGATAGTTAAGGGTGTGGTCTTGGCTGCGGAAAAAGGCGATGTAGAGGTCGCCTTAGTTGGTCCTACCGACATTGTGGAAGCCGAGCTAGCCAAGTATGATGCCTCTCGTCTACCCATTCGCTGTGTCAGAGCTGATGAATTTATCAAAGAGGATGAAAATCCGGCTCTGGCGGTGCGCCGCAAGCCTAATGCCTCTATAGCGGTCGCGACCAGGATGATGAAAGAAGGCGAGGCGGATTGTTTAATTAGTGCCGGCCCTACAGGAGCAATAGTTTCCAGTGCCATACAGTATCTGGGTATGATAGAAGGGATAGAGCGTCCTGTACTGGGTGGGGCTATCTTTGACCCAGCTCCCAATACGGTAATATTTGATTGCGGGGTTAACATTGAGTGTAAGTCATATCACCTGTTAACCTTTGCCATTATAGGTTCTATCTACTGTAAGAAGCTGTTGAATATTGCTGATCCCACCATAGGTCTGTTAAACATCGGCGCTGAAGAGAGTAAGGGTAATCAGCTGGCACGGGAAACCTATGGTCTCCTCCAGAGAAGCGGTTTGAATTTCATTGGCAACATAGAGGGCAATGAAATGATGAGCGGGCGAGCCAATGTCCTTGTCTGCGATGGTTTTGTCGGTAATGTTGTGTTTAAGTTCGTTGAATCATTAGGCTTATTTAAGGATTTAGCTGGAGCCGATGAGAAGCATGACCTGGGTGGTGGTCTCATCTGGGGGGTTAATGGCATTGTTCGGAAGCTACACGGGGCTAGCCGAGCTCCTCATGTAGCGGTAAAGATAAATCATGTTAAGCTGGCGGTTGAAGCCGACTTGATAGGCGCTGTCAAATCAGAGTTAGCTACCTTTACAAAGGAAGTAAAATTATAAAAGTGGGGGGGGTTAATATGAATAAGGTAGCTATTATGACTGATACCGCTAGCGAGACGCCTCAGGAAATCGCCGATAAATACAATATCAAAGTAGTGCCTATGGGCATTGTTATAGAAGGCAAGGCCTATCCCGAAAACGAGGTAAATCTACCTGAATTTTACCAGAAGTTGCTTCAAATAACGGAGACAGAAAAGTTACCCACGTCTTCATCTGTCACTGTAGGGGTTTTCCTAGAAGCATTTCGCGAACTAAGCCAGAGGGCGGAGGCTATTTTATATATCGGTCACAGCACCAGGCTTGGCATGTCAGCTAATGCTGCGCTGGAAGCTAAAAAGATGGCTGAGGATGAGCTACCCCAAACTGCCATTGAGGTAGTTGATTCTGGCACCGCTGCGGGAGCCCAGATGTTTATTGCCTTGGAAGCAGCCAGAGCCGCTGCCGCTGGCAAGAGCTTTTCCGAGGTAGTTGAAGTGGCTAACAATATGGTAGTCAAGGTCAAGTATATTTTCCTAGCTGATAATCTTGATTACCTAGCCAGCGGAGGAAGGATACTTGATGGTCGCCCTTGGGCAGAGGCTAAAATTAGCACCAAGGCACTTCTAGAGACGGATGCTTCCGCTGGGAAGGTGCATGCACCTCTAGCTAGGTACGGAACCAAGACCAAGGCAGTAGAAGGGTTACTTGAGATAATGAAGGAGAGGTGCCGAGACAAGAAACTTCATGTGGTGATAGGTCATGTCAATGTGCCTGATGAGGCAGAGGAGCTAAAAAAACGGGTGTCATCAGAGCTTCAATGCGTTGAGCTTTATGTTGCTGAAACCTTACCGGTAGTGGGTAGGCACACAGGACCAGGGAGTCTCTTCCTTAGCTGGTGGAGCGAGGACTGAGATAAATTAGAGGCTGGCAAGCAGTGGCAATCTGCCGTCTAATGGGATGATAATTGCCACGATTTTCCTTCAGTAGTAATAGATGGAGCCACTACCATTTCAACCTGGTGCATTTCTTGAATGGTACGCGCCCCGCAAATGCCTAGTACCGTGCGAACAGCCCCGACAAGGTTTTGACTGCCATCAGTGACTGAAGCCGGACCGAAGAGGATTTGCTTTAGTGAGCCAGTAGTACCCACTTTTATTCGAGTCCCTCTGGGGAGTGCCGGGTGGGGGTGGGACATACCCCAGTGATAACCCAGCCCTGGTGCCTCTTTGGTTTGAGCCAAAATGGAGCCTATCATTACCGCATCAGCACCGGCAGCCAAGGCTTTGCACAAATCTCCACCTTTACGAAAACCGCCATCGGTAATTATCGGCACATATCTGCCGGACTCACGCTGGTATTCCTCTCTAGCCGCAGCACAATCCATAGTGGCTGTTATCTGGGGGACGCCGACACCGAGGACCTCCCTAGTAGTACAGGCAGCGCCTGGTCCGACACCCACCAGGACCCCAGAGATTCCCGTTCTCATAAGCTCTAGGCAGGCGCTATAGCTTACACAGTTACCAACGATTATAGGCATAGGTATGGATTTACAAAGCTCGGAGAAGATTAGCCCGCGATAGCTTTTGGATATATGCCGGGCACTGGTAACTGTGGATTGAACTACAAAAATATCAGCTTGAGCTTCAGCAGCTATCGGAGCAAAGCGTTTGGTGTTAGCTGGTGCCACAGAAACGGCGCATACTGCCCCTGACTTTTTAATCGCTTGTATTCGTTGGTCAATAAGGTTCTCCTTAATCGGTTGAGAATAGACCTTTTGGAGTAAAGGGGTAATTTCGGCATCAGGTGCTTGCGCAATTTGGGATAGTATTTCTTGGGGATTATCATACCGGGTTTGCAGCCCTTCTAAGTTGAGAACGGCGAGCCCACCCAGCTTGCTCATCAGGATGGCGAAGTTGACATCGGTCACGGCATCCATTGCTGAAGCTATAATGGGGATGGAGAAGGTAAAGCCCTCAATCTTGAAATCAATGTTTGTCTGGTCTGGGTTGACAGTTACGTCTCCGGGCACTATAGCCACTTCATCAAATCCGTAAGAACGCCGTAGCTCTTTAAACTGGGGGGTAGCCATTTTGCCATCCTTCCTTAAACAGGAACTATATCAAAGGCAGTGGTTCAAAGTCAAGAAACTTTAGTTGAGATTATTTAGCAACCTATCCCCCTGACCCCCTTCCCTTAATAAGGGAAGGGGGAGTAGGTAAGAGAGGGGCAAAGCCCCTCTCTAAAGTCTCTTCCCCCTCATGATAGGAATATATATCTATATCTTGGAGAGTCAAAGGGAGGCGAAGCCTCCCTTATATAATTGATTCCCCTTCATGCAAGGAATACATATCCCTTAATTAGGGGAAGGGGATAAAGCGGGTTCCCAGGAAAATCAAAGATTTTTCTGGGTGCTTAAAGGGGGTGGGTTAATAAATATCTAAAGGGGGTGAGGTTAATACAACCTCTTTAGTTTAATGCCGGCATTTTGTGAAGTCAGGCTAGTAATAACAAGATAGCCAAAGAGACAGTCGAGCGAGCCTTCTTATCTAGCGACCGAGCCAGTTATATCAGAGGCAGGTTATAGGTGAGGCTGCCTTTTAATCCTCGGCGTAGAATCCAAACTCAAACATACCCTCCCCGTTTACGACGGCCACAAAAGGCAAGTCTTCGCCAATATAAACTTCATCAACCGGGTTAAACCGAGCCACTAGCTTCTTTTTTAGCTCCTCAGCTTTATCAAGAACATTGGTATGGGTTACGGCAGCGCGCAACCTTCCCCCCTTAGTCCTTTCTTCTACTAGGTTAAACGTCGCTTCTATTGCCTTAGTCACGCTTCTCTCTCTTAATAGAGGTTTGACCACTCCGCCAGTGGCGGCACTTATCTCTAGAGCGGTGACGGTGGGGATTGCCGCCTTAGCCCAATCTTTAGCCTTACCTGTTCGCCCGCTGCGGTCAAAATGAAAGAGGGACTCTCGCAGGGAAAACGAAGCCACGCGTTGCTTTATTTTATCGGCAATTTCAGTCACCTCAGGAAGG
>JABUBO010000399.1_pt1 | contig 13843 bp, 11 predicted proteins | sample 7240361 | NCBI WGS metagenome assembly JABUBO01 (sample SAMN07256346, study PRJNA390944) | subsurface metagenome | isolation source: Methane hydrate marine sediment | place: Pacific Ocean: Eastern North Pacific, ODP site
AACGGCGATAATCCCAATGTTGCCAATCCCTGGCCAGCCAACAATCATGACTGGTTTTTCCAGTTTCGGCTTTTTATAAAGTCTAATCCCCAACGCTTACCCCCTACGCCTTAAGCATCCCCAAGTAATTATTTTAGCTCTTTTTCTCGTTGAAGGAAAATGCCGCATCAATACAAACTCACCACGACTTGCTTGAGGTCGTTTAGCAACCTGTCCCCCTGACCCCCTTCATTTAATAAGGGAAGGGGGGGAGTGTAGATAAGAGAGGGGCAAAGCCTCTCTCTAAAGTCTCTTCCCCCTCTCCTTCTCAAGGAGAGGGGGATTAAGGGGGTGAGGTTAATAAACAATCTCACTTGCTTATGGTTTGATGAGTAGGTATGCTATGAGAGGGTGGAATATGCCCTTGAGGTCGACTATATAGCTGGGTGGCTTGGGATGGCTGAAGACCGCGTAAGGGAAGCTCTGCTTTATGAGCGCCTTGGAGACAAGGTGAAGTGCCATACCTGCGAAAGGTGTTGCTTAATCCCTGAGGGTGAGTCAGGCTTCTGCGCTACTCGGAAGAATATCGGCGGGCAGCTTTACACCCTGGAGTATGGCGAAATTTCCTCCATTAGTGCCAACCCTATTGAAAAGAAGCCCCTGTTTCATTTCTACCCAGGGACAAAAGCCTTAACTATTGGCAGCTGGTCATGTAACTTTACTTGCCCCTGGTGCCAGAACTACGATATAAGCAAATCACCTCAGAATATAGGCAAGGGCGAGTATATAAGTCCGGCAACATTTGTTGAACTTATCACCAGATACCGCTGCCAGGGTAGCAGCGTCTCTTTTAATGAGCCGACCATGCTCTTTGAGTATTCCCTGGATATCTTTGATTTAGCCAGGGACAAAGGCTATTACAATACTTATGTTACCAATGGCTACATGACAATTCAGGCACTGGAACTGCTGGTGGCTCACGGACTGAGCGCAGTGAATATTGACATAAAGGGTGATGCTGAAGTAGTCAAAAGGTTCTGTGGTGCTGATGTAAACATAGTTTGGAGGAATGCTACTCGAGCCAAGGAGTGCGGAGTATGGGTGGAACTAACCACACTGGTCATACCTGGCGTAAATGATACCGAAGACGGGTTGAGCAGGATTGCCCGAAGAATCAAAAGGGAGCTGGGGGATGACATCCCTTGGCATGTTACTGGCTACTATCCAGCATACAGGTTCAGCAGTGAGTTATATGTTCCGCCCACGCCAGTCAGCACCTTAGAGAAAGTAAGGGGTATTGGTAAGGCAGAAGGACTAAAGTATGTATATGCTGGAAATGTGCCCGGACATCCTTATGAACATACCTACTGTCCTAGCTGTAACCAATTATTGATTGAGCGTTACGGTTTCAGTATAACCAAATATAACATCAGCCCAGATAAACATTGCCCTTATTGTGGGCAGGAGATTCCCATAATCGGGGAGCCAAATGTTTTGAGCCACAAAGAGATTATACAAGGTTAAAGTTGGCTGCTGCGGGTTTCCCTGGCGCTGCCATCGCCGTTTTATCAGCTTGGAGCTGGAGAAACAGGGGTGGCAGGTAAAGCATATCATTGACCGGGGAAGAGATTGGCTACCAAGGAAACGTCAGAATCCTATAGGATGACAGTCGTGGGTCCTTGATATATACTATACGCTCGAAGAATGCGAGAGGAGGAGCTATTATGAGCAAGGTGATCAAGGTTGGAGCTGCCCAGATATCGCCAAAGTTCTTCGACAAGCAGCAAACTCTGGAAAAGACTTGTCAATACATCGAGGAGGGAGGAAAGCTCGGTTTAGACCTCCTTGTTTTCCCTGAAGTCTACTTTTGCGGTTATCCTTTTTGGCGTGGGGGTGTGACGGTGAGGCAGGAGACTGAATTGGCGGCTCAAATGATACGGTCGGCCATCCGATGGGATGGTGAGGAGGCTCAGTGCATGGCGGAAGCTGCACACAGGGCGAAGGTCAACTGCGTGATAGGCTGCAATGAGTTGTCTGACCGGCCAGGGAGCTTGACGATTTACAACTCACTGATAGTTATCAGCCGTGATGGCAGAATCCTTGGTCGCCATCGCAAGCTGATGCCTACTCACTCCGAACGGGTCTACTGGGGCATGGGAGATGCCAGCGATATACGCGTTTTCGATTTGGATATCGGGACACTGGGGGCGAGTATCTGCTATGAACACCACATGACTCTTTTGCGCGCCGCCCTTGCCATCAAGGGTGAGGAGATTCACTGTGCCCTGTGGCCGGGCTGGTGGTCAGTGGATAAGCACCTTGGTAACAAATCGGCTAAGGTTGGGGCTAAGACGTGCGACATCGAGTCAGCAATCCGCCAGCATGCCATCGAAAACCAGGTGTTTGTTGTCAGCTCAAGTTGGTTTCTCAAGCCGGAGGACATTCCCTCTGAGCTGAAAGATGTGATGAAGTTCAACCTGGCTATCGGAGGCAGTTGCATTGTTAACCCCGCCGGGGTGATTGTCGAAGGACCTGTATTTGAGCGTGAGGCGATTGTACACACTGAGATTGACCTCTCGGAGCGCGAACTGGCCAAGGCGTACGTTGACGGGGTTGGTCACTACTCACGGCCGGACCTATTGACGCTGAACGTGCGTGACGAGGCATGGTCACTGACCGGACCCCAGAAACTGGGAGATGCAGAGCGTGCTCGACAGCTTCTAGACCTCTTGGAGCGTTATAACCTTACCCCGACTGAACTTGAAGCCATTCTGGAAAGCCATCTAAGTGCCTCGGAGTAACTGAGCATTCCTGTTTCGCCGTTAGTACTCGCTACCGAGCAGGTGAATATTGCCCAACCTCACATTTCTTAATCCCTGTGCCTCCGCCTCGGCCAGGCACTCCTGAGCATGTCTTCTGGAGGTAGTTGGTAAATCGTTCATCATAAATTGGGGGTGAAAGGCAAGGAGAGCATAAGGGATATTAGGGTTAAGGGAGGAAATAAAGGCAGCAATGCCGGAGATTTCCTCCTTATCTATATACCCTGGGACGAGTAAAGTGCTGGCGACTAAAAAGGGAGGCGAGGGTCTCCTCTCATTATACTCTGCCAGGAGCCGAAAATTTTCCAGCGTCCTTTTATTGCTTGCACCGCAGAGGGCAATGTGCAGTTCTTCGCTCCAGGCTTTGAGGTCAAACTTGATGCAACCACCGGAATTCAAGGAAAGCTCGGCCGCCTGTCTTAATAATGCCGGATGCATCGAGCCGTTTGTTTCCCAGCAGATGCGCAGAATCCTGCCCCGGTTCCTTTCTAAAGCTAGTCGGGAGACACGAAGGGCATGGGGCAATTGTGGAGTTGGGTCACCGCCAAAGTAACATATACAGGCAGTACGGTCATCAACTGCTTGAGCTAGCTCCACGGCATCAATCTTGCTTTTCTGTGTTGCTGAGTAGCGATAATGCCAGTTCTGGCAGAACAGGCAATCAAAGGAACAGGCCTGATAGAAAACAGCCAGATTCTTGTATCCATACTCGGCTCGTTGAGAGTAGGCAAACTGGGGATAACCAGCCCCAGTTCCACCGGGGCAGACCCAATCAGCTACGCAGTTAGTCGGCAGAGAATCATAATACCAACTGACATTGCCTTTCTCGGCAGTAGCCCCCACCAGCTTATTTTCCCTGTTGATGCGCAGTCCGCAATAGCTCCTCTCCCCCGGGGCGAGACGACACTCGTTAGCACAGATGTGGCAGCTACGTCCCAGTTCAGCCTTAGGTGGCTTATAAGGTAGGTCAAATGGTTTCCTGGCTCTGCTGTGGGCTTTGTCTATAAGCGGTAGCACCTCGGTGAAGTCGCTTCGAATACAATCCACGCACAGACTCAAGGCTCGAGAAATAAGAGGCGACTCCTTGCCGCAATGTTGGCAATTGGTCATAGTTCTAGCCTCTCTCTTACCTACACTCCCCCTTCCCTTATTAAGGGAAGGGGATCAGGGGGATAGGTTGCTAAACGACTCTATTATAATACTTGATGGCGGAGTTCTCACTACATCCTTTAATTAGTCAGGTGGCTTGCACAGATATGCTCGTTATCGTATGATGCAACTGGATATGACTAAGGAACAGGCTGAATTCAAACAACGAACCAAGCGAATTCTAAATAGGTTCGGTAGAAAAAGAGGGAACCTTGTGCCCATCCTGCAAAAGGTTCAGGGCAAGCTTGGCTATCTTCCCCGGGAAGCTATGCTGGAGATTGCCAAATTTCTCGGTATCCCAGAAATAGATGTTTATAGCGTGGTCACCTTTTACAATCAATTCCGGCTTAATCCTCCGGGGAAGCACTCAGTAAGGGTATGTTTGGGCACAGCCTGCCATATGAAGGGTGGTTACATCACACTGGATGCCTGGAAGAGGAGGTTGGGCATTGACCGTGGACAGACCACCCCTGACTGGGAGTTTGACCTGGATATTGTTGCCTGCGTTGGTTGCTGCGTTATGGCACCGGTAACTGTGGTCGATGATAAGCCACAAGGTAAGGTTGAACCCACCAAAGTAGATGGAATCCTGCTCTCATTTAAGCTGGAAAAAGGAGAGGCAGGGTAAGGAAAGCCAGTGAAAACAGCCGAGCTTCAAAGTATGGTGTCAACTTTTCGGGAGATAAAGAGCTGCGCCGAATCCCAATGGCAGGAACTCTGTAATAGTGGCAAGTCAGTAATTATGGTAGGCGCTGGCACCTGCGGTCAGGCAGCCGGGGCTCTGGAAATACTCCGGGCAATAAGAAATGAGATTAAGAAGCAGCAGCTGGACTGCCCGGTGGTGGAGGTCGGCTGCATGGGGCACTGCTATGCCGAACCAATAGTTATTATAAGTAAGCCTGGGTATCCTCCTATCTGCTACGGGCATGTCAATCCAGTGATAGCTGAGAGGCTAATCAGGGAATTTATCCTTGGCGATAACCCTTGCCTTGAATTCGTCCTTGGTGCTCTGGAAGCAAATGAGCTTGTTCCTAGCCTCTCCGATTTCCCTCGAGCCAGGTTTGAGAAAAAGGTTATACTGAAAAACTGTGGTCACATTAACCCGGAACAGATAAATCACTACATTGCTAACGGTGGCTATGCGGCTCTGGTAAAAGCACTCCAGATACCGCCAGAAGCGATTATAAATGAGGTTGCAAGGTCGGGATTAAGGGGTAGGGGTGGTGCCGGTTTCCCCACCGGGCAGAAGTGGGAAATCTGCCGCAATGTTCCGGGTAGACCAAAATATGTAATTTGTAACGGAGACGAAGGTGACCCTGGGGCATTTATGGACCGGGCTATCCTGGAGAGCGACCCCCACTCGGTGATAGAGGGGATGATAATTGCTGGCTATGCCATTGGTGCCCGATATGGCTATATCTATGTTCGCGCCGAGTATCCCCTAGCCGTGCATCGAGTACGGGTTGCCCTTCGTCAAGCCAGGAAACTGAGTCTCCTGGGTAAGAATATTCTTGGCGGCGATTTCAGCCTTGATATCAGGCTGTTCCAAGGTTCGGGGGCGTTTGTTTGTGGCGAAGAGACAGCCCTTATCGCCTCACTAGAGGGAGAACCGGGCAACCCACATTATCGTCCCCCTTACCCGGCAACCAATGGTCTATATGGAAAGCCAACCCTCATTAACAATGTGAAGACCCTGGCCTACATACGCCACATAATTGAGAATGGGGCCGGGTGGTTTGCCAGTACAGGCACGGAGAGAAGTAAAGGCACTGCCGTTTTTGCTTTGGCGGGCAAGGTAGTTAATACCGGGCTGGTAGAGGTGCCTATGGGCACCACCCTGCGCCAGGTCATTTTTGATGTTGGCAGTGGGATACAAAGTGGCAAGCGATTCAAGGCAGTGCAGATAGGAGGCCCCTCCGGTGGTTGCCTCCCCGAATCTGCTCTGGATTTGCCTATTGACTTTGATTCCCTTAGCGATGCTGGAGCGATAATGGGCTCAGGGGGAATGATAGTGCTTGATGAGGACGACTGCATGGTGGAGATAGCTCGCTACTTTCTTGAGTTCACTCAGAGAGAGTCCTGTGGCAAGTGCACTTTCTGCCGTCTAGGGACGAAACAGATGCTAGAAGTCCTGGATGAAATTACCAAGGGCAAGGGGAGAATTGAAGACATTGATATGCTTAGCCAGCTAGCGGAGGACATAAAGGCAGGGTCTCTCTGTGGTCTGGGGAGGACGGCACCCAATCCGATATTGAGCACCCTGCGTCACTTCAGGGATGAATATGAGGCACATATCAAGGAGGGTCGGTGTCCAGCACTGATGTGTCGGGACCTCATTGCCTATTACATCATTCCGGAGAAGTGCGAGCGCTCCTGCGATGCCTGTGTTGGCACCTGCACCACGGAGGCAATATCTGCCAATAAGAAGAGGATAAAGGTCATTGACCAAGAAAAGTGTGTCAAGTGCGGCACCTGTCTTAATTCTTGTCCTCCTCAGTATAATGCCGTAATCAAGCTCTCACCACCCGACCAAGTGCCAACTTCGAAGTAAGAGTAATGAAGACCGTATCTTTAACCATTGATGGCAAGAAAGTAAGAGCCCGTGAAGGGGATAAAGTCCTGTGGGCAGCACTGGTCAACGGTATTTATATACCCAATCTCTGTGCTCTCCGTGATGCTTCAGAGCCCTCTGCTTCCTGTCGTCTATGCTTTGTGGAGGTGGAAGGGAAAAAGCAGCCGGTTACTGCCTGCACGGAGACAGTAGAACAAGATATGGTAGTAAACACTAGAGGTCCTGGTGCTTTAAGGCTGGCGCGTACCGCTACCGAACTGCTTCTGTCCAGCCTTCCGGTAGACTGTGCCCACTGCCCCAGCCACGGCTCCTGTGAGCTTCAAAAAATAGCCGCCCACTTGGGCATTAAGCTGAAAACAAAGCGTTTCAGGAAACTTCTCCGGGAACTTCCTGTAGATTACAGTAGCCCCCTATTTATCTATGACCCCAACAGGTGTGTTCTCTGTGGGCGGTGTGTTTGGGTATGTCGGGAGCGTCTGGGTATAGGGGCCCTCGGCTTTGCCCACCGTGGCTTTGAGAGAGTAGTGACCACCTTTGGTGATGAACCAATTGGCGAGTACAGATGTCAGGAATGCGGCCAGTGCGTAAGCATCTGTCCCACCGGCGCTCTGGCTTTTAAGGATACGCCGGGCATCAAAAGTTTTTAGAAAGGTGAAAACGGGGGTGAGACAATGAAAGCTTTGATCTTGGCTGGTGGCAGGGGAACAAGGCTGAGACCTCTCACCTATACCATGGCCAAGCACTTGCTGCCGGTCGCTAACAAACCGATTTTGTTTTATGTGCTAGACCAGATTAGAGAAGCTGGCATTACCGATATCGGGGTCATCATATCTCCTGAGACTGGCTCTTCAATAAAGGAAGCGTTAGCTGATGGCTCAAAGTGGGGGGTAAAAATCACCTACATCCTCCAGCCCGAACCCGGAGGACTAGCCCACGCCGTCAAAACCGCCCAGGATTTTCTTAGCGATTCCCCCTTCCTACTGTTCCTCGGCGATAACCTCATCCAGGGGGGTATCAGGGATTTCGTTGGACAGTTCTATGCCTCTACGCTAGATGCCCTCATCCTCCTCAAGGAGGTGCCGGATCCCAGAGCCTTCGGAGTTGCTGAGCTCGATGCTTCGGGGAAGATAGTGCGTCTTACCGAAAAGCCTGAAGAACCAAAGAGTAACCTTGCTCTCGTCGGAGTTTATCTCTTCACCCCGGAGATACACAAAGCTATAGCTCAGATAAAGCCATCACCGCGGGGCGAGCTTGAGATAACCGATGCCATTCAGAAGCTTTTGGAGATGGGAAAGGGAGTCACAAGCCACATCCTTCAAGGTTGGTGGTTTGATAACGGGACGAAGGACGACCTTCTTGAGGCTAATCGTGTTGTTCTTGATGAATTCTTAGAGCAGGACATTAAAGGTGATGTTGATTCAAAGAGCCGTATAGCTGGCAGGGTTGAAATCAGAAAGGGGGCAAGAGTAGAAAACAGCATTATTCGGGAGCCGGTCTCCATCGCTGAAGATTGTCGGATTAGAAATTCATCCATCGGGTCATTCACCAGCATTGGAGCCGGGACGGTAATCGAGGATTCATCTGTAGAGTATTCGGTGATACTAGAGAATTGCCATATCCTGAAAATCAGGCGTCTGGCTGATAGTATTATTGGCAGGAAAACCAATGTAGTTAAGCAGGAACAAAAGTTTAAGGTGACAAGGCTTTTTGTCGGTGATAATGCCAGAGTGGAATTACCTTAACATTTCTATGCCTAGAGTGTATACTTAAAGTAGACAAGACTTATAAGCCTATGGGAAGATGAAGGAAGCTAGGAATATTATGCAAAGGCTATTAATCGTTTCAAATAGGCTGCCGGTTAGTGTCGAAAAAAGGAGAAGGGGGCTTCGTTTTGAGCCCAGCATTGGCGGTCTGGCTACAGGTCTAAGATCGTTCTATAAATCCTACAACGGCACCTGGATAGGATGGCCTGGGATTAATCTGGAAAAAATAAAAGAGGAAGAGCAGGATGTAGAAGCGAGGTTATTGTCTGAAAGTTGCTATCCAATTTTTCTCTCACAAAACGATGTTGAAGACTACTACCACGGATTTTGTAATAAAACTATCTGGCCTCTTTTTCACTACTACCCCTCGTATACGGTATACAGCAAAGATTTATGGGAGGCTTATGAACGGGTCAACCGGATTTTTGCTGATGCGGTTGCCGAGGTTGCGGAACCGGGTGATATTATCTGGATACACGATTACCATTTAATGCTACTGCCAAGGTTGGTAAGAGAGAGGTTACCAGGGGCAACAGTAGGTTTTTTCCTGCACATTCCTTTCCCTTCTTTCGAAATATTCCGCTTGCTTCCATGGCGCAGGCAAATTTTGAACGGACTTTTAGGCGCTGACCTTGTAGGCTTTCACACTTATGATTATGCCCAGCACTTTCTTAATAGCGTGCATCGTTTATTAGGTTATGAGGAAACCATGGGTCAAATCATCTCTGCCGACCGAATAATAAGAGCCGACGTATTTCCTATGGGGATAGATTATGAAGAGTATTCCAGCTACGCCCGAGATTGGAGAGTGCAAAGAGAGATAAGCAGGCTTCGTGAAAAGTCAGGAGATTGCAAAATAATTCTGTCAATAGACCGCATGGATTACACTAAAGGCATTCCTCAGCGGTTAGAGGCTTTTAGCCTTTTTTTGGAAAGAAACCCGCAGTATAAAGAGAAGCTGATCCTTTTTTTAGTTGTAGTCCCCTCCCGTGAAAAGGTGGAACATTACGCCGCGTTAAAAAAACAGATAGACGAACTTGTGGGCGCCATCAATGGAAAATATGGCTCCATCGGCTTTACCCCCATCCAGTATGCGTACCGCGCTTTACCTTTTCACTCCCTTATTTCCCTGTACAATATGGCTGATGTTGCCCTCATTACCCCGCTCAGAGACGGAATGAACCTCATATCAAAAGAATACATTGCCACTAAAACAGATGGGAAAGGGGTCTTAATCCTTAGTGAGATGGCTGGAGCCGCTAGAGAGTTAGGGGAGGCAATCATAATAAATGTTAATGACCAAGAGGAGATTGTGCATGCATTGGAAGAAGCCCTGGCAATGCCAGAAGAAGAACAGATAGAGCGCAACCGAATAATGCAGGAACGCTTACAGCGTTGCAACGTGACGCAATGGGCAAACGATTTTATTGATAGATTGCTCTACGCCAGAAAACTTCAAATTGAGATGGAAGCGAAAACATTGAACCACGAGATGAGAATGAAGTTAGTCAGCGATTTTAAAAAAAGCAACCAAAGATTGATGCTGTTAGATTATGATGGTACACTTGTCCCATTTGCGGGAAAGCCAGCGAGGGCAAAACCTGGTGACGAGGTTATAGAATTGCTTGGGGAACTCACCAAGAGCCCTAAAAATGAAGTGGTACTAATAAGCGGACGTGACAAAGGCACCCTGGAGAAATGGTTTGGTGACCTAAACATGGGACTAGTAGCTGAACACGGTGTATGGACTAAAGTAAAAGGCAAAGAATGGGAGATGATAGAAACCCTGTCAAACGATTGGAAAGGAGAGGTGCGCCCAATCCTTGAGCTATACGTGGATAGAACCCCAGGCTCTTTCGTTGAAGAGAAAGAGTTTTCCCTTGCCTGGCACTACCGGAAAGCTGAACACAGATTAGGTGACATGCGAGCCAGAGAGCTAGCAAATGACCTTCTAAATCTTACCGCCAATCTTAACCTCCAAGTGTTAGAAGCAAGTAAGGTAGTCGAAGTAAAAAATGCTGGCGTAAATAAAGGGCGGGCCGCCTTGCAATGGATTTCGAGAAAAACATGGGACTTCATATTAGCCATAGGCGATGATTTGACTGATGAGGATGTTTTCAAGGTTCTCCCTGCCACAGTATGGTCAATAAAGGTCAGGTTTAGCGCGTCCGCAGCTAGATTTAATCTTGGTTCCCCAAGCCAGGTGAGAGCTCTGCTAAAAGAAATGTTAGCCGGGTTAATAGCATAAAGGGCTTGGATGAATTACCGAGAACTTGCCGTATCTACTGCGCAGTATAAAATGAATCAACGTGCATAGCGCAATCTGATTTCAGTTTGGAGTTCAAATTCGGCAAAGGAGTGATTTTGAATGACGGATTCAAGTAAGAGTATCTTTCCCTTAGCAGATGGAACGGTCTATAGCCGGAGGAAGAATTTCTGTCCTTTCGCTACGCCTCCTGTGGAGGCCTACATTCCCGTCTTAGGCGAGGAGAAGATAGAAAGATTGCAGAAAATAGCTAAACGGCTGAAAGGACTGAAGTTACTGGAGCTAAATGCCACCGCCCAGGGTGGAGGCGTAGCTGAGATGCTTTTCAGCTCTATTCCTTTCCTGAACTCGCTGGGCATAGAGGCTGAATGGAAAATTATCTGTGGAAACAAAGAGTATTTTGAAGTCACAAAGAACCTGCACAATCTACTGCAGGGCAGGAAGGGCACCTTTACTCCAGAGATGAAACAGCGTTACGTTAGCAACCTTGAGGACTGCGCCAGTGCCAATCTTATCGATTACAACCCGCGTGTGGTACTTGTCCATGACCCGCAGCCGATGGGTTTAACTCATTATCTTAAAAAATCCGAGGAGACCTGGCTCTGGAGATGCCACATAGATATTGAAGAGGCAGCTCTAATGGCTAACCCCGGCCTGTGGGATTTCATAACCGATTGGACTGAACACTTTGATGCCACCATATTCTCGGCAGCCCACTATATTGTTACACGCTGGCCTCAGCCCAAGTTCATAATCCCTCCCTTCATTGACCCTCTTTCTGAGAAGAACCGGGAACTGAGCCAGGAGGAGATAGACAGGGTTCTTGCTAAATATCAGATAGACCCTAAAATTCCAATTATCGCCCAAATCGGAAGATTTGACCCCTGGAAAGGAATAGATAGGACTATTGCCGTCTACCGCTTGGTGAGGGAGGAGAGAAAATGCCAGCTGGTATTGGCAGGTGGCTTGGCTGCCGACGACCCTGAAGGAGAGAGAATCCTGGCTAATGTTTACGAGGAGACAAAGAACGATGAGGATATCCGCGTGCTCAATCTCCAAATGGCAAATCGTCTGGAGAACTGGATGGAGGTAAATGCGCTCCAGCGGGCGGCAAGTGTGATAATGCAGCCATCCACTAAAGAGGGCTTCGGGCTGGTGATTACTGAGGCATTGTGGAAAAGAAAACCGGTGATAGGTGCCGATGTAGGTGCTATTCCGCTCCAGATCAGGGATGGCGATACCGGCTACTTTTACCGGACGTCATACCTGACTGCACAGAAGGTACTCCACTTATTGGAAGACCCCGAGGCGGCTAAGATGATGGGCGAAAAAGGCAGAAGGTATGTGGAGGAGCACTTTCTCCTTCCTGACCGGATTGCCGATAGCCTCATGGCTATAGACATGACTACAAACGGAGCCGTAAACAAGGAAATCTGTACTGACTGCATAGTTAGCTTTCACCCCTGGTTCAAGCTGAGCAAACGGCGAGGCGGCTAACAGGAGTCCATAGATTGATAAAAGGACTGACATGGCTGAGGTCTATTTCTTCACTGAGGCAGAGAAGCTCCTAACTGCTCTTGACCTCCTTGGCATCGAGGACTTTACAGGGGCGAGGGTTCCAATTAAGCTTCATATGGGGGAGCCAGGTAATAGGTACTACATTTCCCCCTCCATGGTAAAGTTGACGGTAGGAAGGCTCAAGGATATAGGTGCGAACCCCTTTCTGTTCGATACCACCGTGGCTTACCACAGCCCCAGGTCTACCAGGGATGGATATAAGAGGGTGGCTTACCGGCATGGCTTTGGGGATGACAAGATGGGCTGTGAAGTGGTTATCGGGGAGGAAGGAGTGAAGGTGGTCGAAGGTGGCTATAGCTTTGAGGTGGCGAGGGAAATATATGAAAGCACCCACCTTGTAGTCATGTCTCACGTCAAAGGACAGGTCCAGGCTGGATTCGGAGGCGCCATAAAGAACTTGGGGATGGGTGGGGTGACCAAAGGCGCGAAGCGAATGATCCACCGCATGAGCATCCCCAGGCTTTTGGCGGAGAAGTGTGACCTCTGCGGTTCCTGCGCCGAAGTCTGCCCTTCTCACGCCATAACTGTGGATTCAGACTGGAGATACGATTCCATCGCTTGCGATGGTTGCGGCAAATGCGTATATGCCTGCCCGAGTGAGGCTTTGAGCTATGAGATTATGGATCTCCAGAAAGGGATGGCGCTGGCAGCCAAGGCGTGTATCTGGGGGAAGAGGGTGCTCTACATAAATGCTCTGGTGAATATAGCTCGTAGCTGTGATTGCGACCCCCACCCCGATCCCATAATCTGTCCCGACATAGGCTATCTGGCATCCAATGAGCTAGCAGCCATAGATAGAGCGTCGCTGGAACTCATAAATGAGGTTAAGCCGGGAGTCTTTGAGAAAGTGAACCGAATTGATCCTTCAAGGCAAGTTCAATATGCGCAGGAGATTGGCCTCCTCGCCTCCTATGAGCTGAGAAGGCTTTGAGCCTATGGCTTTTCTATCCTCTCAACCTCAATAGTGCATTCGGTTACCAGGGCGGCAAAAGCGCCCAGGGCAGCCAGAACTGGAGCCGCCATAATTCCTATCGCCGCGGCGGGTGCGCCTATTGTTAACGGAATCTCCAATACGGTTCGCCCTTCGTGCAGCACACGGACCCTTCTGATGTTGCCTTCATGAATGAGTTGCTTGACTTTGTCAACCAGTTGGCTTCCCGATACAGTAAATTTTTCCTTCGTGGTCATTTATAACCTCCCTTTTATTATATATGCTTTATTGTAAATGATTAGAGGTATGTATTCTAGCAGACTGTTTGAAGTCGGCTATATCACCCCTCTATTAAGTAGTTGTTTTTTCGTGATATACTGTAGGGCATAAAGGGGGTTGATTTGAAGGGGAAGGACTTACTTTCAATATCTGACCTCACCAGTGAGGATATTCGCTTACTCATCTCAGATGCTGTAGATATGAAAGCCGAGGGCTGGCTTTCTTTGCTTAGCCGAAAGACTTTAGCTCTTATGTTTGAGAAGCCGTCGTTGAGGACTCGGGTTAGCTTTGAGGTAGCTATGCGGCAGTTAGGCGGGCATACTATTTATCTATCTCCGGCTGAGGTTGGGCTGGGAGAGCGTGAGTCGGTTCCAGATGTGGCCCGGGTGCTCAGTTGCTATGTAGATGCTATTGCTGTCCGCACCTTTTCTCACCAAACTTTAGCCATTCTGGCTAGCTATTCCAGTGTGCCGGTGATAAATGCCCTGTCTGATTTGGAGCACCCGT
>JABUBO010000401.1_pt1 | contig 13835 bp, 9 predicted proteins | sample 7240361 | NCBI WGS metagenome assembly JABUBO01 (sample SAMN07256346, study PRJNA390944) | subsurface metagenome | isolation source: Methane hydrate marine sediment | place: Pacific Ocean: Eastern North Pacific, ODP site
CATACGTAAACGACAATGTATATGCTATTAAACCAAACATCTTGTCACCTGCTTTTTGAATAAGAACTTCAACACTTTTTGATGTGCCCTCTCCATAAACAATATTATTTTCCCAATAAGGTTCGGTCATATATGTTGCACCGTCCCTGTAGGCAATAAGGTTATACATTTTTTTATAGTACAATTCCAATCCTGCCAATACTCCGTGATTGTATTGATATTTCATGCCTGCCACAAATAAGGATGATACCTCCGGCCTGGTGTTTTGTGTTGAATGCACCCAAAGGTCGGATGTTTGCATTACACTCGATGAGGTCAAACGGTGAATACTCTGCGTTGTTATTGACCATGAACCGTTTATACTCATTTTTTCATTCAAATAGTAGTTCATTGTAAAACGTGGTTCCGGTATAAGCCATGTTTTACCGGAAGCATGAATTAAAGAACCACGTATTCCACCCCGTACATAGAACTTGTTATTAACAATGTATTTATCTTCAAGATACACGGAGCTTATAAAATTATTTTGGGTATTACCTGCAATAGTATCATTCCTGCCCTGTAAAACGTCATTTATGTATAAGAATGTACCGGCTAAAGGTAAGTACATCCTGTAAATTGCTGAAATGCCATAATTAAACCGGTGTCCGGGGTTTAAGTTAATTTCATTATCAAAGCCTGCCCCCGTATTTTGCTGGGAATCCTCCTTTTATAATTTCAATTTCATCAACAAAAAAGGGGTCGAAAGCAGACTGAAACCCCATTAAATGGTATGGCTGATAAACAGGAAAACCATTTAAATTAATCAGGTTGTGCTCATAAGAACCTCCCCTTACAATCAAGCCTGAAGAGCCTTCTGTGCCGGAATGAATACCGGGTAAATATTGAATCTTTTTCAAAACATCGGCATCGCCAAGAACAGTAGGGAGGTAATTAAACTTTGAGGGTTGTATTCTGGTTATGCCGGGCTCCGTTTCCCGAAAAAATTTATTTATCAGGTCGCCTTTAACCGTTACTTCTTCAATGTTAATGATTTTTTCATATAACAATACCACTGAAGTGTCCCGTTTCAGGGTGATCTCGTAATTTTGCGTGGCATAGCCGGCATAGGTAACGACTATCCGTTTTATGCCAGGCAATAATTCAAAATAGAAATCCCCTTCTTCCCCTGTCTTTTTGGTCAATGTCCCGCATTTAACTGTTGCACCACGAACCGGCCTTGATGCAACCGGATCAATAACCACTCCTTTTAAAACAACATCCTGGGACAATAAACCGGGAACCGTTACAAACAACAACGGGAATAAAAAAGAGAGCTTTTTATTTTTTAACGATAATCGTATCATAATCGCATGAAGCAATTGAAAATATCCCTATTCCGTTACTCACATTGCTGTGAAAATCAACCGGCTCGGCAAACGGGTCGTCTTTTGACCTGTTATATAACCATTTAGATACAATATACCTGTAATGGTCTTCGGATAAAGAATAAAGTTTAATAATTATTGATGCATCTGAAAAAGATCCTGTATGAGTTGGGATTACCAACCTGACTGTTTTTTCTTCTCCGTTGAAATCTTTATCATTAAAAACAATTTCATTTGCTATTCCACACCTCTCAGCTATTTTACTACCCCCCTCTGTTTTTTTACCACCCACATATTCATGAATAAAATAACACGCACAAGAATAAAGTGGATCGGGCCATTCGAACGAAGCATACTGTATTTTAAATTCTCTTTTAAAATTAGACACCCGTTGAAGAGAATGAATTCCAATCTGGTAAAAATTTTTTCCGGGAGGATCATCAAATTTAATTGTGAATTCTATCATAAGGGTATCTTCAGGTTCCACGTCAGGAGGTGGAGGATAATTATTATAAATACTAATGTAATACCATTCCGGCACTTTGCCTTTCAGAAGTTTCCATGTTAAAGATTTGATCTTTACCGGGACCGGCTTTATTGTTTCCGCTTCAATATCATCGTACCCGAAGTTGCTAACTTTAATTTTATATCGGTTGCCTTCTATTAACATTTCATTATCGAAATTTGCAATTCCATAATAAGCAGTATCTATATATTTATGTCCATATATTTTTGCATTTTTTTCCTGTAATAAAATATTATCCTCAAACAAACTAACTTTTATTGGTTCATTTAGTTGATAATACGGATAATGTCCAATTGTCTGTGCCAGGCTAACACTTACTTTCAAGCTATTTTCAGGATAGTTTTCCGCAAACAAAGTCAGTTCTGTTTTGCCTTCAGGTATATCGAAAGGTTTCTCTTTTATACACGAAATAAAAAACATTATTATCCACAATATTTGTAGTAATTTAACCATAATTAACTCCTTTATTTATGCCCCTTTGCACTAGTGTCAAGTCAAAAGTAAAAAGGCAAAAGATAAAAGTATAATATGCTGATAATATGTCCAATATACAATAACTTACCCGTCTGTTTATCGTTGACACGACACTAGTTTGTCTTTCACCAATTTTGGTTTTCATAAACAAAACTGCTTATTGTTCGATTTTTAGAAAACGCTTCCTCAAAAATCAAGCCAATAAATGGAAGCATTATCAAGATAAATTTATATGCGATTTTTTTTATCATGGGAGATTTACTTGATATCCGGCAATGTTAAAATATATTCAGTCCCGGCCGTAAGGCCAGGACTGAATGATTAAGAAGCAGAATTTTTATTACTTTATCATAATTTGCTTCGAAATTACAGAATCATTATGAATTATTTTAAGAACATAATGTCCCTTTGGCAAATCAGCAGTATTTATACGAATTTGTTTTTCCTGGTACAAATCCTCCTTTCTTATCTGGTAACACACTCACCGGGTGACTCGAAGTCACCCGGTGAGTAAAAACTACAGGAGTTGTCCTTCCATCTGTTTTTTGTAGTTGTTTTTTGGTAAGGGAAAGAATAAAAAATCAAGCAGACTGATTATTTAAATATTCATACCTCTTTTCCGGTATATTCAGATGGAAAAGTACGGGGAAAAACAACTACCAGATTAAGAACAACTCCTGTCTTTTGAATGTTTTTAAAAAGAGTTTGTCTATAAAGCCAGGATAACAAAAAAGCTGCAAAGGGCGTGGGGCATAGAGTAAATTGTTATGTAACAAAAACATAGTAAACAAATTAATCGATGAAAAAATGAATATCCAATATCCCACAAGGAACTTAACGAAGTGATCTCATGAGCGATAGCGAATAATAATGAATGATGAAGTAAAAAACTTCAAAAATCAAAAATCGTTAACTTAGCCCCGATAGCTATCGGGATCTATCATTCCACCATTCCATTATTCCATTCTTCCACTCTATATTGCCATTTCATTACCCGGGATATACAAATCCTTTTCCGTTTTATGTTTTAAATAATGAATAGAGGCTGTTTTACTTATTGTGTATCGTAAGGGCAATGTAAACGCAAAGACCGATCCCCGCTTAATATTGGGTCCAACCCAGATCTTACCGCCCATTAATTCAACCAATCCCTTTACTATGGCAAGTCCTAATCCCAATCCCCTGTTGTCTGTCGTTGGCGGACCATCTTGCTTTCTGAAGGAATCAAACACATTTTGTTGTTCATCCATACTTATTCCCCTGCCTGTATCTTTAACAAAAAACCGAATGGTTTCGGTATTGTCAAGAGAATAGCCAAATTCGATCACTCCTTTTTCGGTAAATTTCAGGGCATTGTGTAAAAGATTGGACATTACTTGTTTAAGGCGCAGAGGATCTGTCAGAACAACAGGGTCACCCCTTCTTAAAGGTTTATTCATTAATAACGCCACACTATGTTTCTCCTGAATGTGCTTCTCCCTGTTAAATACAAAATATAACTCATCGAACAATTCATTCAGTGAACATTTCTCTTTATGGATCTCAATCTGGCCGGCTTCAAGCATAGCCAAATCGATCAGTCTCTCGATCAAATTCAGCAGGCTCTCGCTGCTGCTGTTTATGTATTGAAGATACAGATCCTTCTGATCCTGGGTAAGTTCATCATGAACCAGCAAATTTGAGAATCCGATAATCGAATTCATGGGAGTCCTGATCTCATGAGATATGTGCGTCAGAAAAACCGATTTAATTCTCTCCAGCTCATTTTCCTTTTTCTGCAGCAGGTTTTCCAGCTTTTTAATCCTTTTTTCCAACTCTTTAAATGACTGCTTTTTCTCCATGATTTTTTCCTCCTGTTATAAATTAATCCTCTTGATAATTCAAACCGGTTTGTTCTCAAGCAATAATGATTTACTCTGACATTCCCATAAAGGGATCAGTTTGCAGCGGAACCGCTTTGCTGCAATTCATAAATTAACCGGGTACTTGGTTTACTTAATCTTTTTAAGTATTTTTTTGGCTTTGTCTTTATTCAACGAATTACCGGAAGCTATTTTTGCAAATTGCTCAATGGCTTTATCCGTATTATCCGTTTTTATATAACAGAAACCAATATACCATTCGGCATGTTCAATAAACAGGTTATCGTTATGGTTAATAATCTTACGGAAAGAAGCGCCTGCTTCTTCATATTCTTTAAGTTCCATATTGGATACACCTGTCATTAAATTAGCCTCCATGCGCGATTGATCAAGATCAAGCACTTCTTCAAATAAAACAAGAGCCTTTTCATAATCCTCATTCTGATACGCGGTTAATGCGTTCCGGTACATTTTATCGATTTCACCGGAACCCGATCTTACATTTAACGGTTTATATGTCTCATAATATTTGTCAAATATTCTGTCATAACTGATGCGGTTTCCGGTAAAATTGCCGGTTAACACGGCAATTGTGATAAGCAGTACAACGGATGCTGCCGCAATACGGACCAATTTACCGTGAACAAGCTTACTTGCCATGTTCCTTTCCTGAACGGGCTCGAGGGACCGGTGAATGACCTTCAGTTGTACACGAAGGTCAAGCACTTCTTTTTCCGCAAGCGCTGCATTGATTTCTCTTTGGAGCTGCAGTTCCTTTCTGAGTTCCGGACTTGAATCCAGTTCTTTTTCAAGCGTCTGTAACTCCAAACCATTCAGATCACTATCCAGGTACCTGTCAATGATCCTTGTGTAGTTTTTCTTTTTATCCATAATATTTATAATTTGGTTTTTTAATTTACTTTATGCATAAGTTCTCTGTGTTGATTATTGATAATACTTCATTTTAACAGTAAAATACAATACCATTTTTTACAAAGGGTTACTTAAGGAGAATGACCGTCTTCCAAAACAGCAGCACAAGCAACAGCACAAACCCAGTCATCTAAACATGATGTAATTGCACATTAAATACATTCCATCCAAGCTTCCGTATCAGCGTTTGCCTTAGCACTTTTTATTGTGCTTTTTTAAATTTTTACGTTTTGGAATAATTTAGTTTTGTTTGCTTTGTTTTAACCTTCTTCCGGAAATGTGGGCGGGTCATCGCCGGGATCCTGTTCACCGGGTAATTCTCTGTCTCCGCCGCGGATGATGAACAAATCATTAACGCTTAATTTTGAATCGTTGAATTTCTCAAAAAAATTCGTCTGCCTGATAAAAATTTCTTTTGTTTTCATGACTTAATAAAGTTTTAGTTAAACATTTGATTGATTTGAAAAAAAAATATTTCGATTTATTAAATTAAACTGACTAAATCCATTCCTTAATCCGGAAAAACCGCAAAAGGTTATACTGTTTTTTCAACTTTTTTTCAACAAAAGTGTAATTTATATTCATTCTAAATATTAATTGCTGATAATCTGCGACTTAGCAATTTGTCCGTTTCTATGATAATCGGACTAAATTCTTCCATTATTTCCTGAAAACGAGAAATTTTATATGTTTTACAACATATTCTAAATAAGCCATTCTTGAAAAATTTAATAATCCACGAATAACGATAGAAAAAGATTTAAAAAGCCTAATTTTGAAAAGCTAATTAGAGCTTGTGCGTAAACTATTGAAAACCAAAATCAGAAGAATCCTTGGCATTCATATCCACCATAGAAAAAAATAAAAAGGATATATTTCCCCTGTTAATATTCGTTTGGATATTATTATGTATGGTTTACCCTTCCAGTGCCAGTGAATTCTTCTCCTCCGGTCAACAGGATACTGACAGCCTGTACCGTTTAGCCGATTCATTGCTTAACAAAAGGGAATATGAAGCATCAGATAAATTCTTCAAACAGGCGCAGGAAATTTACGCGATGGAGAAAAACCGGCGTTATTATGTTTCCTGCCTGGTTAAAAGAGCCCGGGTTACGTATAACCTTGGTTACAGTCAGGAAGCCTGGGAAATCCTCAGCCGGATTGAGGAAGCATTTAACAGATATAACATCAGCCGGGAAGATACCTTATACTCCAATTTTTTAAACCGGAAAGGGTATTTCTTACTTCTTAAGGACGAACTTAACCTAGCAAAGGATTGTTATCTCGAATCAGCCCGTATCCGTGAAAAGCTTGAAATTTACGATTATCCGCTCTCTTATGCTTACAGCAACCTGGGGCATATATATAATCAAACCGGTGATATTACACGGGCAGAAAAATATTTTAGAAAAACCCTTGAAATCAGGGAAAGGATACTGAAACCCGGTGATCTCAGGTTAGCCTCACCATCATATAATTTGGGAGCCATACTAACAACACTTGCCAGGTATAAAGAAGCGGAACAGTTTTTAGAGAAAGCAAAAAATATATATATCCGGGAGTATGGTGAAAATCACTTTGTTGGACATGTTTATAACAATCTGGGAATCATTTATAACAAAAGGGGAGATTATTCAAAAGCTTTGAGTTATTTCGAAAGGGCAATCCAACTGTCAATTAAAATTCCCGATATATACAAAAATGTTATAACAAGCACCTATAATAACCTTGGATTAATTTATCAAAAATTAAAAGATTATGATAAGTCACAGGATTGGTTTCTAAAAAGTGCGGAATTCAGTTCAACGTATGCTCCCGGTAAATTGGGGCCAACCTATATTAGAGTAGCTGATAATTATACATATCTTGGGAATTATCAATTGGCTGAAAAGTACTATCAAAAAGCTATTCATCAAACAATCATGATCTATAGTAAGAATCGTTTAAACCTGGCAAGAGCTTATTTGAATTTCGGACTGTTTTACACTAATCAGCAAGATTACGAAAAGGGACTCGACCTGTACCAAAAAGCCCTGACTTTGTATATTAAACTATACGGGCCAAAACATCCCAAAACATCACGTTGTTTATTTAATATTGCATTGTCGTATAAGCTGCAGCACAACCCTGACTCGGCACTTTATTATATTCAAAAATCCATTATTGCGGTTGTCGATGATTTCAATGATGAAGATATTTATTCAAATCCGGCATTGAATAATGTCTATTCTTATCTCAGGCTGTTAAGCAGCTTGAAGAGCAAGGCTGATATTCTGCTGGAAATGTCGGGGAAAGAGAATCATAACCTTGAAACCCTTAAACTAAGATTCTCCACGCTGGAATCAGCGATAAGTGTTATTGAAAAACTAAGGCTGGAATTTGAAACGGAAGAAAGTAAATTGTTCCTATCTGAGAATGAGAGAGATACATACAATGTAATTATCCAAACAGCGCTTCGTCTGTATAAATCCACTCAAAATGAGGAATTCAAAGAAAAGGCATATGAATATACCGAAAAGAGTAAATCGGCTATTTTGCTGTCTGCTCTAAGAGGTGTTGAGGCGAGGCGATTCGGAGGGATTCCGGAGAACCTGCTCAGGGAAGAAATTGAAATTAAAAAGGACCTTAGCATTTTCAAAGAGAATTTATTCGAAGAAAAAAAACCGGAAAATCCGGATTCTGCCAAAGTTAAATTGTATGAGAATTATGTCTTTACATTAACAAACAGGTATGACTCAATTCTTAACACCTTCGAGCAGGATTATCCTGATTACTTTGCCCTTAAATTTAACACGGCAGTAGTCGGCCCGAAAGAACTATCCCACCACCTGAAGAAAAAAGACGCACTTTTGGAATTCAGCATTTCCGATTCCTCCCTGGTAACCTTTCTTATCACCAGGGACAGATTTCTTGTACACCATACAACAATCGATAGTTTGTTCTGGTTCGACCTGCGTTCCATCCGTACAAATACTTCAACCCGTAATTTCGAAAACGGCGTAAAACTGGACTACACCCGCTTTATCCACGCATCACATAATTTATATCAACTTTTATTAAAGCCTTTCGAGGAATACCTGAACAATAAAAACCTGATCATTGTACCGGATGAGATACTGGCTTATATCCCTTTTGAAATCCTGCTAACTCATTTACCGGTTTATAAAGGTTCAGAATATCACGATCTGCCTTACCTCGTTAAGGATAACCCGGTTTCTTATTCTTATTCTGCCACGTTGTTATTAGATAATTCCCGGGGAAAAAAATCCTTATCCAACAAAGTTTTGGCATTCGCACCAGGATATGAAGAGCCACCGGAGATGTCTGAAAACCTTTTTTTAACCCGTCAGGAGTACAGGAATAAGCTTTATCCCTTGCCTTACGTTGAGGATGAAATAAAATCAATTAAAAAACTGACCAGAGGAAAAGTACTAATGGGCGAAAATGCTACAGAATCCAATTTTAAAGCGCTTTCATCAGAATATGATATCCTTCACCTGGCCATGCACACACTCATTGACGATGAAAATCCATTGTATTCCAAACTCGCTTTCACTTATATACCCGGTGATACTCTGGAAGACGGATTTTTAAACGCTATTGAAATTTATAACCTTTCGTTAAAAGCCCGGCTTACGGTATTAAGTTCCTGTAGCAGTGGTTTTGGGAAATTTCAAAAAGGAGAAGGAATAATGAGTCTTGCCCGCAGTTTTATGTATGCCGGGTGTCCGAGTATTGTTATGACATTATGGGAGGTTGAAGACCAATCCGGAGCTGAAATAATGAGTAAATTCTACTATTATCTGAAAAAAGGGTATTCAAAAGACAAAGCGCTTAGAAAGGCAAAGCTGAAGTTTCTCAAAAAGACAGGTATGCTTAAATCTCATCCGTATTTTTGGTCTCCGTATATTAGCATTGGTGACTCTTCCGGGATATATATAAGCCGTTTGTCCAGATGGTTATTTATCGGGTTTTTTATTCTGCTGTTTGTTTTTGTTCCGGCAAGTATCCGGCTGCGAAAAATTATTCTGAAATCAGGGAATCTCTGAACCGGGGATCTTTTTTAAGGCTTTCAATTAATTTTTCTTTACACTTGAATTTTATGAATTTAGTATATAATGTGCTTTTAGTTCCTATTATTTCGGTGATCTCTTCCATTGATGCGCCATCATAAAATAAGGTCAGGATTTGACGGCAATTTTTATTGAGACGCAATACATGTTCCTGGATGAGCTTTTTCTTTTCGAGATCACCATCCTCCGGTAAATATTTTACATCCAGTTCATCCATTTTTTTTGGTTCCAGATTATCTTTCCTTAATAATTTCTTTATATCCAGTTCCTTTAGCCATAATATCCGGCAAACGGAGTAAATATAGGTTTTAAAACTGCAATCCAGGGAAAGTTGCCCTTCTTCCACTTTACGATAAATCATAATAATGGTTTCCTGAAATATATCTTCTGCATCCTGTTTATTTCCACTGTTATTCAGAATATATTTTTTAATGAAAGGATAATATTCCTTGTAAACAAATGTTAGAATATCATTATTCTTGTCTCGAATTCCATCCAGAATTTCCTCAGCGGTTAAATGTTTCACTTGGAAAAAAATTATCCCTTACTGGTAAAATTTCACTAAGATAGTCGATTTGTGACATTATTTCATCATTTTTATTTTATGTAAAACTCAATCATTCGTTTAATCGCTCTTTGACAAACCGGACAAAATCCCGGGGCTATATTGCTCTTCATCCTGCAATTATAATAAGGCCGGTAAACACCTTTTGTAACATAACCTCCCCCTTCAAATACCCCTACCACATCAAAATATACTGAATCGGGAGGCGTGGGAACAGGTACGCTTTTTTCGATCATATCTTTCCATTTACTATCAAAATCTTTTAAAGTGGTTAGGTTTGGTTCCCAAGGTTCCCGGTCAAGAGGATAAAAATCTTCATACGCAACACCGGATGAGTAATACTCATCACCAAGACCCGCAAATCCATGTCCGAATTCATGGGTCAAAACTTCAGGAGTTAACTCATGACCGGAGGTACATGCGGTATAATGATTAAAAATACCACCCCCGCCATACCTGGGACTGTTGATCAATACGTAGATCTGATCATAAGGGACATTTGCAGCAATATCTCTTGTCGATTTAACATCATATGTTGTTAAGTAACGGGCAACATCGAAAGTGAAATAACCGGAATTAACAACCGTGTTATTATAAATTCCCTCCCCTGGAATATCCGGGCCTGAGTCTTCCGACACAGATCCAACCGCCCAAATGTTAAATTTGTTTCTATATTGATCAAATGGCGAAGTATTCAATAAATATTCAGAAACCCTTTTAACATCTTCCCTGAACTTATCCATTTCTTCTTTCTTATAACCTTCGGCAACAAAAGCAATGTCTACATTCACGGAAGGATCTCCGGAATCAACAATTTTTGTAACCTCACAAAATTTTGGATTTTCACGAATGATAAAATAATCATCCGGGTCGATCTCCAAACTATACAGCGGAGCAAAAGTTCCTTCTTTATTGCGTTTGAACAAATCAAACGAAACCGGATGTTTAGGAAAAGGCACGGTTGTTGTTTGGTAAAAACCCCTGCTTAATTTCTTGGCTTCGTCTGTAGTTTGCCATTCCTGGAATAAGGTACAAAAACCCCTGGAGTAGATCAATTTTTCGGTTTCAAGGTCTTTTACCCTGACCTCAAATTCACCATATCCAAAAGGATCAATCAGATTCTTCCTGGAGCCTCCCTTCATCTGACTCAGATAGATTCCCGTATGTGTTGCATCACCTGCAAGGATATAATCAACACGCAAGGTTTTGGGTATAAAATAATCATCAAAATTAACCTGTGCATGAAGGGTTCCTGTATATAAACAGAAACCGATGATTGTAGCAATATACTTCATAGTATTTATTTTAAGTGATGAAAAAAATGACTAAAATGAAAAGAAATTGAAAAATAAGAAAATTATTATTCAAAAATTAAGTGTATTCTGAATTTTAGGCATTTTAGGCATTTCTTTTTTTTAGGTATTTAGAATTCCCAATGTAACAAAATAAAAACTAATTTTGCCTTCAGGATTGTTTTGTTGTTTTGTTGTCAGGTGTTTCCACCTGACAATAAACTGCCTGATAAACAATAATTTTTTCAAAATATTATGGAATCAACATTGGGTTCACAATTCACAGAATGGTTAATCAGTTTGGGAATGACCGGTAACCTGGCCGCATTCATCAAAACTGTCATTTTCCTGCTGATTGTTATTTTTCTTAGCTTTTTAGCCAATTATATTGCTAAAAAGGTCATTGTATCGATCATAACTCTTTTTATTAAGAGAACAAAAACAAAATTGGATGATGTTTTCGTGGAAAATAAGGTATTTAACCGGTTGTCGCATTTTGCGCCCGCACTGGTTATATTTTATTCCGCCGGTCTCACCTTTGAAGAGTATCCGTCATTCATCGAACTGATCCGGAACGGAGCTTACATTTACATGATCCTCATTGGATTGCTGGTGCTTGATTCATTCATCAATGCCCTTCATACTATTTACAACTACCTGCCCATATCAAAAGACCGGCATATCAAAGGCTTTGTACAAGTTGCAAAAATAATCGTGTATTTTATCGGCATCATGCTGATCATCTCAGTGGTTTTTAATACGGATTTAAGCAAACTCTTAACCGGTTTAGGGGCAATGGCTGCCGTGCTCATGTTTATATTTAAAGACACCATCCTGGGGTTTATTGCAAGCATCCAGCTATCAGCCAACAATATGGTAAAACCGGGAGATTGGATTGAAATGCCAAAGTACCATGCTGACGGAACCGTACAGGAAATTAACCTGAATACGGTAAAAGTCCAGAATTGGGACAAAACAATAAGTACCATCCCTACCTATGCCCTGGTGTCCGACGCTTTTAATAACTGGAAAGGAATGGAAGAATCAGGAGGCAGAAGGATCAAACGATCCATTAGCATTGATATGAAAAGTGTTAAATTTTGTACTCCTGAAATGCTTACGAAGTTTAAGAAAATTCATGTTTTGATAGACTATATTGAATCCAAAGAAAAGGAACTGACCGAATACAACAAGAAGCTAAATATTGATGAATCGGTAAAAGTGAACGGAAGAAGACTAACCAATCTCGGAATTTTCAGGAAATATGTAGAAAGATATCTTATCAATCATCCCAAGATCCACAACGATATGACATTTCTGGTCAGGCACCTTCAGCCAACCGACAGGGGGATTCCAATGGAGATTTATGTATTTAGCAACGACCAGAAGTGGGCAAACTATGAAGCAATCCAGGCTGATATTTTTGATCACATTCTTGCCGTTATTCCTGAATTTGACCTGAAAGTATTCCAGAATCCAACCGGTGATGATTTTCAGAAACTGGCTAAATAATCTGAATTAGTCAGGGTTTGACTTGGAGTCTCGCCCTGTGAAATACAAAGTATTCCGACAAGTCGGAATATTTCACAGGGCAAGCCCTGACTGTTTTCTTAACACCCGTCCGACCGCTTCGAGCGGGCTGACGGATATAAATCAATCTCTCCGTGGTTCTCTGTGTACTTAACACCCGTCCGACCGCTTCGAGCGGTCCGACGGATATAAATTAGCCGGATAGATTCCTTTGCCTTACAGCTTCATAAACCATAATAGCCGCTGCAACCGAAACATTCAACGATTCAATTTTACCTGACAATGGTATTTTTGCTTTTTTATCCGACTTTTCCAACAATTCATTACAAACTCCTTTATCTTCAGAACCCAAAACAATGGCCGTAGGAGGTGTGAAATCAACTTTATAATATAAAGTTGCAGATCTTTCTGTAGCTGAAACGATCTGTAAACCACTTTCCCTGAGAAATTGTACAGTTTTTATCAAATTCCGGCTCCGGCAAATGGGTATATTATACAAGGCCCCGGCAGAAGTTTTTATTGCATCAGCATTAATTTGTGCCGATCCCTTTTCGGGAATGATGATACCATGTAAACCTGCACATTCGGCAGTACGCGCTATAGCCCCAAAATTTCTGACATCGGTAATTCCATCCAGGATAAAAATCAATGGGCTTATCCCTTCTTCATACAATCCGGGTATAATTTGCTCAATATCCTTATATTCAATAAGTGAAAGGAAAGCTATAATTCCCTGGTGGTTCTTCCGGGTGATTTTATTGATCTTCTCAACAGGTACCCACTGATACGGGATTTTTCTCCTCCGGGCTAAAATCAAAATTTCATCAAGTATTTTCCCCCTGGCACCCTGTTTTATCAGTATTTTCTCAATCTCCTCTCCAGACCTGATCGCTTCAATAATGGAATGATACCCGAATATAATTTCTGATTTGTACTTGCCCATTGCCTATCTGGTCTCTTGTTCATCCATATCGAAAACTTTACCGCTTTTCCAGGAACTAACAGCATCTTCCCAACGTGTATACACTTCCTCTCCTCTGACCAGGCGATATTCATTCTCTGTAAAAGAACTGTTTACCTTCCGGAAAGTAAATGATATTTTATCGGATTTCTTTTTCTTACCATAGGACCAGACTTCCTCCTTGTCATTTTTGAAAAGAATATCGGGTGGCCCATACACAATATAGATCATACCCCGGTCGGTCTTCCAGCC
>JABUBO010000402.1_pt1 | contig 13835 bp, 10 predicted proteins | sample 7240361 | NCBI WGS metagenome assembly JABUBO01 (sample SAMN07256346, study PRJNA390944) | subsurface metagenome | isolation source: Methane hydrate marine sediment | place: Pacific Ocean: Eastern North Pacific, ODP site
ACATATTTCAATGTTGGAAAGCAAGTAATAACTGACCTCCCTGATTTATATAATGAAGAAAATTATGATTTTCCATTTAGGTATTTTCCAATATCTGCATATATTTTTGTCCCATTTTACTTATTAGGTTATGATTTAGGTTTTATTGTATTCCAATTATTGAATTTAATTACAGCCTTTTCGATCTGTGTTTTAATGGTTAAATTAATTTCGGCAAATTCCAATATTGAAGATTTGGATAAAAAAAGAGTGATTCTTTATATTAGCATTTTTCTCGCAATTATTCCGCATTCATTTAATTACATTCTTGGACAAATCAATCTTTTTGTTACCTTTTTTCTATTAATTTCGATTTATTTTTTTAAAACAAAAACATCGCTTTATATGGAAATTCTTGGAGGAATTTGCTTAGGAATAAGTATAATTATAAAACCTATAACAATTTTTATAGTACCTTTTGTAATCCTATTAAAAATTGATTTAAAGAATAAAAAAATCAAGATTGATTTCTTTAGAAGCATACTGAGATTGGTTGGTATTATATTCCCATTAAGTTTCAATATTTTATTTTTTTTATTTATTCCAGGTTTATGGAATGGCTTTTTAGAAGTAAATTTTTTTGGTTCAACACCAGAAATTGTAAATCATTCATTTAGCATTACGCGATTAGTCTTAAATGCTCTTATTTTATATGGAATTCCCGTAAGTTCCTTTCTCATCTTTTTAATAATTTTAATAATAATTGGAATGTTAGGTATTTTCATATATTTTGTAAGAGTTAATCCACAATTTGACATAACTCATGCTTTTAGTTTTGGATTAATAATTATGTTATTAGTTTATTTTGATAGTTGGGATCATCACCTTATAATTTTAGGACCGATTTTAGCAATAACATTTTTTTATTCTTCAAATAGCCCAATAATTCTAAAAAAATATATAAAACCCGGTTTCTTTGGATTGAGTTTTTTTAGTATGCTTTTTACTGGTCTATGGGTGCTAATTCATAACGTATTTCCTTATAATTTTGTCCCTACTATATTCTTACTATTATGTTTTTATGGATTAATTAAATTTTCATTAAATAATTCTTCAATTAAATGAAACAATAATAAATATACTGATCTTAATATTAAATATAAAATTTAAAATAAGAAAGATACAGATTTAGATATTGAATAATAATTTAATATTTTAATTCAGGGGAATCCAAGATTCTTGAACAACTGCTTGTATTGTGGCCAGCCTTCATCATCGGAATTCTGCATACACTTATGCCTTGTGAAGACAAAGCAATTTTTTGCTTTTGGTCATTTGGGGTAAGTAAAGATTGGAAAAGTAGTATGGTTATGTTATCCATATATGGTGCAGGGTTGATGACTGCCAATGTGGCAATTGGCACATTAGCTTCATTATTTAGTTTATTTTTTACATTTATTCCAACAGAGAATTATGTTAATAATTTTTTTGGTGCATTAGTAAGTTGTATAGTATCAGTCTTTATGTTAATCTATATTATTACTCACCATTATGCCCCTCATTCTAAATATGCTGATGAATTAAAGATAGATATTGATTGGGACAGAAAAAGAACACCCTATGTCATCGGGGTTTTAGCAGGTCTTCCACCTTGTATTTTTGAGATATTAATTTATACTCAATGTTTTACTTGGACTTTAAGCTACGGATTATTGAGTGGATTTTTGACAATTGTAACCTTTTCTGTAGGTACATTTCTTGGATTGTTTCCATTAGCAATTATAAGCGAATATGGTTCAAAAAGAAGGAGGATAAGAAATCAAAAATCTAGTAAGGTCTCCATTATTATGATTATATTAATAATTGTTTTTAATATCCTAATATTATTTCTCTCGGTATTTCGAATCGATATTTTTCCTCTATAATAGCCTAAATTTTAATTTTCTTTAAATTTGCTAATAATAATAATAATTAATTATTGGACTATAAAAATTTTTAATAATACAATATATATCTTTAGTAAAAGAACAATTGTTTTATAAAAATGAAATGCGAATTTTGTGAAGTTGAAAACGTAGTATTTACTTGTGAGAAGTGTGGGGCTTCCTTTTGCATAAACCATGTAATTAGTACAGAAAAATGGTATTGTAAAGAACATAATTTATATTATTCAAGAGCTAATGCTAAAGTCCTAAGATATCGCTGTTCCATAATAGAAAGAAGCTCATGTCCTGAATGTAAATCGCTTGTGCAGTTAGATAAATTATCTTCTGGTCAATTCTACTTAAAATGCACTGATAAAAAATGTGGTTGGAATTCGTATTTAAAATCTCCTGGAATATTTTATCCTTATAAAGAAAGAGTTCTTAGAGATGCGAAAAGACTTGGTATAATAAGATTTGATGAAGTATGCAATAAAAAATTAAGAAAATTCGAAGGTAAGGAAGTATGTCCCAAATGCCTTTTAGCAGTATTAAAAAGTGCCTTAATTACAAATTTTACTACGTTATCAACAATGTTTAACGTCAGTTCAGACGAGATTGTTGGAATAATTAAAAATTATATTAATGAAAACAAAATTTATGGAGTTATCGATAAGGTTCATAATTTATTTTATTATATCTCATCAGAAATCAAACAAAAAATTATTTCAAAAATTGAAGAAGAGGGAATTATTGAGAATAAAAATCTATCTTCAATGTTGGATATGAGTTCTGATAATACTATAAAATTAATATTAAAGTTGATTAAGGAATATAAAATAAAAGGTTCTTTTACAACAAGCAAAAAAAAGTATTACACAAAACAACATATCTTTGATATGTTAATGGAAATTATCGATTCAAAGGGCAGAATTTCTATAAAAAAACTTAGTGAAGAATTAGAATTACACTCAGAAAATATTAAAAATTTTTGTGTAAATTTAATGAAATTAGAAAAGTTAGTTGCTTTTTTTGCGGATAAAGGAAATGAAATAATCACCCAAAAGCAGTTAAATAGTGAAATAAAGACATATGCGAAAGAAAAAGGAATCTTCAAACTTAATAAAATTTCAGAAGATCTCAAAATCGCTGTTGAATTAAGTCGCAGAACATTATTTAATCTTATACAAAGTGGTGGACTTAAGGGAGTATTTACTCAAAGAAGAGAATTCATGACTCAAAAACACTTAGAAATCAAAATAAAAGAAATAACTAAAGTTTATAGGAAAATTTCATTAACAGAATTAGCAAGACGTTTAGGAATAACTGAGTCAAACATTGAGGAAAAATTAGCAATTCTGATTTCGCGGGGCTCCATTGAAGGATATATTGATTCATTACATAAAATATTCATTCTAGAAAAAGTAACTCCCATCCCATCTCAATATTTAATAAAATTAGATGAGATTCCAACTGATGATTCAAAGTTATCTGAGAAAGTTGAAGTTCTTAGAGAATATGATTTTCAAGGAGGTCAATTACACTTTAAAGTAGTTGTTCGAAATCATAGTGATGTGGCAATTCACTCTATTAAAATTATACTTGATGCCCCTTCTAGTTATAATCTACGACATGAAATAATTTCAATTCCTGTTATTGAACCAGGTAATTCAAGAGGAGTTGATTTTTATCTAGAACCCCGAGAATGTGGAATATCTTCAATCGGTGGGACAGTTATCTATAAGTCTCCAAAAGGTGAGAAAAAAACTATACATCTCAAGAGAAAAGATGTGCAAATAAAATGTCCATTAGTCATCACTACTCTCGACAATGTGGAAGATTGTCAATTAGCGATCCAAGACCTACCGAGTGATGCAAGAGCATTTATGATTGCCGATCTCGATCCTCGGTTGGCTTTCAGAGCTGCCCAAAGAACTCTAAAAAGTTTTGAAACTACCATTGTTACTTCTCATGAAGAAGGTCAGGATGATAATTACCAAGCTGAAGCATGGTATTGTGCTGAAGCAAAAGTAACCGGTGGGAGAATAATTACTAGAATATTTATTAATTCTAAAAATCAATCATTAGAATTAAGAGTTTGGTGCGGTAATCCCGGGCAATTAACTGGTTGGTTAGCAAAAATTATTGAAATCTTATTTGAGCAAATAAATATTATCAGAAAAATAAAATCTGAAGAGCGTGAAAAAACGCTTGACATAATGGTCATTACTCAAAATTTAATGGAAATTTCTGATTATTGTATGTTAAAATGGCGGGCAAATAATATCCGTATCAAGCTTCAGGATACATTTGTGAGAGTAAGAAAAATTTTGGGAGAGACGCACCCCGTCTTGGATAGAATTGAGTTTTGGTTAACAAGTCTAAATAAATACAGTAAAAATGATAATATTAATGATAATGATGCGGAAAAATTAGCTGATGATATAGAAAATTTTAAAAGTGTTATAGGAAGGGCAATAAAACTCTAAATTTCTTCTTTTATATTAACTAATAATTATATATCGAAAATTCTTTAAATTTTCAATAGTATTTAATTCTGTAATAAAATTGTGGAAGTTATCAAACTCACCTTCAAAAACTAATAATATTGTTTTATATTTAGAGTATAAGAATTGTGATTTACCTGCAATGTAATCCTGATAATCAGTTTCTATCTTTGAAATTTTCTTAATAGCTAGATAATCATCATGTTTTATCACTAATATTGCGTTTCCAATTATTTTCCTTTTTATCTTTTCTGAAACTACATCTCTCTCTATCTCTGAAACTTCCATTGTTGACATAAGTCTTAAAAGTGCATCTCTTATAACATTTGACTGATTGGGATAATATTTTTTAGAAACTAATTTTTTTAAGAATTTTTTCAACTGATCGTTAATTGAAAAACTAATAATTGGCATTTGATTATTCTCTTTTTAATATTTTTTAAATTTTTCTCTAATAAATTAATTGTTATTCTATTTTAATATATTTTTACTATTTTTAATAAATATTGATATCCAATTCAAAAAAGTAGCTCCGGGCGGATTCGAACCGCCGTCCCAGGATTCAGAGCCCCAGATGCTTGGCCACTACACTACGGAGCTAATTATTTGCGTTAAATCTTATTTACCATTAAAAAACTTTTTTTTGACTTATAATTTTTTATATTTTCATATTTAATAATAAATAATTAAAGTTAAAACCCTAAAATAATTTTTCCCGCTCTGCCTTGTTTGCTTACTAGACCACCTAACAAATAAACGCAAGTTAATTTGTATAAAACCGTCGGAAAGAAAGAAAAAATTGTGATAAAAATATCTCTTAAAGGATTAATTAGACCGAGCATAACCATTTTTTGAAGATTTTGAGCGTTATAAAAATTGTGATCCAAATGTTAATTTACCTGAATTTTGGTATTGGTATGAAAAAAAGTAATTAAATGAAGAATTATTAAAATAAATTTAATATTATTAATAATTTTACAAATTTTTTATGGATATTGATAGATTCAATCTATTTAGGGCTCGTTTATCAAGAGATAATTCCGTTGGTCCACTTGGTATTCTAGATTCCATGGCCTCAAGATATTATGAAGTAAAAGATCAGGATTTAGATATCAGACCTCCTTTTTTTAGAGACGTAGATAGAATAGGACACAGTCTTTCCTTCAGCCGATATATAGATAAATCGCAAGTATTCTTCGAAGTAAATAATGCTAATATTACTCACCGTTCGCTACATGTTACCTTAGTTTCTAGAGTTGCTCGTCAAGTTGGTAGGATTTTAGCATTAAATACAGACTTGATTGAAGCCATTGCTCTGGGGCACGATATTGGTCATACTCCTTATGGACATCTAGGTGAAGAAATTCTAAATGAAATAACTGAAAAATACGGTTTAGGCACTTTTATACATAATGCTCAAGGAGTTCGATGGTTTTTTTATCTAGAAAAGAGATTTCCAACAAAACCTGCTGAAGGATTAAATTTAACATTACAAGTTCTAGATGGTATATTATGTCATGATGGTGAAGTTAATGAAAAACAGCTAAAACCCGTGGAAATAAATGGAAAGACTTGGGACGATCATTTTAAAGAATATAATGATTGTTTTCACGAAAATAAAACAAAAAGGATACCAATGTCTTATGAAGGTATTGTTGTTAGATTTTGTGATACAATTTCCTATATAGGGAGAGATATTGAGGATGCCATTCTTTTAAAATTTACTAATCGTTCTGATATCCCCGAGAATTGTAGAGAAGTTCTTGGGGACACTAATCGCAAAATAATGAATACTTTAATAAAAGACTTAATAGACTTTAGTTATGAGAATGAGGAGGGGTATATAGGTTATTCTGACGAAATGTTTAAAGCACTTAAAGAGTTAAAACAATTTAACTACGACTATATTTATTCAAGAAGGGATTTATTTATCAAAGATAATTCTGGGAAGACTTTTATGGAAAAGTTAAGAGACAAGTTCAATTTGATTTTTGAATCTTCTTTAAAAGATTTAGAAATGGAGAATCACGAATCACCCATTTTTAAAGACCATATAGAATATATAGACGATAGAGATTTTTCAAAATATTATAAGAAGTACAAGGAACAAGATAGGCTTGGATGGATCGTGACAGATTATATCGCAGGTATGAGTGATAATTACTTCAAGGAAATTTCTAAACGTGTGAAAAAGTAAAAAATCCTAATTAAAAAATTAACCAAATTTAATTTTCAGCGCATTATATGGACATTTTTCAATACATCGAAGGCATAAAATACATTCCCCTCCTCCAGTAAAGCCTTCAAATTTTTCATCTAAAATTCTAATCTGCATAGGACATACACGTTCACAGATTCCACACTCTTTTCGTCCTGCACATTTAACTGGATTACGTTTTAATTTCAAAAAAGAATATTCACTAAATAGTGAACTTAAAGCCGCATATGGGCATAAATATCTGCAATATACTCTGGGATAATACACTGCAAGTATTAGAATTATAATATAAAAGAAAAATATGAAAAAAGTTAAAAAATCACTAAATAAAATTTGAATTTCACCAGAATTAATTATATCTTGAATTATTTCCGGGAAAAAAACAAATAAATATTCGGATAAAGAAAAATAACCTAGCGGTTTATCTGCAAAAGTTCCTAAATTACTTTTGTATTCAATATAAAAAATTGGATTAATCATTTTTGCAATACCTAAAGACATTATCGCAATAATTATAATTAACAAGATAACCAACTTAATATGAATCAAAAATTTATGAGTATTTCTTGAGAATTGTTTTTTTTTTTTAGAACGAAAAATTGATAGAAAATCTTGGATTGAACCAATTGGACAAATAAATCCACAAAATATGCGGGAAAATAATAAAGATACTAATATCAGTATTCCAATTATTAAAAATGGGGATTCTGCTTGACCAATCATGTAAATAATAAATTCTAGAAACCCAGCTCCTTTCGAAATTGGATTTCGAGGGGAATTTAGAATAGGTAGGATTTTAATTAATCCTTCAAACAAATCCATATCAATTTGAAATATCAATTCAATTATTATGTAATTAATCAAAAAAAAGCTTAAAATCTGAATAATAATACGAAGTATCGAAATATATCTCGGTCTTTTTTTATATTCTTCATCAACTGACGTCAAAAGATAATTCACAAAAAATTACGTATTTTATTGTAGATATTAATAAATTAAAAATAGATTTATTATAATTTTTATGAAAAAGATTTTTACACTTAATGCTTTGAAATAATTATTTTAGACGGATTGTTTCCATATTTGCAGGACTTTTAGTCGTTCGTTTTAGTTTCTTATGTAGCAATGATGAAAGACTCACCGTTTTTGATTCCTCTCCATGGTTCACAATGATTAGTCTGGGAGGTGGGTTGATCTTGCGTATATATTGAGAGATTTGCGATCTTGAACTGTGTCCTGAAAAACCTGATATTGTATATAAGTGTAAATTTAATTTGACAAGTTGAGTCCGTCCTCTTGTATTTTCATATTGAAATTCTTTAAAACCTTTTTGAACCCTGCGACCTAATGTTCCCTGTACTTGATAAGATACAAATATCAATCCATTTTTTGAATCATCGGCTAATTCTTTTAAATATACTAATGAAGGTCCTCCAATCAACATTCCAGATGTAGCTAATATAATGCACGGACCTCCTTTAAGTATCTCCTTTCGTTCGTCTTTAGAATTTATGGTTGTGAAATATTCACTTAAAAAGGGATTTTTCCCTTGATGAAGGATTTTTTCTCTTAAATCACTACTTAAAAAATCTGGATTAGCAGTATGTATAGCTGTCGCTTCACTGATTAATCCGTCTAAAAAGATAGGAACTTTATCAATTAATCCATGAGAAATAAATTCTTCAAGAATAATAATTAATTCTTGTGCTCGTCCCACTGCTAAGACGGGAATTAAGATTTTTCCACCTTTCCTGATATGAGCATTAATTACATCTCTAAGTTCCTTTTCAGATTCATGACGGCTTGGAATTCGATCTTGTGCCCCACCATAAGTAGATTCAGTCAAAAGACATTCAACTCGTGGAAAGCTCACAGTAGCGGGTTCTAATAATCTTGTTTTCTGAAATTTATAATCCCCAGTATAAACAAAATTATAACCTCCATCTCCAAAATGTAAATGAACAATTGATCCACCAAGAATATGCCCTGAATTATGCAATGTTAATTTAACATCCGGAGCGATGTCTGTAACTTTTCCATATGATAATGGAATTGTATGTAACACAGTTGTTTTTACATCCCTTTTTGAATAGGGAGCAGGTCGTCCTTCTCTCTCAGCGACTTGAATATAATCCAATTGAAGCATTGTTGATAAATTACGTGTTGGAAGAGTACAATAAAGTGGACCACGATAACCATATTTGAAAAGGAATGGAACTAATCCAGAATGGTCTAAATGGGCATGAGTTAACACAACAGCATCTAAATCTCTTATTAAAAATTGTGGAACCTCAAAAAAGGGAAATTGATTTTTATTATTCCCAACATTTACTCCGCAATCTAATAAAATATTACTATCATTTGTTTGGATTAAAATACATGATCTCCCAACTTCTCTGAAACCTCCTAGAGCAGTCATCCGTATTCTTAAATCATTAAACAGAGTAGGTCGATGTATTCTCTTTCCAATTTTAAGAAGAATTTGCTTTTGTTTGGCGCGTTCAGTCTTTAACATACCTCTAATTAACTTAATCGTTTTTGAGTCTATAGGTGGGGCTCTTATAGCTATTGGCTGCCAAAATGTATTTCTTCTTATCTCTGTTAAATTATTTCCTTTTTTACCGATTACCAATCCTGGTTTTGCAGATTCAATAATTACTTCTCCTTTATTCTCGTCAAATTCGATATTTGAAATTTCTGCATCCTCTCCAATTAAATCTTGAATATATTTCTCGGTTTCTATCATATCTCTACGTTTCTCAAAATTCCATCTTACTACGATCCTTTTTCGCATCTTTTTTGCTAAATCTTTTAAAATATTAGCATCATCTATTAAAACTTTAGGATTTTCAGAATAAACCGCAATATCAGGACCCTCAAACTCGATCTTTTTTATTTTTATGTCTGCTGGAAGATTCTTTTTAATTACAGTTTTTATTCTGTTTAATTCACGTTCGCAACTCATTTTACTCAGTATTTAAAAAATTAGTTTCTTTTTTTATAAAAAAATTCATGATTTGCAATTTAAGATAATAAAACATTAAAATATATACATATCAAATAAAAATATAGTTAATCAGATTAATATGAGATTTTAAGTTACAAGAGATTAAATCTCTTTTATTTATATTTCATTAATAAAATTGCTATAAAATTTTCATTAAAGAGCTTATTCCAAATAAACTATATTAGCATAATTATAAAAAGTTTATTATAATAATAAAAATTTTAAAATTCTAAAAATTAATATTTCAATACATCATGAAATTAATAAAAATTGGTGCAATAGCAAGTGGTAGTGGGTCTAATTTTGAAGCGATAGTTAAGGCAACGGAAGAGGGCATTCTAAAAAATAAAGCAAAAGTTGTTGTACTCATTTGTAATAAACCGGGGGCTTTATGTATGAAACGTGCTAAGAACTTTAATATCCCTTACTACTTAATTGAATCGGATAAATATAAAGGAACAAGAGAGGAATTTGATAAAAAAATGGTAAAGTTGCTGAAGGAATATTCATGCGACTTGATTGTTTTAGTAGGGTACATGAGGTTAGTAAGTAAATATTTTCTTGGCCAATTTAAAGAAAGTGTCATGAATATACATCCTGCTCTACTCCCTTCATTCAAGGGAATGCATGCCCAGAGGGATGCTGTAGAATATGGTGTAAAAGTTTCAGGTTGTACCGTTCATATTGTCAATCAACATTCTGATCATGGTCCTATTATTATTCAAAAATCTGTTCCTGCATATGATACCGATACCGAAGATACATTGGGAGCTAGAATTTTAAAATGGGAGCATAAAATTTTTCCAAAAGCCATAGAGTTATTTTGTGATGGTAGATTACATGTGGATGGTCGAATTGTTAGAATTGATGGAGAGGTCATCCTAGATTAAATTATATACTCTTCCATCAAATCATTTCTAGATATGAACATTTAACAATTATTTATCTAATAAATCCTAATTCAGAATCTAAGTTAATTTGAATATAATTAAATATTTAATTAAATTACATTCTTTTTGATTCTTTTTCTTTGTTTTTTTCTTTAAATATACTTATTTCTCTTTTAGTTTAATACAAGAAATCGATGTTAAAATTGATTGAAAATAAAATAGGGAAAATCCAAAAAAAAATCGGTCAGCAACGTTATTCTAAAAGCTGTTTATTCTGTAAATTTGCAAAGCGTCCTAAAATTAATTTACCTTATCTTTGTTATAATAAGAAGGCTGATGGATTTGCAGACCCTTGGGATATGCCAATTTTAAATTGCGAATATTATAAACCAAGAGGAAACTAAAAAAAAGAATATAGATTTAATCAAAAAGTATAATGTCCAACACAATACATCTTATATATTATTTGCGCTTCGTGAATACAATCATCATATGCTCGATGCTTTTCTATATATGGAATTTGTGGAAAATACCAATTCCAACATTCTTCAACTTTTGGCCATTTATAATCTAAATAATCTGGATTTGGATGAGGTAATTTTAAAAAAGGAGTAGATTCTATCATTGGGCATGGAAGTTCGGACTTTATCTTTATGCCACGTTCTCTCAACCAAGTAAGATCAAATTGTTTATTATAAGCAGATACAGAAAATTTATCAAAAATTTGGTTTATTTTTGGTCTAATAATTTTCCATTCAGGCGCATCGAGAACTTCTTGTACTGTAAGTGTTGAATTTTTAAAAATCCATGCATCAGTATTTTTAATTTCATCAAAATCTGGTTCACGAACGACAGTATCTAGGAGCTTTGAAATATTCCCATTTTTAAGATTTAAACAACATATCCCTATCTCAACAATTGTTCCCATCCATGAATATTTAGATGTGGTTTCAATATCAACAACAGCAATTTCTGTCATATCAATATTTTTTTTTTCTATCAATAAATTATGCATTAAAACACTTAAAGAACATTAAAAATTAGATTAATAGTTTAATGTATATTAAAAAGGCAATTCTTAAATGATAAAATTTAATATTAATAATAGGGAAATGATTAATGTGCTATCTGACCCAACAGAGTCAATAATCGATATGATTAAAGACTATGAAGAAGATCTTGAGTAGCTAAATCATTTCCCCCTAATTTGGAACAATAAGATATTAAATTGATTATTTATTCTCTTTATTACCAATTAGTTATTAATAGTCGATCTTAATAATGTCTCGAAGAACTAAGGAAACTGATGAAATATTAAAACTCATGCATAAAATAGAAAAAATTAGGAATATAGGTCTTGTAGGCCATATTGACCATGGTAAGACAACATTATCTGATTCACTTTTGAGTGAAGCTGGATTACTCTCACATGACCTTGCAGGAGAAGCTAGAGTTTTAGATTACTTAGAAGAAGAACAAAGGCGTGGTATCACTATGAAATCAACTAATATCTCTTTATATTATGAGAAAGTATTAGGTCGAAACGAGGAATTTTTAATAAATTTAGTAGATACTCCGGGACATTTAGATTTTAGCGGTAAAGTTACAAGAGCCCTAAGATTGATTGATGGAGTTATTGTTATAGTTGATGCAGTAGAAGAAATTATAACTCAATCAGAAACGGTAATTAAACAAGCATTACAAGAAGGGGTAAAGCCTGTTCTATTTATTAATAAGTTAGACCGATTATTTAGAGAATTAAAATTAAAGCCTAATCAAATTAGGAAAAAAATTTCTCGAATTATAAATGATTTTAACAAATTAATTGAAAGATATGCAGATTCGGAATTTAAAAATGAATGGAAAGTTTCTCCTGCAGCCGGAACAGTTGCATTCGGTTCAGCTCTGCATAAATGGGGCTTTACATTATCTATATTCGAGAAAAATAAAATCTCTTTTGAAGACCTACGAGATAAATATCTTAATAATAGTTATGAATCACTAGCTGTCTTAAATCCAATCCATGAAGCAATATTAGAAATGGTTGTAGATCACATTCCAAATCCTATAGAAGCACAAAAGTATCGAATCAAAAAAATTTGGGAAGGAGATATCACCTCAGAAATCGGAAAAGCTATGATAGAATGTGATCCAAATGGACCATTAATAATTTGCCTTAGTAAAGTTATAAATGATAAAGGTAGATTAATTGGAACCGGAAGAATATTTTCAGGTGTATTAAGAGTAAAAAATCCAATATTTCTTTTAAGAGAAAATAATGAACAAATTATCCAATCTGTTGCAGTATTTATGGGTGCAAGAAGAGACATAGTAGAAGAGATACCTGTTGGAAATATTGCTGCAATTGGAGGTTTAAAGAATATAAAAAGTGGGGAAACACTAATCGAGACAAAATTTTCTGATCAAATGATTGCATTTGAAAATGTGAAATACATTACTACACCAGTTATTACTGTATCAGTGGAACCCGAATATCTCAAGGATTTGGATCCATTAAAAAATCAGATCGAAGCTTTACTTATCGAAGACCCAAATTTACAATATACTGAAAGTCAAGATACTGGTGAATTATTGCTTTCTGGAATGGGACCATTACATTTAGAAGTTAGTGTTAATGAAATTAAAAAGAGAGGTATTGGAGTTGAAATGTCTAAGCCACGAAGTGTTTTTAAGGAATCCTGCCTCGGCAAATCTTCATCAATTTCAACCATATCACCAAATGGGAAAAATTCAATACAAATCAAAATCAAACGCTTAGATCACAAAACACTTCAATTCTTTAGATCTGGTGAACATAAAATTATTAAGCCATTAAATAAATTAAAAGAATTCTTAAAAGAGAAAACTAATTTTTCATCAAAAGAAATTGAAGGATTTCTCAATTGTGATGAAAATTTAAATATTTTAATAAATACTCCGTTGGATATTAAGGATATCATCTTAAATGATAAAGATAAGAATAAAATCATTGATATTTTTAATAAAATCTGTTTAAATGGACCCCTCTGTGATGAGGTTCTTACAGAAATAAAAATTGTAATAGAAGCTAATAACATTTCATCGAAAGAAGAAGATAGTTCAATTTCAGAATTGACTACTATGATATTTGATGCTATTAAGCAATGTTTAAATGATGCCCAATTAGTTTTACTTGAACCGATTTATCAAACTACTATCCAAATTCCTCCTGAATTGATAAAAAAAGCATTAAATCTATTGGCGAAATACCAATTAAAAGTTAATAAAGTTTTTCAAGATAATGAATATCAAACATTAATTGATTTTTTTATG
>JABUBO010000403.1_pt1 | contig 13821 bp, 13 predicted proteins | sample 7240361 | NCBI WGS metagenome assembly JABUBO01 (sample SAMN07256346, study PRJNA390944) | subsurface metagenome | isolation source: Methane hydrate marine sediment | place: Pacific Ocean: Eastern North Pacific, ODP site
GTTCTCGTAGCATTCCACTCAGGTTTTTCTAGATCGATGAGGTTAATTAAGTCAACTATCTGATACTTCTCGTTCTCCCTCGTTATTACCCAAACCAATCTGTAATAGCCTTTATCAAGAGTCTTAACCCCTTCTATTTTAACCTTTTGTGCTAGCTCCGTTTCTCGTAGATCACCATATAGTAGTTCCTGATAGCGAACAGCGAAATCATAGTAGTTGCGAAGCTGTTCATACAAATCTTTATTCATCCGTTCATATTTTGGGTAATAAGGGTCAGCTAGCATCCCATTTCCTTCTCCCAGCTCAATATGATATCCACCGTTTGCAAATATGGTAGCATTAGTGAGAAGAACAGAAGGTTTATCTTCTGGTGAAATGTAAGCAGCTAGAATGACGGGCTTCCCGTTGCTAAACTTCTTACCCTTATCAATTAATTCTTTTAGGTGTTGAAAAAGGGTAAAAGGTGGCCATACTTCGATATAAATGGTATCAACATCAGATGGACCTACAGTTTGGACAGGCCAATTGGTCACATTGTTAAAAAAAACCTTCACATTAAGACGCAACTCACTAATAATCTTTTTTGCCTCATTAATAAATGTGGGTATCTCCTTACCCAGATCAACAATTTCACCCTCTTTTCCCTCAACATGTGAGTGGCCTCCTTTAGGATCTCCATACTGGTCTATGTGAATACCATCAAAATTCAGAGTTGATAAAATTTTTTGATAATCACTTAATATGTAATCACGCCATGGACTGCCTGTAGCAGGATTCATGATCACCAGGAAGTTATCCCCAAATCTATATGGATCACCACTGGCCTTGTACAAAGCCCAGTCTGGGTGTTTCTGATAAAAATCTACTGGTGCTGCATAAATGGTGGAATAAGCCATAGCTGCCATTCCATATTCATGGGCTAAATCAATCTTTTTTCGCACAACCTCTAGTGAAAGGGATCTACCCATAGGGTCAATGAAATTATCAGTTGGTGGAAGATGTTCGGAATGCCGATACATCCAATCATAAAACTGGAGTGAGTTAATGTGAAACTTACACAAACTCTCAAATTTATTTATTAAGTCTTTCTCATTAACACTAAAATCGCTCATAAAACCATATCTTGGTTTCTTGGTCCAGTCGCTGCCAACATCAATTGCTGTTGATCTGGTGGAAAAGATTTTTCCAGAAGAACTTTGGAGCCGGGCGATTACACCATAACCTTTCATATCATCTTTAGGTGTTAGCCACTCAAGATTAACTTCAGTTTCCGACTCTGGTGGAACAACAACCTCTTTTACAACTGAAGCTAAACTTGTGAACTTATCATAGAACTCAACTTCTAAACCTAGATTTAATTCACTTTTTAAAAGACTTTTTATCCGAGTTTTTAAAACAGCCCTTTCTCCTGGGGCATACATACCTTTTAGAGGAAACACCTCAGTTATTATAACTTCCCCAGGAACAATTTTATCAAAATCTTTAGTAATTAAAATCGTAGACATAATTAAAGCTCCTAAAATAAAGATTATAAATCCTATAATCCATAAATTTTTTAATTTCAAAGAATCTCTCATTTTTTGAGATTTCTATTACTTAAACTTAATATTAAATCTAATGACTCCATTCCCACAACCTCCTTTAAACGCTCACTAAATTTCCTAATTAACTCTATACCTATTTCAGATGCCATCTTCCTCCACATTTTATAATGAAATTCAGATGTATTAATTATTAAACCGTCAAGATGAAAGATTACTGGTTCAAGTTTTTTAACATATTTTTTTATAGTAAAAATAATATTTAAAGAGACAAAAATAGTAGTTCTGTGAACTAAAGAAATTGACTAACCAAATATCTATAAAATTAATTTGAAAAATATTCTTTATTTTTGTAAAATTTTAACGTTCTTTAAAGGCTCTAATACAAGAGTTGAGAGTCTTGGTAATTTTTCTATTATTAAGCTATCTTTTACAACTTTAAATTTCTTTCCAGTAAAAAGATCTATCCAATTTTTATGAAAATAAGCAACCCTTTTCAAAGGAATTGCTATTTTATTTTGCTTTTCTCCTGAATTAAGAACAACAATAACTATGTCAGATTCTTTTAATCTTTGATATGCATAAAATCTATTAAAGACAAATAATGTTTCAAGGTTACCACTTCTTAAGGATTCATGTTCCATACGAAAATTTATTAATTTTCGGTAAATACTATTTATTTTTTTATCCCAAAGTGTTTTATCCCAAATCATAGTCCTACGACAATCTGGGTCTTTTTCTCCCATCATACCTACTTCATCTCCATAATATATCATTGGTACACCAGGAAAAGTCATAAGGAAAATTAAGGAAAGTTTAAATTTCCTTATATCACCTTTGCAAAGTGTTAGAAATCTTTTAGTGTCGTGGCTACCTAATAAATTTAGCATTGACAACGTAGCCTCCCAAGGATAATCATTTAGAAGAATTTTTAATTTATCATCAAATTTTTTTGCGGTGACTTCACCATTTATAAAATACTGGATTATTAACTTACGAAGACGATAATTTATAGAACTATCAAATTCATCGCCAAGCAACCAAAGTTTTGCGCTTTCCCATATTTCTCCTACCAAATATGCATTGGGGTTTATATTTTTTACCAATCTTCTATATTCTTTCCAAAAATTATGATTTTTAATCATAAATGGCACATCTAATCTCCAACCGTCTATACCCATTTTTGTCCAAAATTCAACTATATTAAAGATATATTTTTTAACCTTATTATTATCTACATTTAACTTTGGTAAAAAATAAGCATCACCAAATGTAGCATAATTTGGTTTGGGCTTTTTTATTAACGGAAAATTATTTATAAAGTACCAATTTAGATAAAGAGAGTCCTTTCCTTTTTTTAATACATCCCTAAACGCCCAAAACTTGTCACCAGTATGATTAAAAACTCCATCAATTATTATCTTTATATCTCTACTATGAGCTACTTTTAATAATTTTTTAAAAATACTGATATTTCCAAAAGAAGGATCTATTTCCATATAATCCTCTGTATCATATTTATGATTTGATGGTGCTCTAAATATAGGGGTTAGATATATAGCATTAATTCCTAAATTTTCTAAATATGGTATTTTTTTAATTACTCCTTCTAAATCTCCACCAAAAAAATTATTTATTGTAGGTTTATATCCCCATCTTTCAGTTATCGTAGGATTGTTATCTTCATTACCATCATAAAATCTATCTATGAAAATTTGATAAAATATTGAATCTTTTACCCAATCTGGACTTTTAAATTCTTCCATAGTTTTTTACATTGTCCTTTCCTTTTGTCAATCAATAATAAAGAATTATATACAAAGAACGAGACCACAAAAGAGGTTTAGCAATTTTATCCCATTTAATCTCACAATAATTATATTTCTCTGGATAATTTAGATTAATTGGAACTTGTTCTGGAAGCAAATGTTTTTCATCAGCACAATTTGCTACTATATTTAATAAATTTTTAACTATTTTATTAATACCTAAATAGAATCTTCTAGAAGATAAATAGTTTCCACTTATATCCATGCTATAAGCAATAAAAGTGCTGTCTCTAAGCCAGCAGTATTTAAATTTTAAAAATTTGGAGAAGTTATATATAAACCATAATTAGATTGATTTTTTCGAATTATTTCAATACTTTTTGAACACAACAAATCTAACTTACCCATTCTTATCCTTTCAGACCAGATGTAATAATTCCTTTAACAAAGTGTCTCTGGAATATGATAAAAACAGCTATTATAGGAAATATTGCTATTATTGAGGCTGCAAATACCAATCCCCACTTGGTAATATATTGTCCATGGAACATCATTAGACCAACCGGAAGAGTTCTTTTATTGACATCATTAATCATAGTTAGTGCCACAATAAATTCATCCCAAGAAAATAGAAAAGAAAATATACAAAGTGTAGCTAAAGCTGGTTTTGCTAGAGGTAGCATTATTTGCCAATACATTCTTATAATGTTACATCCATCTATTTTAGCTGCATCCTCTAATTCTTTTGGAATTTCTTCAAAAAAACCTTTCAGAAAGAAAGTATGTAAAGGTAGTTGTGCACTAGTATAAACAAGAATTAATCCAAATAAAGAGTTTAATAGGTGTAGTCTTTTCATTAATATAAATTCGGGAATAATATAAACTATAGCTGGAATCATTAATGTTATTAATAAAGAATAGAACAAAATGTTGTTTCCTGGAAATTTAAAACGGGCAAAAACATATGCAAGCATTGAAGAAAAAAGTAAAGTTAAAACCACTGTTGAAATAGCAACTATCAAGCTATTAAAAAAATATTGTTTGAATCCACCTGCATTCCAAGCAACTACATAATTTTGTATAACTGGATCTTTCGGAATTAATCTTGGAGGAATTTCAAATACAAAAACTTGGTCCTTTAATGAAGTTGAGAGCATGTATAAAAAGGGAATAATTGCAATAATTGCACCAAAAACCAAAATTATATATATTATTATATTTTTAAGGAATCTATTTTTTTCCATTTAATTCCATATCTTTCTTAATATTCAACAGGTTTACTTAATAACCTAATTTGTAAAACACTAACTATAAATAAAAAAAATGTCAGAATAACCGCAATTGCAGAACCATAACCCAACCTTAAATAACCAAATGCATTTGTGTAAAGCCAAGTAAGAACAACCTCAGTTTGATGCATTGGACCACCCCCAGTTATAATATACACTGAAGTAAATATTTGGAATGAACCTATTATTAACATAACTAATACGTAAACTATGGTGGATCGCATAAGAGGAGTTGTTATTCTCCAAAACAGCTGTGTTGATGATGCACCATCAATTCTTGCAGCTTCATAAAGTTCATCAGGAATGCTTTGGAGTCCAGCAAGAAAGATTACCATAGACCATCCTATTCCCTTCCAAATACCTAAAAGTATTATTACAAATAAAGCAGAATTTCTACTGCTCAACCATCCATAGTATTGCTTAATAATATGTAGAATATCTTTTAAAATATAATTTATAAGACCTGCTTGACTATTAAATAAATATATAAATATAAAAGATACTACAACCCATGATGTAATAACAGGTAAAAAGAATATAGTTCTAAAAAAAACCCTGCCTTTGATTTTCTGATTTAAGAGTAGTGCTGCGATCATAGCAAAGATCATTTGTCCTGGGACTGTTCCCAAACTATAAATTAATGTATTTTTCCATGATATTTTTAAAAAAGGGTCATTAAAAGCATCAATATAATTTTTAAATCCTACAAATTTGCTTGAGCCAATAATTTTCCAATCATAAAAACCCATAAAAAGAGTTTTGAAAATTGGATAAAGAGTAAAGGTAGCAAATAAAGCCATTGGGATTAATATAAATATATAAATATGTTTATTTTTATAAATTTCTAAAAATATTTTTTTGCTATTTTTCATTTTTTTTCATATTCTTAATTTCATCTTAAAAAATTTAGGGCAGGCTTTTTTCATATAGCCTGCCCCAACCTCAATATAACCACTTATTCATACTCTTCTATTATAGCATTTATTTCATCAGCCACATCATCTAAAGCTTCTTGTACAGTTTTTACTCCATTTATTACTTCTTCAATACCTAGTTTAATGGCAGCATCCATTCTCTGCCAACCTGGGTGCACAGTTCTTGCTCTTGCTGTTTTTAATTGGTCCATGTAAACTGGGTAAAATTCATGATTTTTTACGTAATCTGAATCAGCAACTGATTTTAATATTGATATCTGTGCAGTCTCTGCCATTGTTAATTGAGTTTCTTCAGAAACCATAAATTCTACAAACTTATAAGCAGCATCTTTATTTTTAGATCCTTCAAATATTACTAAATCTTCTCCCCCAATTACTGAAATAGATCCACCCTTACCAGCTAGCATGAGTGTTGTATTTATCTCTTTATCAGGAAACTGCCCACTAATCATCGGATAAACCAGGGACCACCAAGAAACACTCCATATACATCTTGCGCATATCCATCCTGCATTCCAATCCCACCACCAATAATTGTATCTGCTATATAACCCTTATTAAAAAGATCTACAATAAATTGTACAGCATTCACACTATCTTCGCCATTTATGTAACCTGTAGCTGTAGTTATATCTTCATCAGTCACATCGCCCCCACCACTCCAAATCCATGGTAAGAAATTCCACGGAGAGCAATCACCAATGGCAATTCCCCAAGTTTCTCCAGCTTTAGTTAATTTCTCAGCAGCATCTGCAAATTCATCCCATGTCGTTGGAGGACCATCAATTCCAGCTGCATCAAACATCGCTTTATTCCAAAATAGTACTCTTGTATTTGTGGTAAGTGGAACTCCATAGTAATGTTCACCCCACTTGCATGTATTTAGAGGACCAGGGAATACTTGTTCTGCTATAGAAGAAAAACTATCATAATTATCTAATACTTCTAAAGCACCCATTTCAGCAAATTCTGGAACCCAAATAATATCCATTCTTACTACATCTGGAACTATTTCACCTGCAATACTAGTTACTAATTTTGTATGAAGCTCCTCATATGGTATTTGTTGTTCCTCAACAGTTATATTTGGATTTTCCTCCTCAAAACGTGGGATAATAATATCCGCTAAAGTTATATACTCCTCGGATTCAACATTATAAGTGTGCCAGAAGGTAATAGTGACTGGTTCTTCTGCTGGTGGTGCTTCAGTTGTTTCTTCAGGTGTGGTTTCCTCAACTTCCTCAGCTGGAGGTGCTGGTGGACAACCAGTAAGTATGATTGACAAGGATGCAGCAACTGAAAGAGTTACAACTGTTAAAATTATTTTTTTAAGAAAATTCATTTAAAAACCTCCTTATTAAATCTAATTATTAAATTTTAACAAAAAATACTATTTTTCTATAAAATCACCTCCTATAACAATCTTAAATTTATTAAAATAATAACTTTATTTACTATATAAAGTAAGTTATTTAAAAAAATTTTAATTATGACTTACCATTAGCAACTCTTTATTCTCTAAAATAGTTGGCTCTTTAAATATTATTCTTGATACTAAAGTTGCAGCTCCCCTTGCCCATGCAAAATTACCTAATTTTTCTATTTTTATATCAATTTTTTCCTTTAGTGAAGGGAAACAATTTTCATTAAAAGAATTTCTCATAGGCTCAAAAAGTAAATCTCCAGCTTTTACACCTTCTCCACTAATAACGATTAATTCAGGATTTAAAAGATTAACTAAATTTGCTATACCCATTCCTAAATACATTCCTGCTTCATGATAAATCCTTATTGCTAATTTGTCTCTCTCATTTGCTGCTTTTATAACATCTAATATATTAAGTTCTCTTTTTTCCAAAATATTTTTTAAATCACTTTTATCCCCATGTTTTATTGCTTCAGTAGTTCGTTTAACTATCGCTGGTTCTGAGGATATTGCCTCTAAGCAGCCTCTACTCCCACATTCACATAATGGTTCATCTTTTTTCATCTTAATATGGCCAAATTCTCCTGCAGCTCCCAAATAACCTCTATAGAATTCACCACCTAAGACTATTCCGCTTCCAATTCCTCTACCTATAGTGATGCAAATAAAATTATCTATTTCCTTACCAACCCCAAAACATTTTTCAGCAATAGTTAAAGTATTAACATCATTCTCAATAAGAACTGGAATTTTTAATCTTTCTTGTAGAATTCTTTTTAATGGAATATTTTCCCATCCTAATATAGATGAATATCTAACAATTCCCTCTTTGCCATCTATATGACCTGGTAAACCAATTCCTAAGCCCAACACTTTTTCTTTAGGAATTTCTGATTCTGATATAACATGATCATAAGACTGAGATATCACATCAACTATTTTATCTATCTCCTCCCCATCCTTAAATTTTTCTTCTAAAGTAGTAATTAAGTCAGCTTTTAAATCAGTAAGAGCAGCAGTTACCATATTTTCTGATAACTTAATTCCAACTAAATAAAAAGATTTGTAATTTATCATTAATAATATAGGTCTCCTTCCACCACTTGATTCCCCTTCACCCACTTCTTTTACTAATCCTATATCAATTAGTGAATCTACAATCTTGCAAACTGTAGCTAAGCTTAGTTTGGATTTTTTTGATAATTCAGTCCTGGATAGTGGCTCTAAATCCTTTATAAGATTTAATATGTTGGTTTTATTAATTCTTAATATTAGTTCTTTGCTTCCGGGTATAAGTGTCATATTAATAAAAGATACTTTTTTCACTAAATAAAGTTATTTAAATACTATATTTTTTTGTCTTATTTGTCAATAGATTTTTTATAATATCGAAATGTTAAAAATAGCACCAAATAAATATGGAAAATCAATATAAAAGAGAAAAAGAATTAATTGATAAACTCATAAAATTAAAAGGAGAATGAAAAAAGAAATTAGGTAAAGAAGGAGTTGAGCAATTTTTCGAATTTTTCAAGTCTATAAAAAAAGAAAATGAATTTTACTACTTTCGCTACACTATAAAAAAGGAAATTTCAAGCCTTTTAAAAAAGGAATATTTGAGAATAATTAAAGGATAAGAAAACATAAGAAATTTGTCTGGAGTCCCCTAGAGTTTATCAGGGATATTTCCTTATATGATTAATCTAATGTTAATTATAAGGAGAGTAGCAAAACTTGTGGCGATATTTTTTACTTGGCGAAAACATATATAGGGAAAGGGGGAATTTGTCGCATAGGGTATGCGTAAAAAAGGGGGGGAGATATGACAAAAGTCTTAAAAACAGGTTTCAAAATTAATATTTAAAGGAATGAATATTATGACTAAAAAAAGAACTGGAAGACCCAAAATAAAATTAGATTATGAGCTTATAGAAAAGCTCTCACATATTCAATGTACCCAATCAGAAATAGCAGGTGTTTTGGGTGTATCAATAAGAACCCTGCAAAGAGATAAGGAATTTAATCGCATATATAAAAAGGGTATGCAAAGTGGCAAGGTATCGCTCAGAAGGCTTCAATGGAAATCTGCTGAGAAGGAGAGTGTTCCAATGTTAATTTATCTTGGGAAACAATATCTTGGTCAGAGAGAAGGAATAGGAGAAGAACCTCTGCTAATTCCAACTGTAACTGTTGTATGGGATTCAGAATCTCGAGCTTTAAAAGTTAAAAAAAAGACAAAGAAGTCAAAATAATAGATATTAATTCGATAGACTAAAAAGATTAATGATGAAACAAAAATTAGAGATATTTAATAATTTGTGCCTTTCTTGATTAATACCAAGCCAGGTAATAGAGATCGGCACAAAAAAAGAGCCCAGGTTTTGAATGGAGTGGAGCTTCCCCTGGGCTCAATTAGAAAGGGAGTTTAATAAATGAGCAAGCTAAAAAAGATCCTAAAATTAAAAGTTAAAAAAGATTTTATTGAAACTCTAAAAAAAGAATTAGCCACAGGCAAAATAATATTAGATAAAAAAACTGAGAATAACAAAATCCGAAAGACAGTTTACTTATTTATTTTTGAAAAAGTATTAGAGGTTATCGAAATAAAGGAAGATGTCGAGATCAGCAATTTACTCTGGGATATGTTCTACAACACAGTGGATTTTTGTCTTAACTTTGGATCTGAACTTTTAGATAGCTTAATAGAATTTAAAAATTTTGAGGAATTTAAAATTAGAATACAAAAAATCAGCGATGAGATCGACGCGTAGAAAGGTTTAAACAAAAACTCACTAAAAAAATAGTTGGGCTTTAATGGGGATCTAACACTCTTTTAAAGCATATTACATTACTTAAAAATAGGGCTTTAATGGAGTTTTAAATGAAGCAGTCAATATAAACCACTAAGGAGAGGAAATGAACGCTATTTTAGGCCTATTTTTGAGTTATTTCTATATTAAAAGAAAATTAGACTTTCGATAGATCTAACATCTCTTTTAAAGCATATAGGAGTCCCTAATTAGTGGTCTTTAAACGCTTGCTAATCGAATAACCCATATCAAAATACTAAGAGGGTTTTGAAACGCATAAAAATAGCAATAAAATCATCAATGGCGAATACTTAAAATTAAGGTCTCAACAAAACATACAGATATATGAAATTCTTGTCAGATTGCGTCAAAAACTCATTTTAAAAAAAAAATAATATAATATATCAAAACTCTTTAATTTAGGCACACTTTTTAAGATAACCTGTTTTATTAAAGATATTCCCTTAAAGGTTGAAAAAGAATATTTAAAAAACCTATTAGTTTACTTCTAAAACTCACTTTAAAAACTTTATCAATACTTTATATTGACTTTCTTTATATATTTTAAAATAACTGTTTCTATAATTACTTATTAGTTTTAGATATCCTTTCTTATAGTATCTTATAGTAGAGTATTCCTTAACTTTTAAATATTATAAGTATTGTAAAAGCAATTAGATAAAAGATATTAAAATATAATTGCGAATAACTTGACAAATGAATTAGAATAGTGTATATTGTCATACAGTATTACTAATTTAACTAATTATGCAATTCTAATAAAAAGTGAGGTTATTATGAAACAAAGACTTAAAAGAGAAACTAAAAAAGGAACTAAAAGAAAGAAGGTTAGAATACCCAAAGTATTAAATGATAAGCAAGTTAAATTATTGTTATCATCTATTAAACCCACTTCATTTATGAAGGTTAGAAATAGAGGAATAATAGCACTTTTTCTTTTTAGTGGATTAAGAGCAGGGGAACTAATAAACTTAAAAGTTTCAGATGTAGATATAAAAGAAGGGTGGATTAGAGTAAGAAAGGGAAAGTCAGGTCAAAGAGATATCCCTATTCCTTTAAAGTTAGAACCCTATTTAACTGCTTGGGATAGTAAAAGACCGAAACATAGTAAGTTTTATTTTACTTCTTATAAGGGTAAAAAACTCTTTACTTCTTACATTAGACTAATGGTAAAAGAATATGGTAAGAAAGCAGGTTTAAATATAGACTTACATCCACATTTATTAAGACATACATACGCTACCGAAATGTTAAAAAGAAATGATATCAATATAGATAACCTAAAATCACTATTAGGACATAAACTAATATCCTCAACAGAAGTTTAAAGAAGGATCGCCGAATGAAAAAATATAAAACGAGGAAAAAGAAAAAGTATCAGAACAAAAAAAGGAGAATAAAGAGGTGAATCCGAATTTAATATTTTTTATCAGGCTGATCGGTTTAGGAGTTATTTTATTTTTTATTAGCTTAATAGCTATAATTTCTATAATAATTTTTAGCGAATGGAGAAATAAAAAGAGAATAAGGAAATTTATTAAAGAACAGAAGTCTAAAATTTAAGAAGGATCTCCATATCCGATAAAGAGATCCCTCTTAACTTTAGGAGTAAAGTAAAATGAACGAGAAAAAACTGAGTATTTTAATTATCGCTCATTGATATTTTATACCAGAATTTTTATAAAAATTAAAAATATTTTAAAAATTTTAATGAGGTAAGAAATGGATAAGACAATTTTAATTTTCATAACAATATTAATCATTTCACTAATAATGTTATCAGTATTAAATAGAACCATAAAAGACCTTGTAGATTATTGTGAAATAGTTTATGAAAAGTTTAAAATCTCTCTTGAGAAACCGAGAGAGAAATTTGAGAGAGGGTGAGAAGTGAAAACTGAAAAAAGAGTTAATAAAATTAGGAATAGAAAAAGTAATAAAGGAGGAAATATAGGTGAATCCGAATATAAGATTTTTTATATTTTTAGGTATAGTGGGATTTGTAGGAGTAATCTCGCTTATAGCAGATTTATATTCTGATAGGAAACGGAATAAAAGAGTAAGGAAATTTTAAAAGGAGGAAAGAAAAAAGAGAATTTAAGACTTAGTTTATAAAAAATTTGATATTTGTTAAGATATTTAGATTTAGCTTTGGAAAAAGCCACAGAAATAGGTCAAAATAGCGTTCTAAAAGGAAAAACATACTTAGATATGCATAAATTTAAAGCTAAAAGCGTTGGAGGAAAGAAATGAATTTAATAAAAATAATAAACAAAAATAAGAAAGATCCCGAAGGATCTCTCTTAAGGAAAATATTTAAAAGAGGGTTAAAACACTCTAAGTTTTAAAACCCTTAGTTATTTTATAACAAAATTTATAAAAATTTAAAAATATTTATTAATTGAAGTAGATCTAAAATAATTTAAAAAATCTGTTAAGATATTTTAGATTTTGAAAATTAATCTTAAAAGAAAAAGGCCCTCCGTTCAGAAGACCTTTTTTATTGAAAATCCAAAAAATTTTAAATTAAGGAATTGTAAGGATATAAGAAAAATGTATAAAAATCAAATTTTTAATAAAAAACCTTTAAAAATATTTTAATAAAAATCTATAAAAATTTTAACGAGGTGAGAAATGAATCGGATACCTGAAACCTTTAAGAAAAAAGCCAACGAATGTTATAAGGAATGTAAAGGAGATTGTATAGTAGAAGGAACGATCAGGCTACATTATTATTGTCAGTATTGTAAAAAAGTAAAATCACCTGGCAATTTAAAAGCTAAATCCATTAAGAAAAAAGAGGGAGGATCTAAAACTATTTTAAAAAAATCTCCTGGCAAAGAATTAGAAAAGCCTGACTACTCAATCAAGAAGTTTAAGTGTCCATACTTATTAGCTTCTTATCCATTTTTTAAAGATAATAGTCAAATCTATAAAGATTTTGTTAACTGTTTAAAAGACGAAGAGCAATTAATAAATTATGCTTATAGTATCGAAGGAGAATATAAAATATCCTCTTATAGAAATCCAAAACTAATGGACATTAAAACATCGCTTGTCGATATTTATTTAAGTGATTATTTCAAGTCCAGAATATATAAAATATCAGTTAAAGAATTCTTAGCGTTATTAAAGTTAAAATCCTCAGGCTATTATAGAAATGAGATTTTAAAATCCCAACACTATCTAAAGAACACTACTTTTATAACTCCTATTATTAATTTTAAAACAGGGAAAAAGTCAGGAATACACGAATGGAGTATATTATCAGAATTCAAATTTTATGATAAACAAAGAAGGAAATATTACTACAAGATACATTTAGGCGACACAATTTATAAAGACATACAAAACGACGCATACACCTTATTAGAATTAGAGAAGGTTTTAAATCTGAGTAGGATCGCTTTAAATTTATTTTTATACTTAACAATCCAAAGTCCCTCTAAATTGTATAAATACCCAAAAGATTTTGAAACTTTAAAGGCTCATATAGGAATTACTGATAAAAATATAACTACTGCAAGGGAAACATTTGAAAGGGTGTGGAGTGATATTAAAAGTAAAGGATTCTTAGAAGGATATCGATATAAGCCTTTTATTTCTAAGAAGGATAACAGGGGAAAAATAATATTTTACAAAATAAAAAGTTTAAAGCCTTAGCCTGTTAATAACTTTTTTCTATAAAGTAAATCATTCTAATCTATAAAGTAAATCATTCTAATCTATAAAGTAAATCATTCTAATTTGATTTTAAATTAAACCTGATAAGAATATCTAAAAATCCTCCTAAATCTCTATTTAATCTCTACTTAATCTCTTAAATAATAAAAGTTTTTATTAAAAATTGTTAATATCTTTTAAGAGAATGAAAAAACAAGAAATAAAAGAAATAATTAGAATCTGATATCTAATATCTATTTATCAGGTAAAATAATAAATAAATCAAAATATCGATTGAATCAAAATGCAAAGAAATGCAATGTTTAAGCGATCACACACCTTAAAAGAATTTATTTAATATATCTAT